>OLZI01002082.1_pt1 | contig 9703 bp, 7 predicted proteins | sample 1674061 | NCBI WGS metagenome assembly OLZI01 (sample SAMEA103958139, study PRJEB25191) | human gut metagenome | biome: human-associated habitat [ENVO:00009003]; feature: intestine environment [ENVO:2100002]; material: feces | place: Germany | collected 2013/2015 | reverse complement strand
GGATTCTCTTCGTTCCCCTGATTCTGGTGGTCAGCTGCCTGTGCGCCGGATGCTACGCCGGTATCGCGGGCTTTTTGAGCAACCGGTTCGGCGCCAACATGGTCATCGTCACCCTCCCTGCCTCTGTTGAGAAAGTGGCGGAGATAGCCGGTGCGGAAGCCGCCGCCAGAGTGGAAGCCTATAACAAAGAGGTGTCTGGCGAGGCGGAGCGCGAACGTATGGCAGCGAAAGAGCAGGCAAAAGCGGAACAGACTGCCAAGGAAAAGGCAGAACAGGAGCGTATCGCTGCAGAGCAGGCAGCCCGAGAGAAAGCCGAGGCGGAACGGATGGAGCGTGAACGCATGGCAGCGGAACAAGTCGAAAAAGAGCGTCTGGAAGCGGAGGAACAAGCCCGCCTGCAAGCTGAAGAAACGGCAATAGCCACCCCGTATCATTTTGCCTTGCGTGCCAACCTCCTGCGTTGGGCAACCCTCACTCCCGATTTGGGTATCGAGTGGCGCATCAACCGCCATGTGGGTATTGCCGTGAACGGATCGTGGACTTCGTGGTCGTGGAATGAAAAGGACAGAAGATACGCCCTTTGGGAAGTGGCTCCCGAATTCCGCCATTATATAGGTAAGGAGAAGCGTGGCTACCTTGGGGTAATGTTCAAGACCGGGCAGTTCAATTATAAGCTCTCCGCGACAGGCAAACAGGGAGACCTTACGGGTGGAGGCATCACCGGAGGCTACCAACTGAAATTGAACAATGCCCTCTCGATGGACTTCTCCTTAGGGTTGGGCTATATCCATGCCGACTATGACAAGTATGTGGTCATCAACGGCGTGAGGGTAAGGCGCGGCAGCGAAACAAAGAACTGGTGGGGCCCCGTCTCGGCGGGTGTCACCCTGGTGTGGAACATCTTTTAGCGGAAAGGAGGAACAATGAATACAACGACAATCATACGACAGATAAAGGAATATATGGGAGCATACGGAAAGGCTTATACCTTATTATATCTAATAGGTGCGGTGACCATACTGACCTCGTGCGTGAAGGACGACCTCTATGACACGCCGCACCCCGACCGTGGGGCGGTGGTCGTAACCACGGACTGGAGCGGAAAGAGCACCGAGGCGGACATACCGCAGGCATACACACTGCGCATCGGCGGGAGGGAACAGAACGTGAGCGCGGCGACCAACGTGTTCGACGCGCTGCTCGCGCCCGGTGGCTACGGTCTGACGGTGTACAACTCCCCGGAGGGGATTAGTATCGACGGAAACAAGGCAACGGTGAATCCGGTGGATCTGACGGGTGCAATAGAGCCGCACCCCGGCTACCTCTTCGCCTCGCACCAGGACATCAGCGTCGTGGCGGACGACACCCTGCACGTCACCGCCCCGATGAGACAATACGTGCGCAGGCTCGACATCGAACTGACCGCCACGGAAGGCGACTACAGCCGTGTACAGTCGGCTACGGCAACGCTCTCCGGCGTGGCTTCGGCAGCGGATATGGCAACAGGCGACCGGAGTGTAGCGGCACAAGTAACAAACGCTTTCAGGCAGGACGACAACAAGTTCACAATCTTTTTCCGACTGCTCGGCATCGTCCCGACGGAAACGCATACGCTGACGGTGGACATCACTTTCAACAACGGTGACACGCAGCGGGTAGTGAGCGACCTTACCGAGGCCATAAGGGACTTCAATAACGGCACCAAACCGGTTAAACTCACGGGTAATCTGCTTTTGCCCGTAGAGGCCGGGGTAACGGGCGCAACCATCACGGGCTGGAACGAGGTAGAAAGCGGCAATGGGGATGCTAACTGACGATAAATATTTTAATCAAAAAAACAAGATTATGACAATGAACATGAGGTTTTTCATTATTGCAGCAGCGGCAACGCTATTGGCTGCGTGTACACAAGAGAACGAGGTACGGAACAATCCGGTGGAAGCACGAATCACGGCAGGCGTGAGCGGGCCGAAGACCCGTGCTGTGGACAACGGGTGGAACGCCGACCGAATCGGCGTGATGGTGGTGGATGCCCCTGGCACGACCACGACCATGGGCGGCAAGTACAAGAACGTGGGATACGCAACCACGAGTACCGGCACCAACGCGGACTTCACCCCGATGACGGCGGGTGGCGGCATCTTCTTCGAGGACGCTTTCCTCGAGTTTACTTTTGCCGCCTACGCGCCTTACGCATCGGGCGCAAACGCCTCCACCCTGCCTGGTACAGACGGGAAGATTACGGTAAATACAAGCAACCAGCCCACGACCACGGAACAGGAGAAGGTGGACTACATCCATGCCACGGGAGCCAAGGCCGATAAAGACAGCCCGACCGTCAGCTTCACGGACAACACCGCCGCGGGCGGCAGCGACTGCTCCTTCAAGCATAAGATGGCCCGTCTTATCCTCAAGGTGCAGGTGTCGAACACCGACGGTTTCGACGACACTGCCGTGCTGGAATTCGCCGACTACAAGCTGGGCGGCCTGGTTCACGAGGGAACGTTCGATGTGAAGACCGGTACCGCCGCGACCGCGGGCAGCGTTGTGAGCGACTGGATGTTACGCCAGTGCACCGGTGCCCCGAAGACGGCCACGGACAAGTGCGTGGCAACCTTTGACGCCGCCACGGGCGTGATGACTTTCACCATGATCCTGCTCCCGCAGACACTCGCCAACGCTTTGGTGCTTGAGATATCTCCCGATGACGGGGAATACCAGAGCTACTCCAACAAGGACATGATCAAACCCGCGTTGGAGGCCGGTTATTCTTATACCTACACCATCACGGTGAAGAAGACGGGGCTGACCCTTAGCGGAAGCACCATCGAAAACTGGAACGACGGTGGTAGCCATGCGGGTGATGCAAAAATGTAGTGTGTCTGAAAGCCACTGCCGTGCATCAGGCGTAAGACGGAGGCACGCCATATATAATAAATGGTGCGGCAGCCCGCGTCGCAACGGGCAGTGGCACAAAACGAAATAAATAAAGACAATATGAAAATAATAAGGAACATAGCGAGAAGGCCGTGGCCGCGCATCGGCGGCTGGTTGCCGGTTGTGATGCTCATCTGTGGGGTGCTCGCTTCCTGTAGCAGTGAGGATGAAAGCACCGCGCCCCTGCCCGACGGCAAGTACCCGCTGCAACTGACGGCGGAGGTGGCGCAGCCGCAGACCCGCGCCGGAGGTAAGGATGCGTGGACGGGCGGCGAGGAGATTAGAGTGTCACTGGAAGGCGTGTTTGGTAACAAAACATACGTGATGGACGCATCGGGCAATGCAAGCCCGAAGGATGCCGATAATGCCTTCTATTGGAAGAACACCGATGAAGCCCGCGTCAGTGCATGGACCCCGGACATAGAATCGGAAACGGATATTTCCGACCAAAGTGGCGGGTACGCCGCTTTCGATGTCCTGTACGCCAGTGCCATAGGGCGTTATGACCAAGCCATAAATCTCCGTTTCATCCACCGCATGGCGAAAATCGAAGTAATTCTCAAAGCTAGCGAAGGCATTACGGAAGAGGAGTTGGAGGGTGCGACCGTCACCATTTTCGGAGACCCGCTAACGCACTCAACCGCCGGCTTGGTATCACCGGGTGACCAATCGGACGGCGAGATAAAGCCCTATTACGATGCCGCAACGAAGAAATACGAGGCGTTAGTGCCGCCGCAGGATATGACGGGCAAGCCGCTCATCCGAATCAGCATAGGCAGCAATGACTTTACCTACACTCCCGAAACAGAAGCTGCCGGCAAATTTGGGTTTTTCGGTGGCAAGCGGTATGCCTACACCATCACCGTGAAAGCAAGCGGAATAGACGTGCAGGCGGTGACCGGTGGCACGTGGGTTGCATGTGGCGAGGAGAACGTCACCTCCAAAAAGGTAAAGCAAAGTTTCACAGCTGACGAACTTAAAATCGGCGACTACTTCTATTCCGACGGGACTTGGAGCGACGGCGGCCTGCGCAAAATCTATACTGACGGCAGTATGAAGATAGCAAGCCCCAAGCCTGCTCCCGTACTCCAAACAAAAAGTGAAATAGAAAGAAGAGTCATCGGTATCGTTTTCCAGACGGACCCGAGCCGTATCGGCACTGCCGAAAAGTCCAAATTGGGCGAAGGGAATGTGCATGGCCTTGTAATGGCCTTAAAGAACACCGCAACAGATATCCAATGGAGCCATGAAGAGAATAATTTGGAAGACGTGAAAGACTGCTGGTCCAAGTCTGAAATCTACTCTGACATCAGCGGTCTGCACAATTACACCAAGATTCTTGACCATGCAAATAGTATCGGTGGAATTGAGGCATATCCGGCCTTCGAAGCCGTCGAGAAATGGAATGATATGTACAGTATAAATGAATACCGCCCACCTCGTAATACCACAGGCTGGTTTATTCCTTCCTCCGGTCAGTGGTGGGACATCCTTCAGAATCTGGGCGGTTGTCCGGCTATGGCGGATAAAGGTCAGCAAACCTCGTCGGATTCCGGTGATTTCCGTTGGCTAGGTCAAGGCGATGTTCCAGCTGCCTTGAATGCTTGGATGAATAAAATTGCAGCCGACAGCAAGAATGATTTTACCACCGGTGACCGTTTTTGGTCGTCATCGGAGTTAAATCAGTTCCGCGCACGGAACTGGAACGTGTACTCCTCTGATTACGTGTGCTGCGACTTTGTCTATAAGAAATGGAGTAACGCTGTCCGTCCCGTCCTTGCTTTCTGAACTATTTGCCTATTTAGTCCTTTAAGAATATGAAGATACAAAACATATACCACCTCTTGCAAGCTGCGTTGCTCCTGCTGCTTGTATCCTGCACGCAAGAAGAGTTCCCTGCCGTGCAAGACAAGGCGCAGCAACTGACAATCTCCGTTACCGATGGCGGATATACATCGGCTGTTGAGAATATGAAAACCCGTGTCGAGACCCGTGCCGTGGAGAACGGCTACACCACCGAGTTCACCGAAGGCGATGCCTGCGGATTCTACATGGTGCGCGGCGGAAAGCCGGTTTATTCAAACGTGAAGCTGACAGCCGAAAAGGATGCCGCCACGGGCGGCATCATGTGGAAAACCGACGGTACGACGCTTGCCGCCGGAATGGATGGAGAGAGCTACTACCTCTACTATCCTTATCAGGCGGACATGGCGGGCAAGACTGCCACACCTGCGGAGGGGGCGGTCATGACCGATGCCGAGTTCTTCAAGCCGCTCATTGATGGCTGGCAACCCGGGGACGACCAGAGCACCCATGCCGCTTACACCGCCTCCGACCTGATGACAGCCGGAGGCTCAACGACAGGGACGGGCAACACCATCCACCTCTCTTTCGCCATGAAACACCGCATGGCGTTGGCCGTCATCGAGATGCCGAAGACCGTTTACAAGTTTATCGACGCGAATGTTCCCGACTACACCGTGGGGGCAGAAGCTACGTTCACAGGCACCGCCAAGCCGCTGCGCATGGCTGACGGCACTTACCGCTACTTGGTGCACTCGTCCATGCCGACTATCGAGGGATGTTATGACGGGGGGAACAGGGAGTTTACCATCACCACGTCCGCGTCCCATCCTGTCGTAGGGGAATACAAGAGATACAAGGTGGACGGTGCGCAGGCTATGGAAAAGAATTATAACTTGCAGATGGGCGACTACCTGTGCAAGAATTCCGATGGTAATTGGTATATTATCCCCGGTGAGGAAATGCCGAATGAGGAGTGCATCGCCATCGTGTTCCATGCCGGTCATCACGAAAACGATGCCTCCGATTACTCCGCCACCGGTATCGGTCAGCAGAAGTGCCACGGCTATGCCATTGCCTTGCAGGATGCCACAAACGGTTATTGTCAGTGGGGCGTTTACGGAACCGAGTTGGGTTGCTGCCCCACGGATGGAAGCGGAAACAAACAGAACAATTACTCTACACCTGACATCGACTGGAGCGGCTACGCCTGGACACAGAAAATCATCGCCGCTGCCGGAGGTACGGGCAACTTGAATGCCGCCGAAGATTCCGGTTATCCTGCCACCTACTATGCCGTTGTGGATTATGCGAGCAAAGTCCCGTCCCCTGCCAATAGCAGCGGTTGGTTTCTTCCTTCTATCGGTCAGATGTGGAATGTTTATCAAAACCGTACTTCTTTGTTTGACGGCAAGACAGTGGTATCAGGCTTAAAGTCCGATTGGTACTGGTCCTCCTCGGAGTTCTACAGCCTTCCGGCGTACTACGCTCTTTGTGTGAGTGTGCGCTACGGCAGCGTGAGCGACAGCAGTAAGGACTACAGATATAGCTCCGTGCGTCCGGTCTTGGCTTTCTGACCTATTTACCTATTCAATCTATTTATCTATTTGCGGCGTAGCCGCTCATTTAAAAGATGGAATACCCGCGAAGCGGGTCGGAAAAATTTTTGAAAAATCGAGTTATGGCATTATCCGAAGAATTACCCCTATACCGCGACACTTACCGGTTGTTGAACAACCTGTTGATCCTGACGCAGGATTTTCCGCGCTTCTTCCGCTACAGTATGGGCAGCCGTATGGTGGATTTGACTTTGGATATGCTTTCTCTGATTTACAAGGCGAACAGCAGCTATGAAAAAGTGGGCGTATTGACCGAATTTCTCGACCGTTACCGCATGTTGCAGATGCTTTTCCGCGTATGTGTGGAGCAGAAGGTCATTACCGAGCGCAAATACGCCTCGTTCGGGCTGCTGTTGGAGAAGATAGGCAAGCAGGCTACGAGCTGGAAACAATATAACGAACGCGGAATGAAGAAACAGGAAGATAAAAGGCAATGATTTATCAGTCGGGATTCGGGCGGTCAAGGCTTCCCGAAGCGAACTGTTTATTATTGAAAAAGGGTTGTCGGCAGGCTTTCCTCGTGCAGGGAGGCTCGCAAAGACAAAAACAGACAACATTTACTGGTCCTCCTCGGAGGACTACAGCATTCCGGCGTACTACGCTCTTTGTGTGAATGTGAACTACGGCAACGTGAACAACAACAATAAGAACAACAGAAATAGCTACGTGCGTCCGGTCTTGGCCTTTTCAATAAAAACTTTACGATAAACAAAATGGTATTGCGATATGGAGTTACAACAAAGTCTTTTCACGGATGAGGAACTCGGAGGCATTCCGTTGGAGGATGTTTTCGAGGCGTATTTCGAGTGCCGTAAAAAGAAACGCAATACCTGTAATGCCCTTGCCTTCGAGAGCGATTACGAACGCAGGTGTGTGGAACTGTGGCGGGAAATCAATGCCGGCACATACCGCCCTTCGCGTTCCATCGCTTTCATTATCAACAAACCCGTGAAACGGGAGATTTTCGCTGCAGACTTCCGCGACCGTGTGGTACACCACCTCATAGCCCGCAGGCTCGTTCCGCTTTTGGAAGAGAAGTTCATCAATGACAGCTACAGCACCCGCAAGGGAAAAGGTACGCTCTATGGCATCGAACATGTGGCGGAACATATCCGGCTCTGTTCGGAAAACTACACGAAAGAGTGCTACATCCTGAAAATAGACATCCGTTCGTTCTTCATGAAAATATCGAAGAGGCGGCTGTATGACCTGACCGAAGAACTCTTGCACGAACGCTACGGGGGAAACGACCTGGCGATACTGCTCTATCTGCTCCGTGAGACTATATTCAACCGTCCGGAAAAGAACTGCATCCGCAAGACGCCTCCCCAAAGCTGGCGCGGATTGCCCAAAGACAAGAGCCTGTTCCATTCCGACGGCTCGTGCGGACTGCCTATCGGCAACCTGACAAGCCAGTTGCTCGCCCTTAACTTCCTGGACGGACTGGACCATCTCATCAGCGAAGAATGGGGCGTGAAGCACTACGGCAGGTATGTGGACGACATGGTGCTTGTCCATCCCTCGAAAGAGCACCTGATAGAGGTGAAAGCGAAAATTGCCGGCTGGCTCTCCGAACACGGGCTGTCGTTGCACCCGCGCAAGATCTATCTGCAACATTACACGAAAGGTGTCCTGTTTATCGGAGGGATGATACTTCCGGGGCGGAAATACCTGAGCAACCGCACAGTCGGCTTCTGCTACGATGCCATCGACCGCCTGAACCGCTTGGCGGCAGGCTCGCCCGATTACGTGAAAACCCACGGGGAGGAGTTTGTCAGTACGATAAACTCCTATTTGGGAATGATGCGGCATTTTTCCTCCTACAACCTGCGGTGCAAGGTCATGAGCCGTATCGGTAAGGAATGGTGGCAGGTCATCTATTTTGCCGGACACTTGGAGAAAGTCGTGTTGAAAAAACGGTACAGACAGATTGAATGCAAAAAAGAGGAGATTTGTAATGAAATCAAAGAACTGAGGAGGACTGTATGACAGAACGCGAATTGATACAACAACAGCAGGAACTCGGCGACAGCCGTTTCCTCGTGACCCGGTCGGGCAAGTTTTTCTCCGCCTACGGTTGCGGGGCTTTCGCCTTGGCACGCGCCACAGGCTACCGTGTCATGCACCGGCAGCGTAAAGGCGGAAATTTTGTGCTGACCACAGGATTCCCGGAAAGCCATGTAGGGAAAGTGATGGAACAGATAATAGCCGCCGGAGGGAAAATCGACCGGCAGGACGACGGTTCTTTCGTCTTTTCCGGCATAGACGGCAGCGAAGCGGAGGCGTTGGTCTCCATCCCCGAAAAAACGGAGGGCGGGCAAGACCGCAAGGGCAGCAAAAGTTCGTATGACAACAGCCTGCAGGCTATGATACTCTCGTTCGACCTCTCTCGCTCCACCCCTATGGATGCCATGAACTTTATAGACCTGCTGCAAAAGAGGATTTACGATACAGATGTTTAATATGACCTTGTTATATATGAACAGAAACATACCCCTGCAAGCTAAAATCCTCTTCGGCTATATGATGTTAATGGCGGTCATCATCAGCATGGCCGCTATTCTTTTCCATGAACACGCACGCCTTCGGAAAATCGAGGCCGACACCTACGAAATCAGACAGGCACGCCGTGACATATCCGAGATACACCGCAACATCACGGTACTCGCCTCATTGGGCGAGAGCGTCATCGCTTGGGAGGATGAGGACTACCATGCCTACCAAACGAGACGGCTGAGGGTGGACAGCCTGCTGCAAATGCTGCAAACGAACCATAGCTACATATTCGGTCTGTCGCAGATAGATACCCTGCAACAGTTGTTGGCGGACAAGGAGACACACCTGCACCAAATCATGCAGGTGTTCCACCGGCAGGACAAAGCCGACAGCCTGCTGGTGAACCATCTGCCAGAAGCTGCAAGGCAAGCGACACAGACCCGTACCGTCGTGCAGAAGAAGAAAGGCATAGCCGGATGGTTCGGCGGCAAGGAAACGGTGCAAGTGCCCGCCTCGTCCGACAAGCTCCGCTCGCTGAACGAACAGCTTATCGCCCTGCAAGCGGAGCGGATACGCAACATGGAGAATTACACCGACAGCCTGCGCATCCGCAACAGGGAACTGAACCGCAAACTGTTCGCCCTGCTCGGTAACATCAGCGACCATGCACAAGCCGCCTTCCGGGACAGGGAAGAGCAGATAGCCCAAGCGCACCAACGCTCCACCTCCATCATCACCGGGCTGATCATCGCCGCCATCCTCCTGCTGGTGTTCTCGTACCTGATTATCCAGAAACATCTGAAACGGGATTCGCTGCTCAGGAAAAAGATGGAGGGTGTCATTGACCG
>OLZI01002076.1_pt1 | contig 9731 bp, 10 predicted proteins | sample 1674061 | NCBI WGS metagenome assembly OLZI01 (sample SAMEA103958139, study PRJEB25191) | human gut metagenome | biome: human-associated habitat [ENVO:00009003]; feature: intestine environment [ENVO:2100002]; material: feces | place: Germany | collected 2013/2015 | reverse complement strand
CCGCTATCACGCGGGTTTTGTGCCTGCATCATGGTCTATTCAGTTTTCAACGTTCGGTGAAAGGCTTCGTGGAGAATGTCCCTTCACCTATCATCTTTTTTAGGGTATTTTTGCACCCTGTTTTTGAGCTTACGGGAAAAATTTTTTGATTTTCTTCATCGCGGAGCCGATGCTTTTGGAAATGTTCTGGTGTCTGATGCCCTCAATCCGCCCAATTTCATCAACGGTCATTCCGTCAATGTAGTACATCCAAAGCCTGCGGAACTGTGTTTCCGTCAGCTTGTCTCTAATCTGAGAAACCATCGCGGAAGCCGCTCTGCGCCGTTCAGCTTTCTCGTGCTTGCGATCCATAACCACATCAATGGCAGGAATGGAAAGTGCGGCTTCGGACAGGTCATCAATGGACGTATTGTGTTTCCCCTCTACCACATCCTGATTGTCCTCAGTGTGGTAGTCTCCATCCGACCAAGATTTCCATTTCAGAAATTCTTCCTCGCTGGCAAAGTCCTCGCGAGTCAGGCGGATGATGACTTCATTGGCATCCATATAAACGATGGCATCGGGGTCTTTCTTATTCAGCGCATAGATGCTTTTTCTATTAAACATTTTGTTCCTCCGTTTCGGTGTTGGGTGGTTGGTGTGCCAAGCCAACACCGGCGGAGAACGACAGCCGACAGAAAATAGAAACGCACATATCTTCCACGACGGAGATATGTGCGCATGAAGAAATGATTTGAGTTTACTCGGAGGAGGGCCAGCGTCAAAAATGCTAAAAGACGCAAAAAACGCCATAGTCCATCCAAGGACTATGGCGTAATACGGATATAAACTTCGGTAATGGCAACGCGGTCGTCGACTTGATCCTGACAACATACCCGTATCCCCCATAAAAGGAGAACCGGGTGAAGTGGGGTCTTGCCCGGCCTCGCTTCATCGTTTGGGGGAATTATATCGGGGAGATTTCTACATTTGCTCCTGAAATAGTCAAGAATTACTCATTATTTTGTGTCACATCGAATTTGTAGCCAACACCGTGAACGCTGACAATATATTGCTGCCCGGAAGTAACTGTACGAAGTTTCCTCTTTATATTGCTGATATGATTATGAATCGCTTTTCTGGAGTAAAATGTGCAGTCTTCATGCCAAACAATATCCATAATCATCTCATAAGTAAAAACTCGCTTCGGATTAGAAGCAAGGAGTAGGAGCAGATCAAATTCTTTTTGCGTTAAATTTACCGGCTGTCCGCAAATCATAACCATTCTTTGCTCAACACACAGTTCCAGCTCAGCAATTTTTATGAAAGTCATCGGTGTCTTTTGCATTGGCTCTGCTTGATCTGCTTTTCCGGTATTGTCCGTCCTCAGTTTCGTACAATGCACTGTAAGTGTAGCGGTTTCCGACAACTCACATTGTTCTACTGATAACAGGAGAATTGGAACCTGCGATAGTTGGCGGAATAAATTGATGTAGGATAATCGCTCCAGCAATTCCGGGTTTGCAACAATGCAGTTGTATTGCATGCTTTTGACAGACAACTCGAAAATGCCATCAGAAGCAAGCCGAATCTCTATTGCTGCCTCAAGTTCGGAAAAGCACTTTTTCAGATACGATAACTCTTTATCCGTATAACCAATGGCAAGTATTGTATAGCTGCCCGTCCTTATCACCTCCTGCAAAGAACAGAGCCAACAGGCAGCACACTTCCTGTTGGCTCTTATTCCTTGGAAAAGGAGAAAGGGTATTGAGATTCAATAAAAGCTCTGTATCGGGTGTGTACTGTTGATTTTTTTGATTGCCTGTGAAGCATAGTATCCAATCAGCACAAACACCACCATTACGGAAAGATAGTCAATCAGGAAGAGGATCACAGGCTCGGAATAATCGTAGAATACGAAGTGGCTTCTGAGCAGCAGATACAAACTAACGCCTCTGCGTCGGAAAGCGAACGCGCCATATACTGCCCAAAGCCAGCCGATCAGTCGCAGGTTCCACGTCCGCAAAGGCGAGGGCTGCAAGTGCTTGCGCGCCATCGCCAGCATCATGCTCCAGTGAAATCCCAGATGCAGGCTCATACAGACGAAGCCCCAGTAGGCGCAGAGGATATGCACCTGCTGTGCAAGCTCATAGCCACCGTGCTTTGGAAAAAACGCAAATACATAACGGGACAGCACAACGCCGCTAATCATTGAACCGGACATAGAAAGAAAGATGATTCCGACCAACGCCGTCTGAACCATGCGGATGGGCGTGTATTTGCCCTTTCCGACTGCCAACAGCCACTTTCGGTTGAGTATATGGTGTGCCACGAACAGAGCGAACATTCCCATACCGATCCACTCGTGGGCTGCCTCGCCCACAAGACCGTAGGCCATCAAAAGCAACAGCGCGACAGTCATTGCGGCATCGACTGCGAGTTTGATTTTCTGAATTGACCGCATTTCCGCCGATGTTACAGTCCCAGCCCCGCGGCCCAATCACGGACGTTGCTGCTGGACGCGCCGGAGGAAAAGCGCTGACCGATCTGCCAGGTGCCGCCGTTTGCCATTTCTTCCAGCAGCGTGCCGCTCTGACCCATGCCGGAGGAGGAAGAGGTGGCAAACGGAATGACGGTCTTGCCGGAGAAGTCATTGTCCTTTACGAAATTATTGACAGGCCACGCTGCAATGCCCCACCAGATGGGATAGCCGATGAACACGGTGTCATACTCATCCCAATTTGCGGGGGTGGTTTGGGTCAGGGCAATGTCCCGCAAAGCCTCGTTGTCATGCTCACGGTTGACACGGCTGCCGTCCACCGTCCAGTCCAGATCAGCGGAGGTATAGGGGGTGACGTGCGTGATCTCGAAAATATCCGCGCCCAGTTCATCCGCAATGTCCTGTGCCACGCGCTCCGTGTTTCCAGAGCCGGAGAAATAAGCCACCAGAATTTTGTTGCCAGTGCCGGGATCGGGCTGCGGGGTGACGGGCGTCATCGTCAGGTAGTTGCGAAGGATCGTTGCCACCTGTGCGCGGGTCGCGTTGCCGTTCGGGTCAAAGCGGTTGTCGGTGGTGCCGTTCACCACGCCGTTCGCCCTCGCCCAATCCACGGCGGCAGAAGCGTAAGCGGGGATGCTGCTCTCGTCGGCAAAATCCTGTCCGGCTTCCGCACTGGGAGAACCGGCGTAACGCCAGAGGATCGCGGCGATCTGGGCGCGGCTGACGGGATCGTTGGAGCCGAAGCGTCCGTTGCCATAGCCGGTCACGATGCCGTTGGCGCTCGCCCATGCCACCGCACCCGTGTAGTAGGCGCCCGAAGGAACGTCAGAGAAGGCCGTTCCCGTGGCAGCGGACGGGCTGCCCGCGGCACGGTGCAGAACCGTCACCAGCATGGCGCGGGTCATGGGCGTATTGGGGCTGAACGTGGTGGCAGAAGTGCCGTTCATAATGCCGTGCTCATAGACATAATCCACCGCATCCGCGTACCATGCACCATTCGGAACGTCGCTAAAGATACCCCCTGCCGCCAGGGCCGTCGGAATTGTTGCGATCACCAGCGCTGCCGCTATGACCGCCGTCAGAAGTCGCTTCATCTTTTTCATTGTTGTCATCCTTTCCTGTTGATTTTCTCTGGGCAAGCACCCAGTTCAGTACGTTCTCATCGTCGAACACTACGCTGCCGCCGCCATGGTAATTGTAAATGCCCTTGGCGTTGAAATAGGCGTTGTCCGGAATATTGAGCTGCAAAAGCTGGTCGATCTCGCTATCAGTCAGCCCTGCCTTTTCATAGGCGGCGTGGAGGTTCGCATAGGCGTCCCGCGCCTTTTGAGAGCCGTAATACTCGTCGTTTTCCGCCATGAAGATATAGACCGCCACCCGGTTTTCTGCCACGGGGTCATAGGTGCCGTCCCACTGGGAGCCGCCGTGGATATAGGCGGCGTAGAGGTCGGGGCGCAGGGCCACCGCCTGAGACATGGTTTCGCCGCCAGCCGAATACCCTGCGGCATAGACGCGGCTGGTGTCCACTGAAAAGTGGTCGATCATGTACTCCGCCAGTTCGTTGGCCTGCCGTGCGGACTTTGCGCCCCAATCGGTGAGCTGACCGGAAACAAGGATCACAGGCTCCGACAGCTTCGTCCACGCCTGCACGCCGTTCCAGCGAAGGTTGCTGCCTGCGGAATCCTCCCCGAACCACATCTCCCCATACCCCGGCATAGCCACGATGAGGGGATAAGTCTTTGCGCTGTCATAGCCGTCCGGCAGATAGTAGCTGAAATGGATGATGCCATCCGCACCGTCCAGCGTCTGGTTTTCGGTGAAGCCGCCCTGTACGGCGGCGTTCTCCGCAGGCTGCTGCGTGACGGCGGCAGTATCGTCACTTTTTGCCGCCGCCTGCGCCGTACAGCCGGAGAGCAGCAGAACTCCCGCCAGTAAACCCGCTAACATTTTTCGCATACTTTGCCCTCTTTCCGAGGAAATACTCGGTTAATCAACCGTTCAGGCCGAGGCCATTGACCCAATCGGCCACATCGTTCTGGCTGACGCCGCTGGAGAAGCGCTGACCGTCCTGCCAGTCACCGGTGCCCGCCATTTCGGAGAGCAGCGTACCGCTCTGGCCCATGCCGGAGGACGAAGATGTGGCAAAGGGAATGACGGTCTTGCCGGTGAAATCATTGTTTTTTACAAAGGTGTCCACGGGCCACGCTGCGATGCCCCACCAGATGGGATAACCGATAAACACGGTGTCGTAATCGTTCCAGTTCTCCACCTCCGTGGTGGTCAGGGGCACATCCCGCAGGGATTCATCGTCGTGCTCGCGGCTGACCCGGCTGTCGCTGTTGGTCCAGTTCAGGTCATCGAAAGTGTACGGCTCCGTGGGGGTAATTTCAAAGAGGTCGCCGCCTGCGGTTTCGGCAATATCCTCTGCCACGCGCTTGGTGTTGCCGCTGGCGGAATAGTAGACCACCAACACTTTGCCGCCAGATGTGGTATTGTCTGCTTCTCCATTTGCGGTATCGTCCGGCGTTTGTGCAGGAGTGCTTTCGGAGGGTGTATCATCGGATGGTGTCTGTGCAGGGGTATTATTCGTCTTATTGCCGCAAGCAGCCAAAGACAGGATCATTAACACAGCCAACAGCAGGCTGCCGAATTTTTGAACGCTTTTCATAAGATCATCCTCCTATCGCTTTTATTTCACATTTTCCTGAATCCAGTTTTCAATATGATCCGCAATCACATCGTTGTTCAGATCTTGGAACATGAAGTGGTCATTGCCGGTGATGCCCTCCTGTGGAAGATCCACCACGGTGCAGTTTCCGCCCTGCTCGTTGTAAGCGTCACGGAAGTCATAGCACGCCTGACGCATGGCCTGCCACATCATAGTTGCCTGAATCGCCGGATCACCGTTGTCGATGTAATCGCCAAAGTACATGGTAACAGGGATGTTCTTCTCCAGCACGGCCTTGAAGTCCTCGCTGTCCGCGCCTGGGGCCCCGCCGGGTTCAATGGCGACAATGGCGGCAATATGGTCGGTGTAGTGGGCTGCCGTCCAGCCGGGGCCGCCGCCCTGAGAGTGAGTCACCAGAATGGAGTTCTTTCCAGTGCGCTCATATACCTCATCAATGGTGGCAGCCACGGCCTTTGCCACGGTCTCGTTATCAAAATCGCCGCCCATATCAGAGGTCATGCCGGTGTCCGGCGTCATCTGGCGGAAGAATTGATCCACGGAAGCGGCATCGTTGGGGAACTGAGAGCCTTCGGTGACAACAGACTCGCCATTCTCCCAGCGGCCAATGCGGAACTGAGTGTACCAGCGCTGATCCAGCGTCTTGGTACTGATGTCACCGCTGACGGAGGTAGCGCCCGCTTCGCCGCGTCGGGGCTCGTCAATGAGGAATACGCCGTGACCCTTGCGAAGGAACATCTCCGACCACCCCTCACGGCCGTCCGGCGTGGTCATCCAGCCCATGCGGGACTGGCCGTAACCGTGGAGGAACACCATGGGAAGCCCGGTTTCCTCTGCGGGGATCTGATAGAGCACATTGGCGTGATCCACATGGGCGGTCTGACCGGCTCCGGTCTCCTCCCACTGGTTCTCCGGATCAAAGGTTCCGTCGGAGGTCACGGTAATGCCGCCCGCAGAGAAAATGCCCTGCTCTGAAAGGTATAGTGCTTTGATGCCGTCTTCGGTTGTCTGTGCGTTATCGTTCTGCGAGTTGTCCGCGTCTGCTGTGTTACTGGCGCAGCCCGCCAGCAGAGAAAGGCTCATAATACCGCACAGAAACAACGCGGCGATCTGTCTGTTCTTCATTGCGTTCTCCTTTACTTCTGCTCGTCTACGGGCGGAACCATTTCCGCATACTTTTTCAGCAGTTCTGGGGTGCTGGTGTAGTAGCGCACATTGCGGTTCAAGGCGGTGACCTGCGCCATTTCATCATCGGTCAAGGCAAAATCAAAGAGGTCAAAGTTGGACTTGATATGCTCCGGATTCTTGGAGCCGGGGATGACGATGTTGCCGCTCTGAATGTGCCAGCGGAGAATGATTTGGGGCGCGGACTTGCCGTACTTCTTGCCAAGCTGAGCGAACAGCGGCTCCTGAAGCAGCGCCTTGTCACCGTGGCCCAGCGGATACCATGCCTGCGGCACGATACCGTTCTCCTTCAGGAGGGCTTTCAGCTCCGGTTCCTGGTTATAGGGGTGCAGCTCGGTCTGCAAAATCGTGGGTTTTACTTCACAGAGGGAAAGAATCTCCTCAATCTGCTCCTTTTTGAAGTTGGACAGACCGATGGCGCGCACCTTGCCCTCCTTGTACGCCTTCTCCATCTGACGGTAGCCCGCCACATAATTGCCTGCGGGCTGGTGGATCAGCAGCAGGTCGATGTAGGGAGTGTCCAGACGGGCAAGGGTCTTGTCCACCGCATCGGGCTGCTCATAGAAGCTGGGCCACAGCTTGGTTTCGAGAAAAATTTCCTCCCGCTGCAAGCCGGACTTCTTCATAGCGCGGCCAACTGCCTTTTCGTTCACATAGGCGTTAGCTGTGTCAATCAGGCGATAGCCATTCCGCAAGGCACTGACGCAGGAGGCCTCTGCCTCGTCCGGGGTCAAAAGAAATGTGCCAATACCGGCCATGGGCATTTTTACGCCGTTATTGAGAGTTGCGTATTCCATAAAAGATTCCTCCTTAAATGTTCTTTCCAAGTTTCATGGCTTCGTTTTTATTGGTCGCCATGCCGCCGTAGGTCATGCCATAGAGGGCGGCAAAGCGCTTCATGGTGTACTCGCCCGCATCCAGCATCCACTGTTCCGGGGCAGCGCCCTGAAACACAAAATACAGTTTGCGTCCGGACAGTTCGCCGTCCTCCACCTTGCCGTAGAAACGATCCAGCACGTTGCGCACGCTGCCGCAGATGTTGTGCCAGTACAGGGGTGAGCCGATGACGATGGTGTCCGCCTGTTTCATCGCGCCAATGACAGCATCCATCCCATCGCCGGGGAGGTTCTGGCCGTATGCGCCGATGGTGTAGTCTGTAAGGTTCAGGGTCTTATACTCGTGGCCTTTCAGCAGCTCCGCCGCCAGCTTGGCGGTGTTGCCATTTTTGTTGGGACTGCCGTTGATAAATAAAATACTCATAGCAATGCTCCTTTACACATTTTTGCCCATTTTATAGGCCTGCTCCATAGCGGGAGTATTCTTCACATTGCCCGGCTCATAGACTCCGCTGCCGATGATAACACCCTTTTCGACCGCCCCCTCTACGCAGTCAGCATAGCCGCGGAAGCATGCAAGCGTGGTGTCAGCGGAGGTTTTTGCCTCGTCTGCCATGGTGACGATGTAATAGAACTCCTTGTTTTTGACCTCCAGCCAACGGGCCACAGTGCGGTCAATGACCGCCTTTAGTTGGGCATCGATGGAGTAAAAGTAGACCGGGCTTGCCAGCACCAGCACATCCGCATCGATCATCTTTTGCTGGATCGCGGCCATGTCATCCTTGTGAACGCAGGCTCCGCCGTGATCACGGCAGTAGTAGCAGGCGGAACAGGGATGGATTTTCTTGCTGGCAACACGGATTTTCTCCACTTCGTTTCCCACTTCCTGTGCGCCCCGTGCGAATTCGTCACACAGAATGTCCGAGTTGCCGCCCTTGCGGGGGCTGCCGGACAGGATCAAAACTTTCTTGCTCATGTTGGTCTGTCTCCTTATTTCAGTTTTCGATATTCTTCTTCGCTCACCGGTTCACACCACCGGCTGCGGCAGTTTTCTCCGGGTACTTCCACCGCCAGATGGGAAAACCAGTTGTCCGGCGCAGCGCCGTGCCAGTGCTTGACACCGGGCATAATGTTGATCACATCGCTGGGGTGCAGCTCCTGCGGCTCCTTGCCCCATTCCTGATAGTAGCCCCGGCCTGCCACGCAGACGAGGATCTGCCCGCCGCCCTTGTCCGCCTCGTGGATATGCCAGTTGTTGCGGCAGCCGGGTTCAAAGGTCACATTGAAGATTTTGACCTGCTCCGTGGAAACCGGTGCAAGATAGCTCTGCCCGCTGAAATACTGTGCAAAGCCGTCATTGGGTGCGCCGATGGGGAAGACCATACTGCTCTGGTGCAGCTGCTTTTCGTCGGCACTTTCCTCGTCTGCCCAGATGTCCTTTGCCATGCGGAATGCTGCCCAAGCCTTGGGCCAACCCGCATAAAACGCAGCGTGCGTCAGGATTTCCGCAATTTCACTGCGGGTGATCCCATTTTCCTTTGCCATTGCCAGATGATGACCGAAGGAAGTATCCGTCAGCCCCTGCGCCATCAGTGCTGTCACGGTGATGAGGGAACGGTCGCGTGCGGAAAGCTCGCTTTCCCGGCTCCAAACCTCACCGAAAAGAACATCATCATTGAGCTGTGCGAACTTCGGCGCAAATTCACCAAGCATATCTCTGCCTGCTGTGATTTTCTTCATGGTCACCTGCACTCCTTCAAAATTTCGTAAATCTCGTCATGGCTCAGCTTCTTGCAGCAGCCGGGGGTGAGAACGGTGGAATCCGCGATGGCGCGAAAATCGGTGTCATCGGGGATACCCAGCTCTGCAAAGCTGGTCGGCAGACCAATTTCCTTGATGAACGCAGCCAGCGCGTCGATACCGGCAGCAGCCGTCTCCTCAATGCTGCCCTTGGGTGCGACACCCCAGACATTCTGCGCAAACCGTGCAAACCGCGCCGCGCCGGACTTGTAGATATGGCGGTACAGAACGGGGTGGATCACCGCCAGACCTGCACCGTGGTTGCAGTTGGTGTACGCACCCAACTGGTGCTCCAGCATATGGCACTGGAAGTCCGTGACTTTTCCGATCTTCAGAACGCCGTTCTCTGCCATCGCGGACGCCCACGCCAGCTCACTGCGGGCATCGTAATTCTCCGGGTCGGTCAGCAGAACGCGGATGTTGCGGATGACGCTGCGCATGACGGCTTCGTTAATATCGTCGGACAGGTTGTTTTCATCCGGCTTGCCGAAGTAGGTTTCCATCGCGTGGCTCAGCGTGTCGAACGCGCCGGAAACAACCTGCTTCATGGGAACGGACATCGTGTAGCTGGGGTCAAGGAACGCGAACTCCGCCTGCGCGCCCCAAAGAGCGCCCTTGATCTTCTTTCCCTCGTGGGTGATGACGGCCCCGTTGTTCATCTCGCTGCCGGTACCGAACACCGTGACAATCGTGCCGAGGGGGATAAACTCCGTTGGGAATGTGTGCTTGGTGTTCTCCAGTTCCC
>OLZI01002042.1_pt1 | contig 9839 bp, 8 predicted proteins | sample 1674061 | NCBI WGS metagenome assembly OLZI01 (sample SAMEA103958139, study PRJEB25191) | human gut metagenome | biome: human-associated habitat [ENVO:00009003]; feature: intestine environment [ENVO:2100002]; material: feces | place: Germany | collected 2013/2015 | reverse complement strand
CTTCAAACTTTGTCATAGACATGAAGTTGTAGCGATTACCGTTTAGCGTAATAAAACACTGTGCTAACTTTGCCGATATGGAATCTTTTGCCAGCATCTTCGTATTGTTTGTAAGCTGTTCAATTTCCTGCTGTGTCAATATAATCTCACTCCTCTCTACTGGACGACAACCGTCATATATAACTGCTCCATTGCATTAACAACAGTTACTACGTCGCTTACCACAACGGACTTTTTCGTCTCACCGGGTTCCACCGTTCCTTTCGGAAGAACCCAGCCTTCGTATTTGTTTTTGATATTCTTATAGAGCAGTAAAATCTTTCCGCGAAATATTACGACTCCGCCGCAGCTGATAGCCTCAATCATGTTCCTTAACCTCCGATTACTGTTTTTCGCTGAAGTACGCGTCAAAAATACGTCTTGCAATGGGCACGGCGTAATCTCCGCCGCTGCCGGCACCTTCCACAATAATGGTTACACACACATCCGGATCTTCTGCAGGAGCAAATCCGGTAAACCATGCATGACTGTCACCTTTAATATTATTATATTCCGCGGAACCTGTTTTTCCGGCCGCGGTATATTCAAGTCCTTTTAACTTGGAAGCGGTACCCTCCTGGACCACATCAGTCATCAGTTGTCTGAGGATCGCAGACTCTTCTTCTGACATCAGACTGCCGTATTCGCTGGGTTTGAAACTTTTAATGACAGTTCCTTCATCATTCTCCACGTGATCGATCGCGTACGGTTTCATGAGGACTCCGTTGTTGGCTATGGCACAGGTGATCATGTTCAGATGCATAGGAGTAATCTGTGTCTTACCCTGACCGATGGAGGTCTGCATCATTTCCGCCGGAGGAGTATCATCGGATACCAGCGCTGAACTTCTGGCATAATTCAGTGTCAATGGCAGCTCTTTGTTAAACAGAAGATCATTTAATGTCTCCTGAAAAGCAGTCCGGTCCAGGCTCATTCCGATATTAGCAAAGGACGAATTACAGGATTTTGCAAAAGATCTGGTAAAATCCACCGTCCCATGACTGGAGCCGTGATAACAGCTGATCTTGCTATTGCCCAGGCGAAAAGCTCCGTTGCAGGTATAAGAATAATTTTGGTAGGTATTCGGATTTTCCCGAATATATTCCAATGCCGTCACAATTTTAAAGGTAGAACCCGGAGGATACAATCCCTGTGTAGCCCGGTTGACCAGTACGGTACTGGAATCGTTATCTACCAGATCCTCCCATATTTCTCCGATGGAATTGGGATCAAAATCCGGATGGGATACCATGGCAAGAATCTTCCCGGTAGACACTTCGGTTACAATAATGGCACCGCGATAGATATCCAGCTGATCATTTGCCACCTGTTGAATTTTAACATCCAGTGTAGTGTAAACATTATCCCCGGGATTCTTTTTTCCGGCAGTATCGTTTTTCACCTTGTTACTCAAGGAAGTATTTGTATTGATCAAATAATAATTGGCCAGCGCTTCAACACCCATTCTGCCCTGTGTGGAATAGCCAACAATGTGAGAAAACAGATTTTTGTAAGGGTAGTTACGGCTCTCTTCTTCCTCATCATTCAAGATTGTCTCCGCAAGTACCTCTCCATCTCTGGAATAGATGGATCCCCGATAATTTCTCGACAACAGTATCTGCTGTCTTGAATTATAGCTGTTGTTGATCATGTCCTGTTCACTCGTGGCCACAAAATGTCCCAGATAGAGAAACAGACACAGAAACAGTACACCGACTGCACCTGCAGAGATCCAGATCTCCCGCTGGTTTCCCATACGTTTGTGATTTTGCGTTTTTTTATTTTCTGCCACTTCTGCGCTCACCTTCCTTTTGAAGCCGGATGTAAATTCCCTGTATAATGAAAAACATGATCATCGTAGTCATAACGGAACTTCCGCCGTAACTGATAAACGGCAACGTTACACCTGTCAGAGGGATAAACTTGGTTCCTCCGCCAACCGTCAGAAAAATCTGAAAAATATACATAATACCGATGCCATATACGATCAGCTGATAAAAGCGGTCGTGAATTTGTACCGAAATCCGCATCATTTCCAAAAAACTGCTGATACAGATCAGAATCAGGCACATTCCAAAGATAACTCCCAGTTCCTCACAAATGGATGAAAAAATGAAATCCGCTTCCACATACGGAATCGCGGTAGGATTACCTTTTAATAATCCCATGCCGAACCAGCTTCCGCTTCCGATGGCAAACAGCGACTGTGTGATCTGATATCCTTTACTGTCGATGTATTTCCAAGGATCCTGCCATGCCAGAACTCTGACCCGTACATGATCAAACAACAGATAGGCCAGATAAGAGGCTGCGCCTCCGCCGATCATTCCGGCCGCCAGATAGAGATAATTTTTCGTTGCGGCAAAAACAACGAATACAAAACCAATGAAAAAGATCAGCGCACTTCCCAGATCCTTGGATACGACCAGGACAACTACATGAGCTCCTGCAATCACAGCAGTCAGTAACACCCGCTGAAAGGACACATTTTCCCATAATGCACCCGCCAGGAAGAAAAGGAACAGGATCTTCACAAATTCCGAAGGCTGAAATGTAATTCCTCCCATGGTAAAAGATATTTTGGACCCATGGGTTACCTCTCCGAGAATCAATACCGTACTGAGCAGACCAATTCCCAGTGTTGCGTATAACCAGGTGATTTTTTTGAAAAAGTGAATTCTGCCAAGCAAAAAAGGTATAAAAAGCGACATGATCAGTGATACCAGAACAATCACATACTGTCGGATCGCTTTATCAAAAGAAAGTCTGGATACCATACATAAGCCGATGCCCAAAAGCATGCACATGTTATTGAGCAAAAGCCTATTGATATTCTCGTAGATCAGAGAAACCATAGTAATCGTTGCGAACAGAAAAATCAGTATAAATGCAAAGAAAAATAAATACTGAAGATCTCCGCCGGGAAGAGACAGATCCAAAAAACAAAGGACCTGTACCAGAAACATTAAAATATTCTGCAATATAAAGATTCCTTTGGAATATTCGCCCACCGGGTAGCGGAAAGTATAAAAACAGCTGCCGGTATAGAGCACCATAAAAAGGGCTATGAAATATTTAGATAATTCTATTACATATTCCTGCATGAATTAGGGATCCCTTTCTCTATTCTACGCCACGTTTTTCATGACCGGTGGTATATTCCGTATAAGGCAGATCCGTTCTGCTTCCGTAAAAATACTCCAGTACATTCCAAGTCTCATTTTCCGATTCTGTTGTAAATTCCAAACGACAACAAAAACTGTCCTTCCATTTTGCAACTGTTTTATGCAGGGAGAAAGGAACACTGTTATAGATAATATTATAGCAATGCGTACAGTTTCGCATTACCGGAAACACTTTATGGTAACGATCTGTCAGTTCTGTGATTCCGAAACCTTCCTCGCGGCGACAATGATCGGTAGTCTTCGTCACACAGTTAGCCGTCACCATCATAGGAATCCGACCGTACAAAAATTTCTCAGCAGGAAGAATCCCATTCACGAGCTGCCTCTGCTCCGCATAATTCAGTTCTAACGGTAGGCAGAATCCGTCCAGATAATCCGTCCAGAATTCTATACTGCGGCAATTCCAAAGATACAGACCATGATCTCCGTACCTCTTTTTTGACTGTAAAAAATCCCACTGTTGCAGAAGGCCAACGTGTTCCAGGGAACTTATCAAAAATCCGTCAACAGCTTCTAAATTGTCACGAATGCTTTTCTCCAACAATTTCAGATACCGACTGTCTCGTAAGCGAATGATTTTAGGCAGAGCGAGCACTGTCTCTGCTGGAATTTTTTTTAATATTTGTAAGTGCTCTGCGATAGTATCCCCCCATGTAAGGAACAGATCACTGTCAACATAAATTCGTAACGAAGTATGTTCTTTCGGTTTTTTAAGAAAAGACGATCTCAGAAACCCGTTCCACTGCTCTGCGGTTCGGAGATATAACGAAAATCCACTTTGTTTCTGCATATGTCCGTTATTTGCTCCGGTAATGTCAAAAGGTTTCTGTACCTCTCTGGTATAAGGGAAGCCGTTTGCTGTAATCAGTTTCTGCTCTAACAGCGACAGCCCTTTTCTCCGGAGCTCATTCATTGTCTTCAGAGGATAGAATGCATTTTCACTTACCCGGATATCCATGGTGCCATCTAAATGGAAATTACTTCCTCCCAATTTTCCCAATTGTTTGGAAATATTTTCCACAGTAATCGGCTGTTTTGCTGCTTCCTGGACGGTCTCTCCGGTAACGCTTACCTCCGTCTGATCACAACGAAGAGTCAGTTTCGCAACGGTTCCGGTGAGAAAAGAAGCCTTCATTTGTACCGGAAGTGTCAGATGTTTGTATAAATATTTTTCGCGAATCTGCTCCAAAACCTGCTCATCACTGCCACTGTAGGCAGGATTGTTCAGAGTCACCATTTCTTTGCCGTTATGTTTATGATAATAGCCGTTCTGCCGTTCGCTGCGAATATAAAGGCAGGATAACCGATGAAGGTCTTCCCCTGAAATGGAAAGCTTTTCCCCGGGCTTCTCATAATATTTATCAATATATTTCCGATAAACAGCGGTTACACCGGCGGCATATTCTGGTTTCTTCATACGGCCTTCTATTTTAAAAGAATCGATTCCGGCATCTATCAGTTCCGGAATATTCTCAATGGTACACATATCCTTCAGACTTAAAGGATAACATTCACGGCGGTTACCGCCTACGGTATACGGCAGTCGGCATGGCTGGGCACATCTGCCGCGGTTGCCGCTTCGCCCGCCCAGGATACTGCTGAAGAGGCATTGACCGGAATAACAGTAACACATGGCACCATGGATAAAACATTCTATTTCCATTCCGGTTACTTCTTTGATACGACGAATTTCTTCCAGACTCAGTTCTCTGGCGGGTACCACTCTGCAGGCACCCTGCTTTTTCAGAAATTCTGCACCATATTCACCGGTGATCGTCATTTGGGTACTTCCATGTAGTTCCATCTGCGGAAAGGCATCACGGATAAAGGCAAATACACCCATATCCTGAATGATGACACCGTCCAGGCCGGCGCGATAATAAGGCATCAGATATTCATAAAGCTCAGAGAACTCGGATTCTTTTACCAGGGTATTTACGGTAAGATATACTTTTCTGCCCAACAGGTGAGCATATCGGATACAGTCCACCAGTTCATCTTCCGAAAAATTCTCAGCATATGCACGTGCGCCAAATCGATTTCCTCCCAGATAGATTGCATCTGCTCCCGCGTGTACGGCTCCGTAAAATGCTTCCGCATTCCCGGCGGGAGCAAGTAATTCCACTTTTTTATTTCTCATAGACATCCTCTGTTGCGTATGATACACGCTTATACAAATAGCTGCCCGAAAACGGACAGCTATCAATTTATTTATCCTTTAGTTCTGTCTCCAGACGAACAATTTTTCTGGCATCTTCGTTCAACTGCTTCTGTAGCTCTTTTCCCTGTTTTTCCGCATTTTCCAGCTTGATCTGCGCGGAAATCAGCTCATGCTTCAGATCATAGAGTTCCTTTTCTTTCCCCTGCAGTTCTTCCTCCAAAATGGAAATCTGCTTTTTGGCTTTGAAATAATCATCTGCAATGTTCAGCTGAAGCAGAACGCTCTGTCTGTCCAAAGACTGTCTTCGAAAGCTGTCCAGTTTCCCATACTCAGTCATTTTATTATTGATGTAGGAAGCAATCTTCTGCATGTAATCTTCGCTTTCATAGCCGCTTAAAGTAAATACTTTACCACCTATGAGCACTTCAGTATCTGTTTTCGGAGACATTGTCAACACCCCTCTTAACAATCTTTTGGAAACACAATATGTGCCATCTTGTAAAAAATATAATACAAGATTTATTATATATCAGATTATATCGAGTGGCAAGCAAAAAATAACCAATTATGCGTCCTGATTTTCTAAAGCTTTATCCCCAGGTGACGATAAGTCAGGTCTGTTACCACACGGCCCTTGGGTGTTCTGCTCAGGAACCCATTCTTGATCAGATAAGGTTCGTAGACATCTTCTATAGTGCCGGCATCTTCTCCGATGGCAGCTGCAAGGGTATCCAGTCCCACAGGACCACCGTTAAATTTCTCGATGATCGTCACGAGGATATTCCTGTCGATATGATCTAAGCCCATCTTGTCCACATCCATAAGATCCAGTGCGGTTCTGGCTACTTCTTCTGTAATGACTCCGTCGTATTTGACCTGCGCGAAATCGCGTACACGCTTCAGGATACGGTTGGCAAGTCTGGGTGTTCCACGGCTTCGTCTAGCCATCTCTTTTGCTCCGGCAGGTTCGATCTCCACATCCAGGATCCCCGCGGAGTGCATGATGATCTGCTGCAATTCCTCTATGGTATAGAATTCCAGATGATGGATCATTCCGAAGCGATCCCGCAGAGGTGCCGTCAAAAGTCCCGCCCGGGTCGTCGCTCCTACCAGCGTGAACTTTGGCAATTCCAGACGGACAGACCTGGCACTGGAGCCCTTACCGATCATAATGTCAATACAATAATCTTCCATGGCGGGATACAGGACTTCCTCCACCTGGCGATTCAGACGGTGTATCTCATCCACGAACAACAGATCTCCTTCTTCCAGATTGTTTAAGATGGCAGCCATCTCTCCCGGCTTCTCGATCGCCGGTCCGCTGGTCACCTTCATATGGACTCCCATCTCATTGGCAATGATCCCGGCAAGGGTGGTCTTACCAAGTCCGGGTGGTCCGTAGAACAGCACATGATCCAGTGCGTCCCCACGCTGTTTTGCTGCGGTAATATAGACCTTCAGGTTCTCCTTTATCTTGGACTGACCGATATAATCGTCCAGCGTCTGGGGACGTAAGGAGCCTTCCAGTTTAATATCTTCTTCTGTGATATTTGTCTCTATCATTCTTCTGGACATAGTCGTTGCTCTCATTCCTTAAAACAATTTTTTCAGGGCAGCCTTTAAGATTGCTCCGGAATCCATGGCCTCCACATCTTCGATGGCATTGACAGCCTTTAAACTCTCTGCCTGTCCGTAGCCCAATGCCACCAGGGCTTCCACAGCTTCCTTTTTCTTCTCACTGTCAATATGCAGACTTCCTGCGGTCAGGATGCCTTCCGCACCGCCTGCTGCAATCTCTCTGGAGATCAGCGTATCGTCAATGGATATCTTATCCTTTAATTCCAGGATCAGCCGCTGCGCCGTTCTGGTGCCTACGCCCGGTGCCTTCGATATCGCTTTGGCATCCCCGGACATAATGGCAAACCGCAGAGAATCTGCATCCATAACAGACAATATGGCCAGTGCTCCCTTAGGTCCGATACCACTGACCGTAATACAGAGCTTGAACATCTCCAGATCGCTCCTTGAGAGAAATCCATATAATAAAAAGGCATCTTCCTTCACATAGGTATATGTATAGAGTCGGACCTGCTCTCCGATTCCCGGAAGTCTCGATGCCGTGTCCGCAGAGATCCGGACATTGATTCCGAAGCCGTTGACATCGATCACCGCGTTATCTACCGTAACATCTTCCAAAAAGCCATTTATATATGCAAACATGTATGTTAAATCCTCGTCTTTCCTGGCTTGCCAAATCATAGCACATAAAATTCGGCTACGATATGTTTATCATACCATAGCCGAACATATGTTTCAAGTAGTTTTAACTCTGGATCTGTTTTAGCTGGTAGAACTCTCCCTTCAGAGCCATCAGCTCATCATAGGTACCATATTCCGTACAATGTCCGTCGGCGATTACAGCAATCCTGTCGGCATCCCGGATCGTTGACAGTCTGTGTGCCACAATAAACGTTGTCCGCCCCTCCGTCAGATTGTTTAACGCTTGCTGGATCAGTTTTTCGGAGATACTGTCCAATGCCGAGGTTGCTTCATCCAGCACGATAACCTTCGGATCCCGGATCAGTGCTCTGGCAATAGAAATACGCTGTCTCTGGCCGCCGGATAGCTTGCCGCCGTGTTCTCCCACCATAGTGTCGAGACCTTTTGGAAGGGATGCGATCAAGTCTGACAGATTCGCAGCCTTGATCACGTTCTGTAATTCTTCTTCTGAGACATTTTCACAGCCGTAGGTAATATTATCGCGGATCGTTCCGGAGAACAGAATGGATGTCTGAGGTACTACCGCTAAATGTTTTCTGTATGTTCGAAGATCGATTTTGCTTAAATCCTTGCCGTCGATCAGGACTTTTCCACTCTCCGCCTGATGGAAACCGATGACCAGGTTTAAGATCGTGGATTTTCCGGCACCGGACTCGCCTACCAGTGCAATGGTCTCTCCCGCTTTCACATGAAGATTTAAGTGGTTCAATACGTTATGCTCGTTGTTTTTGTAATGGAAACATACATCTTCAAAGTCAAAAGTACCGGTCACCTGCTCCAGTTTTTCCTTGCCTTCATTGTTTTCGATATCCTCAGACAGCAATACCTCACCGATGGAATTCACGGATTCGATACCTTTTGCAATAGTGGGCAGCAGGGTAACGATAGAAGATACCTGATTGACCACTGTAGCAAAATAACTCTGATACAGTGTGATATCACCGGCCTGGATCTTCCCGCCGATGGCGAGATATCCGGTAAATGCCAGGCAGATCACCTGAAAGATCTGGAATACCGCCCAACCCACCGATCCAAACAGTGCCTGGATCAGATCCAGCTTATAGCCCTTCTCCGCCACAGCAAACAGCTGCCCGCTCATTTTGGATACTTCTTCATCCTCCAGGGCATGGGCTCTGGTCACGGGTACCAGTTCCACCATTTCCATGACTCTGGCGGAGGTCTCTTCCATTTCCTTACGGAACTCCGTATTTCTCTTCTTCATAATATTCCGGAAGGTAACCATGGTAATTGCCGCCACCGGGGTGGTCAACAGGAAAAATATAAATACGATGCGGCTCTTACTGATAGTGACCACCAGTGCAACCCCGATATTCAGGGCAATATTTAAAATGCTTAAAAATAACTGTGTGGAAAGACCTTCCACTGCTTCCACATCGCGCATGATCTTGGACTGCAGTCGTCCGGACTGGGTCTCCACATGATAGGAAATGGACAGCTGCTGTAATTTCCGGATCAGTGCTTTCCGAAGTCCTGTCTCCGCATAGCGGGTCGCCAGGCTCTTATAGGAAGTGTACAGATAATTCATGGGAATATTTAGCAGGATCAGTCCCGCTTCCAGAATACTGTAAAATATAATATTCCGGAAAGTATCCGGATTGTGCGCCGTCACATCGTTAATAATATTCGCTGTGATGATGGGCAACACCCAGACACAGGCATGCTTTGCGAAGAAGCAGATCACTGCCATGACAAATTTATGATAATTCCCCTTATACAGATGCATCAGTGTCCGCAGGGGATGTCCCTGATTCTTCCGATAGCATTCAATAAACCAGCTTTCGGTGTCCATCTTTTTTTTCGGAGATGTTTTTGCTTCAAAATCTTTCATATTTGCAGGATCCCTTTCCTATTTGTTCGTTCCTTTCATTTTAGCGCAATTAATATGCGCTTTCCAGTCCATTTTTGCGCTCTTTACCTATAAACAACTGTTTTTTTGCGAAAAAATAGGGCTGTGACAGAACTTTTACATTCCTCACACAGCCCTTTTCATAGCATTATTTTTTACAATCGATTAGTTGTTGATCAGCTTATCGTTCTCATTGTTCCAGCTGTAAAGCTTACGGATCTCTTCGCCGACCTTCTCAGAAGGATGCTCAGAAGCAAGCTTTCTCATAGCCTTGAAGTGAACCTGCTTGCCTGCGGGAGACATATCT
>OLZI01002040.1_pt1 | contig 9841 bp, 5 predicted proteins | sample 1674061 | NCBI WGS metagenome assembly OLZI01 (sample SAMEA103958139, study PRJEB25191) | human gut metagenome | biome: human-associated habitat [ENVO:00009003]; feature: intestine environment [ENVO:2100002]; material: feces | place: Germany | collected 2013/2015 | reverse complement strand
ATTTGTTGCTGCAAAACTGTGTATTTTTGTCAGATATTGCGAAGAATCAGGGATCACATGAAGAAACGATAGTCGTAAAGTGATCCTTCAAATTGGGATAGAAGCCATCCGATTCGTGCAATTTCATTCGAAGATTCTATCGTGCAGGGCAGTTTTGAATACAGTCCAAAACTGTTCCAGTTCATTTTCGACAACCCAAGAATTTCCGTTGCAATCTGTGCCATATCTCCAGAACCATAGTGTTTGACGATTCTTAGAGGAAGTGGAACACTTTTGCCGCCCTGGAAATATTTTCTGCCCGGAGATTTTACAGACGGAGCAATACCGTGAGTAAGAAGATACATGACATTTTTACTAATAGGGAAGCACATACCACGGCGCACAGGAAATCCGTCAACTTGTGTGCACTGCTCATTTAGTGCAAAACACTTCAGGTTATCTTCGAATGTTATTTCCAGAAGGTCAATATTCCGGATTCCAGCGGAGGATAGGCTATTAACTAATCCGCTAATTTCTTCTTTTCGGAACGGCGTTCGTTTATGAATAACAACCCGCTTCGGCAATTCGGAAAAAGATTTATAGAATAGCTCTTTGATGTTGAGGCCAATTCTATATGCTTCTTCTTCAGACAAATATGGATTTTTCTTTCTGTCAAATGAACAATCTTGGATTTTTGAAAGTTTATATTTCATTCCACGTCCATCAGAAGAGTAAATGTGGCTGCATCCAACAACCACATTATTTCCTGATGGGGCATCCATGACGCTGTACCCAATTCCTGCAAAGGCTGTATCTGGCTGAATTCCATTTACAACCCACGGTGTTCGCCCAGACTTAACATACAGTGCTAAAGAGAGTGCCCACATAATCTGACAGTGAAATTCGCTTTCAATTGTTCTCTCACGAATAAATTGTGTTGCTATCTGTTTTTGAGCTGCATAAGCTTTAATATAATCGTGCAAATCATATTTTACTATTCCGTCAGTATATGCGGTGAAGTATTCATATTCCTTTGGTATGTAAATCAAAGCTACATCAACAGCAGACGCATTGAGTTGGTCAATCTTTTGGATTATTGCGTTACCAAATTCAACAGCTGCCGTATATTTGTCTTGCCCATTTGAGGCGCTAATGCGTGCCCACTTGCTACTGTTGGTCTCTGGTAAATCAAGCCCTATTTTGAAAGCCTGATAGAATCCGGGAAAATCAATTAAGTAATCAGAATTATGTTCTGAACGAGAGTGCTGATTTAATCCAGAAAGGAACAGTGCAAACTTTTGGGAGTGCTCGCTTGGGCAAACTACACCTACCGAGATTGAGGAGTGCAGTATACCTCTATTCATGGCATAATCTACGGGTGCATTCAAAATTAGTCCGCGCATTGGATGGAAATCTTCAGCCACTGTATGCATGGATGCGCCACAGAAGCGCAATGTTGGGTCTCGGTATTCTATCCCAGAAAAAACAATACGTTTTGGTGAAATGACATTGGGAAGTTGTATCGAAGCATTTTTCTCACAGTTTATGCCAACTAGAGCACTGCTATTTCCAACTGAAAATGTAAAGCTTGTCGTGCTTTTAAAAGGGTAATTGGATGAAAAACTTTTGCCGCCAATTATTTTTTCAACCCAGTTTCTGATGTACACATTTACGTTTTTATTTGGCCGACCATTATTTACTTTTGCGTTGAACAGGTCAGCAAATTGTTTCTTTTCTTCTTTGCTTAGTACGATATCGTCAGCATATATAAAGGTCGGTACAAGTGTGATGTAATTATGCTTATTATCGAACAATAGGGCAATCCGAATCCCTAAGTACGCTGTTACATATTTGGTGCCAATGCGGCAATTCAATATCTCTTTTGTATCCCAAATTTTGTCTTTGGAATGACCAAGGCCATGACTCGTTGCAAGAATGCTGACAAATGTTTTCAGTAACAACTCTCGGAATGTACCGTTTTCAATGATTAATGACCTACTCAGGGGGCATAATACAACATTTGTCTTTAATCTTCCTCGGCATACCGCTTCAATGACTGATTTTGAACCCCATGCATATATAACATTCTTATAAGGGACAGCCATAATGTCATCTTTGGCGAGTGTTTTACAAAAATCCCAGAGCTTTTCATTAGGAGAAAGCATAACTTCAAATTGATAGCACTGATTTGGAAAGATAATAGGATATGCATTGGTGCTTACAACCTTGTTTGCGGTTGTGTTGGGTAGCAAAAAACTGGTATGCTGTGGCTCAAGCGTAATGGAGAGTCTTTTCTTTATGTCATCTACCTTTTGTAGGAACTCTCTATTTTCACTCATGCAGTGGCGTGCGACTGCGTACATCGTACTATCAAAGCCTTCTGTTGGTATGTAAAAAGCATCTCTTCCGTTCTCGTTTGAGAGTGCAATTAGTGATTCTACTTCTTCTGAGACATTCATTCCGTAACCACACCAAAAAAGTTTACCCGCACCTTTGACGGAATAAACCTGTTGCAGCGCACGCATTAGAGACTTGTCTCTTCCGCTGTATCCCATAACAATCAGGTCACGGTTAGTCAATTCGTGTTGCAGCGCCTTTACAAGCGTATCATCTTGTGTATCAAGTTCTGACTCAGTATTTTTTAAGGCACCATATTTATAGTCACCATGTAGAGCAATATACAGAAGTTCCTTGTCAGCATCTCCACGGTATACCCGGTCCGATGTCGCTGTAGTAATTTCAACCGGAACGAGTGGGCTATATTGATGTGCGCATTTCAGGACCAATCCATCAAAATTTGTTGTCCATACGCTTTTTATGATATTTTCTAGCGCCAATAAAGAAATCAAATGGTATCCTAAGCTGGGATCATGGCCTGATACCAAATGTTGAAAAAATTTTCGCCTGTTATCAGCAATAGGATATGTCTTTTCTGCAAAAAAGGAGTATTCATCTGCAGCGTTCTCTGCTGGATATATATTTTGTGCATCAAGCCACTGCTGAATAAGGCGGCGTACGCTTTCGGATCTGGAATTATCAAAATCTCCTATTACTCCCGGATTATTTGATAAATAGATTTCGCGTTTCCACTCCCAGATGCAATCGGCCGCAGATGGAATGCCCGATTCGATAGATGCGCCTGCGCCGAGTAATAAGGAATGCGGCGTGTCTATGGTCTGTTTTATTGATCTTAAAAACTCATCAAGTTGTAATACCTGCATATTTGCGCCTCCATTCCTTATATCACACTATCTGCAATTACAAGTTTGTTTTCACAATCACTCTTTCCGCTGCACTTCATACAGCTGCATATGCGCCCTATATAGCCTCTATAGTAACTGATTCCCATTTAAAAGGCCGTTAATCATACGGTCCTGGCACTGGACGCGGTTCGTGTTCTCTGCATTTGAAATCATCGCAGTACCCGCATCCCCCATGGAATTGGTTATCATGTTTTCTACCACAGCGAATTGGCGTTCCAATTTTGTTGTATACGCAAAACCAGCAAAAATCGCAGCAGGGATCGCACACAAGATCGTTGCCCTTACAAATATAAGCCATAAAGTTTGTCCTCCTCTTGCTGTACAATGCCGAATTATTCCGCATTATCCGTCCACATTTCGCACTGGCTGATAACGATTTCAATGGCGTTTTCGTATTGTTCCGGAGGATACTTATATCTTTTTAAGAGCCGCTTTACCATTTTGCGCATGGCAGCCCTGGCGGTTTCTTTCTTTTGCCAGTCGATGGTGCGGTTTTTGCGCAGCATTTCTGTCAGTTCTCGGGTCATCTGTACAAGCACGTCATTTTCGTAGAAATCCTTGATTGCCTGTGGCTTGGTCAGTGCGTCGTAGAAGGCCAGCTCCTCCTGCGTAAGCCCCAGTGCTTCGCCTGCCTGGTGGGCCTTGGCAATCAGCTCTGCCGCTTTCAGCAATTCCTTTATGACCTCGTCATTGCTGATATGGCCGTTATAATAGGCGTTCATAATTTTGGTAATCATTTCAGAGAACTTCGCCGACTGTACAACATTGGTACGTTTGTAGATAGAAACCTGCTCTGCCAGGAGCTTTTTCAAAATTTCTACGGCGATATTCTTCTGCTTCATACGGGAAATCTCATCCAGCACGGCAGGATCGAACAAAGAAAAGTTTTCGCCGGCCTTTCGGCTGTCAAACAGGCTGATGACGCCTTCGCTCTGGACGCTGGCTTTTAGAAGTTCATTGATTTGCGCGTTGATTTCCGTAAGGGAGAGTGGTTTTCCACTGCTTCCACCGTAGGTAAGCTTTACAACGGTTGAACGGACGGCTTCAAAATAGGCGGCCTCATGTCGTTCATGTTCATTGGTCATGCTGGAGCAAAGGGACATCGCCTGCTTTGTCAGCAGTGCTTCCTTCAAAAATAGATTTTTCCGGTCCTGTGATTTGGGATCAAGCACAAAATTCGCGCCATCTGCAATCAGCTTTGCCATGGTAAGCGGGCTGCCGCCAATGAAGCCGCTATAGTCGAAGCCATGGAATAGATCCCGGCAAACCTGCAGCTTTTCCTGAAACTTGGGATAGGCGGTTTTTGCAATGTCCATGTCGCCATATTTAGAGCGGTCGCGGGCGGTGTATTCATTCATTGCCGCTTTTAAAGCCCCGGCAATACCAACATAGTCAACGACTAAGCCGCCTTCCTTGTCTTTGAATACCCGGTTGACTCGGGCAATGGCCTGCATCAGATTGTAGCCGTGCATAGGCTTATAAACATACATGGTTGCCAGGGAGGGAACATCAAATCCGGTAAGCCACATATCAACCACAATGGCGATTTTCATTGGGTCGTTATTGTCCTTGAATTTTCGTGCCAGCTCTTCTTTGTGGGACTTTGTCCCGATAATTTCCTTCCAATCCTCCGGATCACCATTGCCGCCTGTCATGACAACGCCCACTTTTTCTTTCCATCCGGGGCGGACTTCCAGTATACGACGGTAAATTTTCATGGCAATAGGGCGAGAGTAGGCAACGATCATCGCCTTGCCGGTTAGAAGGTTAGCGCGATAGGCTTCGTAATGCGTGACAATATCATCTACCAGGGATGCAATTGTAGAGTCCGCACCAAGGACGCTTTCCATTTGCCCCAGCATTTTCTTGCTTTTGGCGATGGTTTCCGCATTTGCCTGTTGTTCCAAAACATCATAGGTGGAATCAATCAGGGCCAACGTGTTTTCGTCCAGCTTCAGGTGAATAACGCGGCTTTCGTAGTATACAGGGCGGGTAGCACCGTCTTCCACGGCCTGAGTCATATCGTAAATGTCGATATAGTCGCCAAATACTTCCCGGGTGTTTCGGTCCTTGGAAGATACCGGGGTGCCGGTAAAGCCAATAAACGTAGCGTTCGGCAGGGCATCCCGGATGACCCGCGCATTGCCAACCACGACGCGGGCTTCCGTTTCGCCTTGGGCATTTTCACTCATGACAATGCGTTCATCCATGCCGTATTGTCCCCGGTGGGCTTCATCCGCCATGACCACAATATTCCGGCGGGTAGACAGCGGCGCTTCCCGTTCCTCAAATTTGAACATGGTGGTAAAGATGATCCCGTTGGCGGTTCTGCCGTCCAGCAAGGCTTTCAAGTGCACCTTGCTTTCCGCCTGAACAGGGGTCTGCCGCAGGAAAGCGGCACACTTGGAAAATTGACTGTAGAGCTGATCGTCCAGATCGATTCGGTCTGTCATAACTACAATGGTTGGGCTGTCCAATACCTCCTGCAGCAAATGCGCATAGAAGACCATGGAGAGGGATTTTCCGCTGCCCTGAGTATGCCAGAACACGCCGCCCTTTCCATCCGTCGTGGTGGCGATTTTGGCCTTTTCCGCTGCCTTTCTCACCGCAAAATACTGGTGATATCCAGCCAGAATTTTAAATACCTTTGCCTGCCCCACAGAAAAACAGATGAAGTTTTTGAGAATGTCCAGCAGCCGGGCTTTCTCAAACATTCCCTTATAAAAGGTATCAAACTGGGCATAGGCGGTATTTTCATAACTTCCATCCTTGGTTTTCCATTCCATAAAGCGATCCAAGCCGGAGGTGATGGTGCCGGCCCGATTGGTCGTCAGGTCACTGATCACGCAGATGGCATTGTAATAGAAAATGGATGGAATGTCCTTCATGTAATTGCGGATTTGGTGAAAAGCGTTTTCCGCATTCACTTCGTCCTTGGATGGGCTTTTCAGTTCCATGAGCACCAGGGGCAAACCATTGACAAACAGAATAATATCCGGCCTGCGGTTGTTTCCGTTCTCGATATATGTAAATTGGTTGACCACATAAAAGCTGTTGTTGGAAACGGTTTGATAGTCCAACAGATATACAATCGAGGTGCGTTCCTCGCCCTTGACAAAATACCGCACGGGGATACCATTTTGCAGATAGTCCATGAATTGCATATTCTTCTGTAAAAGGCTGCCGGTATCCAGGTTACGAAGTTTGCCTGACGCTTCGGTAATTGCATCCAGAGGCAGCCCCTTATTCAGCTTCACAAGGCTGTCCTGCAAAACAGCGTCCAGCAGGGGGCTGGAATAATCCCGCTCCAGGTCTGGGGCGTAGATATGGGTATAGCCCATGTTCTCAAACAGTTCGATAATGGCCTGTTCGAACATATCCTCTGTGAAATGCATGGTGGCGCCTCCTAGTAACGTTTTCTAAAATAAATAACACATTACATATTCCCTTTAGCCACATCCTCGGTTGGATTAAGCAAAAGTTCAGTTATTCTGTCCGAATATTGTTTACTTAGAACCGCAGTATATCTAGACTGAAGTGCACGTAATAATGTTCTTCGGATACTGCTTCGAATGGTTTGTTTGCTTTTCCAATCAACAAACTCAATTTGCTTTGTAATATCCACTGCAAGCGGTTCCAAAAGGTCCTTGGGGATGTTGGGGATTACCGCACGAATGGCTTTTGTTGCATCCGGTTCTATATCGTTGTATTCGGGTACAGAAGAAACACTAGATGTATTTTGAAATGCCTGAAATTCGGGTACTCCCGTTTGAGATGATAGTTTCTTCTGCTGTAAATATACCATCTGATGTTCCAATTCTGGAAACATGGTGGCCTCGTTTATGTTGAAGAAGTCAAGGTCCTCCCTAATCTGAGCTTTGCACTCACTTGGGATAATAAAATAATTCTCGGAAAACTCTCCGTTTAAAGTCATATATGATTTTTGCACACGACGGTCTCCGATACTTGTATTATCATCTTGAATACGTAGTGCTGTTGGCAAAACGAATGCTCCGCTTTGCCGGATCAATCGGTCATTACTGTGGGTTGACACAATGAAATAGCTTTTTTGTATGTATTCTATGAATAGATTGTAGTCGTTACTGCTGAGTAATCCGTATTCGGATTCATCAATCACCTTGTTTTGCGCAAAATGTGATAGCAACTTTTCTACAGTTATTGTCTCATCTATTTGGATAAATGGGAGTGTCATGGCAATTCTTACACACAGTTCATTAACGGAGTGCCATGGTGAAAACTTATAGAATATAGCACCGTCCATTTCAACTTGTTTAAACCTTTTGTCTTTTCCACGTTGATAATCAACTTTGCGTGCTGTTGCAAAATATAGGGCAACAAGAGGATTTAGCGTCACATCGAGTAAACGAGTTCCTAAGCCATAGTGTTGCAATTTTGTAAGTGTTTCAAATTCAGTCAGTGTACGGAATTCAAATGGGTTTTGCCGAATTGCGCTCTGAATCATAGCAAATTCGCTATTCAGTTTATCGCCACGAAATATGTTTGGAATGACAGGCCATGTGGCATTGCTTTGTCCTCTAAAGAACCACTGACAATCTCCTAATCCCAGAGCCTCCTGATCTTGCTTCATACGCATCACAGCTGAAATGTATTTCTCAAGCGATGTTATCTCTTTCATTGAAGTGGTCCTTTCTTAGAGAAGTAAACGATAATTTAGCAGCTTAGAGCTGGACGGCAGAGATGTCGATCTCGCCGGACATGAGCTTAGGAAGCAGAGAGTCACGGATCGCTTCTAATCGGCAGTTTTCTTCGTAGTTGGCGCGGATTAACTCATCTATCGGATGAACGACAACCTCAAACTGATCGATTTCAGTTACAGGAGGAATATCAATCGGTATGGCATTGAGTGCATCCCTATTGATGGAGCCGAAGACTGTACCCTCGCCATTAAAAACATCAAGCTGAGACCTGAGTGCAAACATAGTATAGAGAACAAACGAACTGTGATCAGTTTTACTATGAATAGCACCTAAGCCGCGCCCAATGCAGCATCTCTCATACGCTATATTGAGATCACCCACGGGAGCGCGGACGCTGAGAAGGACATCGCCAGCCTCAGCCATGCGTTTAGGTTCGGTGGTAAAAAGCCGCCGTTTGGGAAACCGAAATCCAAATTCGGCTCGTCCCTGATAGAAAACCTCGCCAACACCGTCTTCGTTGTAGCTGCTGCCACTCGGAGACTGCCCCATTGTGATGACTGCAATGTCACTGAGAGTTCCAGAGGTAACATTGCTGTCGGAGCTGTTGAGGAACATTTCAGCATACAATGACATCGCTTGCTGCTCTAAATTATCGTTTATCTCAGTATTTCTGCTTATTTTCTGCTGTAAAGAGGATAGTAGGCAACAAATACGTTTCTGTGTCTCTATATCAGGAATTTCGACTTCAATTTGTTGAAAGGTTGAAGATGGCCTCGCCAAAGCAGGTACCCCAACCTGAGATGCATTGCTTAATAATTTGTGTTGTCCAACAGGAGTATGGAAGTAGTAGACAAGATATTCGGGTAAAACTTTTTCATTGCAATGTACTCTAAATTGCGATTGGGAAATAACATATCGTTCGCTTTTGGATGACTCGGGGATATAAACGATTTGTCCGAGTGTCCCTCGGTGTGTAATAACAATGTCACCTCTGTGCGCATTTGCTTTATTGAGAGAATCTGCTTTCTCTGGGGTCACATATCGGAATGAATTTTCAGATAGTTCAAAACCGACCAAATTGCTTCCGTTAAGGACTGGTACTCCATCATCAACAAAGCATTCGACCTTAATGTTTGACCCGAAGGGGCCCATCGCTATTTCGTCAATAAGTTCCGATATCGCATAACGCTTATATTTCATATCCAATCGCCCCCAGCCGTTCCTTGATCTCCACTTCAAGTGCGTGAGACTTTGCGAAAAGTTCCGACAGCTCTGAGGTCAACCGGTCCATCTTTTCCTCAAAGGGTTCGCTGTCTTCCTCCTGCTCCTCGATACCAACATAGCGCCCGGGCGTGAGAATATAGTCCTGTTTGGCAATTTCCTCAGTGCTTACAACAGCGCAAAAACCTTTTTGATTCTCCAGCGTACCGGCGCAATATGCTTTGTATGTGTCCGCAATTTTGGCAATATCTTCATCTGTCAGCTCACGCAGCTTTCGGGTGACCATCGTTCCCAGCTTTCGTGCATCGATGAACAATGTCTTTTTCGTCTGCGTCTTGTTTTTGGCGAGAAACCACAGGGAAACCGGAATCTGGGTCGTATAGAAAAGCTGTGTAGGCATTGCGACGATGCATTGCACCAAATCCGCATTTACAATGTTTTTCCGGATTTCGCCTTCGCCACCGCTCTGGGAGGATAGGGCCCCGTTTGCCAGTACCATACCAATTTTGCCGTTGGGGGCCAGATGATAAATCATGTGCTGCAGCCAGGCAAAGTTGGCGTTGTTTGCGGGGGGCAGGCCATACTGCCAGCGCACATCGTCTTTGAGCTTGTCCGCGCCCCAGCCGGAGAGGTTGAAAGGCGGGTTTGCTGATGTTAAGCAAAGACTAAAAAAATATGGGCTGTTCAAGCCCACATACG
>OLZI01002039.1_pt1 | contig 9845 bp, 7 predicted proteins | sample 1674061 | NCBI WGS metagenome assembly OLZI01 (sample SAMEA103958139, study PRJEB25191) | human gut metagenome | biome: human-associated habitat [ENVO:00009003]; feature: intestine environment [ENVO:2100002]; material: feces | place: Germany | collected 2013/2015 | reverse complement strand
AGCTAAGCTACTGAGGCATATTATGTATTATCGTTGATTTTTTGAAATTCAACGCGCTTGGAAACGAATATGCAGAATGATTTTCACACCGAAGTGACCGACTGCGTTGCAACCGGAACGGTGTTAAACTTGTTGCATCAAAATTTGTTGAGAAAACCGTGATTCTCGGTTTTGCTTTTGAATAGAGCAATCACTTCTGCACCCAAGGTATCAGGTTGACCGAATTCTTAGGAGGCGGACGCTCTATCCAGCTGAGCTACGGAGACAGATACCCTATTATAATACAGCATTTTGCGGATAAAATCAAGTTGAACCGTAAAGCAAAATGGTGTATGCTATAGGAGAAATGAAATAGCCGCGGCAGGTCTTGCCGCGTGCGGAGGATCTTATGGAAAAGATAAAGAGAAAAAAGCTGTTTTACCGCCCGGCGGGCAAGCGCAAGGGAGGGTATACGCCTACGCAGATCATCTGCGGGAGCTTTGTCATCGTGATCGCGCTGGGCACCTTCCTGCTCAGCCTGCCCATTGCCAGCAGGCATGGGCGGCTGGATGTGCTGGATGCCATGTTCACGGCCACCAGTGCCACCTGCGTTACCGGCCTGATCGTGCGGGACACCTGGACGCAGTTTACCTTCTTCGGGCAGGCCGTGATCCTGCTGCTCATTCAGGTAGGCGGCCTTGGTCTGGTCACGCTCACCAGCTTTTTTGCGCTGGCCATGCGGCGGCGCATGGGCTTCCGTGACCTGCGGCTGCTGGGCGAGAGCGTCTCGGCAGATGGATACGCGCAGGCAAAGGACGTGCTGAAGATCGTGGTGGGTCTGGCCGGGCTGTTTGAGGGCATCGGTATCCTCCTGCTGCTGTTTGTCTTTGTGCCGCAGTTTGGGCTGGAGGGCATCTGGATCAGTGTGTTTACGGCAATTTCGGCCTTCTGCAACGCGGGCTTTGACCTGTTTGGCCGGTTCGGGCAGTATTCCTCACTGGTGCCCTATGTGAACAACTACTATGTACAGGCCGTTGTAATGTTCATGATCATTTCCGGCGGTCTGGGCTTTATGGTCTGGGTGGAAATCGGCGAGTACCACAAAAAACACCGCTTGTCTCTGCAGGCTAAGGTGGTGCTGAGCTTCTCGGTGATCCTGTGGCTCGGCGGCGCGGCGCTCATCGCGCTGATGGAGTGGAACAATCCTGCCAGCATGGGCGGGCTCTCTGTGCCCGGTAAGCTGATGGCGGCGCTGTTCCAGTCGGTGTCTACCCGTACGGCAGGCATGAATACCATCGACCTTGCCGCCTGCGGGCCCATTACCAAGCTGCTGATGAGTGTGCTGCAATTCATCGGTGCGGCACCCGGCTCCACCGGCGGCGGTGTGAAGGTGACCACCTTTGCTGTCATCATCCTGACCATCCGCAGCGTGGCTCAGGGCCGCGACGACTGTGTGATCGCAGAGCACCACATCGAGTCCAAGACGGTTTATCGTGCTTTGACCATTATCGTGCTCGGCGGGCTGGCGGCGGTTGGCTCGGCTGTGGTGGTGTACTACAACACTTCGGAGGCGGTATCGATCATTGACGCGATCTTTGAATCCTGCTCGGCCTTTGGTACGGTGGGCCTTTCGGTGGGCGTTACCAGCCAGCTGAACCGGGGTGCGAAAGCTTTGTATATGGCGGTCATGTTCATGGGCCGTGTGGGCCCGGTGTCGCTGGCCATGAGCCTGACGGCAAAGCCCGACGATAACAAGCGGAAGATCATGCCGGTGGGACATATCAACGTGGGTTAAATGATTTGAATGCCCTCCGCTGGCGTGTTGGGCATGAATAGAGCAAATCAGGGCAGACTGCGGTCTGCCCTGATTTGCGTTTTCACGTGAAGAGTCGTAAAGGCAAACGTCAGAGTATAATAAAAGTGGGTGCTATCCCAAAACAGCACCCACTTTTTGTATATTGAGAATAAAAAATCACTCTGCGTACAGAGAAATGATGTTCAGCAGGATCTCGGTGCAGCGGTCCATGCGTTCGGCGGTGATGCACTCACACACGCCGTGGAAGTTGAAGCCGCCGGTGCCAAGGTTTGGGCAGGGCAGGCCCTTCCAGCTCAGCATAGCGCCATCGGTGCCGCCGCGCACCGGAATCTCTTCCGGTTCCAGCCCGGCCATGCGGGTGGCCTTGCGTGCGGTTTCTACTAAATGGAAATGCGGCTTGATCTTTTCCAGCATGTTGCGGTAGCTGTCCTTGATCTCCACCTCAACGGTGCCTTCGCCGTACTTGCCGTTCAAAAACTCGGCAATATCCAGCATGTTGTCCTTCTTGAACTGTAGCTTTGCGGCATCGTGGTCGCGCAGGATGTAGCCCAGCTTTGCGGTGGTCACATCGCCGTACATCTGGCACAGGTGGTAGAAGCCCTGCCGGCCCTCGGTCGTTTCGGGGCGGGCGGTGATGGGCAGCGCCTGATGGAACTCCATGGCCACATTGGAAGCATTGATCATGGTGTCCTTGGCAGTGCCCGGGTGGACAGAGAAACCGTGGATGGTCACGGTGGCAGAAGCGGCGTTGAAGTTCTCGTACTCAATGGAACCGGCATCGCCGCCGTCCACAGTGTAGGCAAAGTCTGCGCCGAAGCCGGGGATGTCAAACAGCTCTGCGCCCTCGCCGATCTCCTCGTCCGGCGTAAAGGCTACGCACAGTCTGCCGTGGGGCAGGCCCTTTTGCTGCAGGGTCTCCACGGCGGTCAGAATCTCCGCAATGCCGGCCTTGTCGTCGGCACCCAGCAGAGTGGTGCCGTCCGAGGTGATAAGAGTCTCCCCCTTCATGGAGGTGAGGAAGGGGAACATGGAAGGCTTCATCACCATGCCGGTGGCAGGCAGGGTCACATCGCCGCCGTTGTAGTTCTCCCAGACGATGGGCTGCACGTTCTCGCCGCTGGCATCATCGGCGGTGTCCATGTGGGCGATGAGCCCCAGTGCGTGCTTGTCCTCGCAGCCCGGGGTGGCAGGCAGAGTGCCGTAGACGTAGCAGTGCTCGTCCACATGGGCATCCTCCATGCCAAGAGCCTTCATCTCCTCCACCAGCTGGCGGGCAAGGTCGAACTCCCGCTCGGCGGAGGGGTGAGTGCCGGAGGTCTCGTCCGAGGTGGTGTGCACCCGGACATAATTCAAAAGCCGTTCATAAGCGCGCATAAGGCACACTCCTTTTATGTTTCAGTGATGTATACTACGACTTGCTCCTTCTATCATACCCTCTTTTCCGATTTTTTACAACTCTTTTTGCAGCATCTGCATGGAAATATGCGTCCTCATGCAAAAGATGAATATAATTCACCACTAAAAATGCGTCAGTCCGCGCAGAACGTGTTAAAATAAAGACAAAATCAGTCGGGAGGGAAGTTCTATGGCAACAAAAGTCTTTTTTTACACGCTGCGTCCGTACGATGAGCTGAGCATTGCACAGCGGCTGGCACCGCAGCTGGATATCGAGTTCGGCTATACGCAGGAATATCCCACACTGGAAAATGCAGAGCTGGCAAAGGGCTATGACGCTGTATCGGTAACGCCCTGCGATATGAGCGCGCCCATGGTAAAGCGCTTCCATGAACTGGGCGTAAAGTCCATCTGCTGCCGCTCCATCGGCTACGACCATGTGGACCGCGAGACTGCTCGGACGCTGGGGATGAAGGTGGCCAATGTGGATTATCCCCCAAACGGTGTTGCGAACTTTGCCATTATGCTCATGCTGATGAGCCTGCGCAAGGCGGGCCACATCCTCAAGCGCGGGGAGGCGCAGGACTACTCGCTACAGGGAAAGATCGGCCGGGACATCTCCACCTGCACGGTGGGCGTGATCGGCACCGGCCGCATTGGCCGCACGGTATTGCAACACCTGTCCGGCTTTGGCTGCCGTCTGCTGGCCTACGATCTGTACCCCAATGCAGAGGTGAAGAAGATCGCGGAGTATGTGCCGCTGGAGACCCTGCTGGCCGAAAGCGATGTCATCACCCTGCACACCAATGCCACCGAGGAAAACCACCACCTCATCGACGCCAAGGCCATTGAGACCATGAAGCCGGGCGTGACCATCATCAACACCGCACGTGGCAAGCTGATCGACAGTGATGCACTGATCGCCGGGCTGGAAAGCGGCAAGATCGGCGCGGCGGGCCTGGACGTGCTGGAAAACGAGAACGGCCTGTACTATTATAATCGCATGGGCGATGTGATCCCGAACCCGGAGCTGGCGGTTCTGCGCAGCATGCCCAATGTGATCCTGACCGACCACACGGCTTTCTACACCCACGAGGATGTGGAGAGCATGGTGCGCGGTGTGCTGGAAAGCGCCGCGGCCTTTGAACAGAACCAGCCTACCCGGCATGATGTGACCGAAAAGTAAAAAATACCGGTGCAGCTTTTCAACTGTACCGGTATTTTTGTGTCTGTGGAAAAATCAGCTCAGGTCTTCGCCGTTGGTGGCAATGACCTTTTTGTACCAGTAGAACGAATCTTTTCTGTAGCGGTTATAGGTGCCGTTGCCTTCGTCGTCGGCATCGACGTAGATGAAACCGTAGCGCTTGGACATCTGCGCATCGCCCATGCTCACAAGATCGATGCAGCCCCACGGCGTGTAGCCCATCACCGGCACACCGTCCCCGATGGCATCCCGAATGGCTTCGATGTGTTGACGGAGATAGTCAATGCGATAGGCATCGTGTACAGTGCCGTCCGTTTCCAGCTTGTCATGTGCACCGAGACCGTTCTCAACGATGAACAAAGGTTTCTGATAACGGTCGTACAGTTCATTCAACGTGATGCGCAGGCCAGTGGGGTCGGTAGCCCAACCCCAGTCGCTGTGCTTGAGGTACGGGTTCTTCAGCTGACGCACAAATGTGCCCAGAGGTTCTTTTTTATCAGGATCGGCAGAAACCACGCTGGTGAAATAATAACTGAAGGAAAGAAAATCTACCGTACCTTCCTGAAGGATACGCTCATAGTCTGGGTACCAGTCCAGTACGACATCATTGTCCCGATAATAGTTCAGCATGGTCTGCGGGTAGCGACCCCGCGCCATGACATCCTCAAAAAAGAGGTTCAGCTGGTTGGCCTTCATGGTTTCCAGCTCATCCGCTGGTTGACAGGTATAGGCGTAATTGTGCAGTCGGGCGATCATATTGCCAATTTTGCACTGCGGGGCGGTATCATGGGCATATCGGGTCACAATGGCGCTGGCCACCAGCATGTGATGCAAAGCCTGATGGACACAGCTCTCCGGAGTACGGCTGCTCTTTTCTACAAACATGCCGCCGCCAAGATAGCTGCTGTTGGCAGCCATATTGATCTCGTTAAAGGTGAGCCAGTAGGTCACCTCATCCTTATACTCATCAATCAGAAATTTTGCAAAGTGTGTCCACAGCGCCACCATCTCTGGGTTTTCCCAGCCGTTGATACTTTCGGTAAGAGTAGCGGGGATATCATAGTGTGTCATCGTGACCAGCGGCTCGATGCCATATTTGTGCAGCTCACGGAAAACATTGTGATAGAACTGTACACCCTCAGTCAGGGGCTTTTCCTCTCTTCCGGTGGGGAAAAGGCGGGACCAGCTGATACTCATGCGGAATGTCTTGAAGCCCATTTCGCCGAAGAGCGCGATGTCTTCTTTGTAGTGGTGATAGAAATCGACACCTCTGCGGAATGGAAAATTGTATTTTTCGGGGTGAGCCTGATACTCGGAAAAAAGCTCCGGCGTGATTTTCAGCACACGGCCTTCTTCGCCGGGTTTCCGTTCCAGAAAGCGAACGTAATCTATATGAGAAAGTCCACGGCCGCCTTCCGTGGCGGCACCTTCGTACTGTGCTGCAGAAGTTGCGCCACCCCACAGAAAGCTATCGGGAAAATAAGCCATAATAAACCCTCCTTGATCAGGATTCTTTATACAGGAACAGGGTCAGGACAAACGTGATGACCATGGCGATCAGAATACTGATTACGGTGTTAATCAGATTGGAGACGGACCAGATATATACAGCCAGCGCAAAAAGATTCGGAGCAACAAAAGCATTGGCACCTACACCCATCAGTCCCATGTAGAAACCACCGGCAGCTCCACCGATCATGGCAGCAACCATGGGAGTTTTATATTTCAGCGTGATGCCGTACATTCCGGGTTCGCTGACACCGGGAACAATGTCAGAAAATGCACAGGAGAAAGCCAGGGCACGTAGATCGCTCTTTTTGGTCTTGACGCCGACAGCCAGACAGGCAGCGCCCTGCGTGAAGTTTGAAAGGAAAAAGGCAGGGAGAATGATCTGCTCAATGCCGGTGCTGGCAATGGCCTGCACACAGAAGGGCACTGTGCCGACATGCATACCGAACATGACGACAAAGGGGACGATGGCGCAGAAGACAGCCACTGCAATGGGGCCGCAGAGAGAATAGAAAGCCATCAGAGCGGAACAGAAACCGGAAGAAAGCATTGCACCGATGGGGCTCAGAAGGCACAGAGACAGCGGCGTCATGATAAGAATGGTAAGAGTGGGCTGCAGGATAACACGCAGACTTTTGGGAGAATGGCGGGAGATGAAGTGCTCGACATAGCTCATGACCCATACGCTGAGAACAGCGGGGAAAATGGTGCTGCTATAGGAGGCCGCATAGATGGGCAGGCCAAAGACGCTGCCGCCGGAACCTTCGGTCACCATCTGGACAAAGGTCGGATGAACCAGCATGGCACCGATCAAGGCACCGAGTGCGGGAGTGGCATCGAATTTTTTGGCGGCAAAGAAGCCGATATAGACCGGGAGGAAATAATAAGCGGCATCCGCTACAAAGCTCAGTGTGACAATAGTGGGACTATCGGCAGAGACGGCACCAAGCTGGGTGAGCAGCAGGACCACGGCCTTGATGATTCCGGAGCCGATCAGAATCGGCAGCGTGGGAACGATGCTGCCCACAAAAGCATCCAGAATGGAATTGAGCACTCCCTTGAATGTAAGCTTTTTCTTTGCTTGAGGGGGAAGGTCGTCGACCTTTTCATCAATGGCAGCGTGCTTGGTAAAACCGCCTTCTACACAGACGGCATCGTAGATCTCATTGATATAGTTGCCGATAATGATCTGGAGCTGACCGCCCGTGATCTGAGCGCCAAAAACATTCAGCTTTTTAATCGCATCGATATTGACGAGATCAATATCTTTCAGGTTGAAGCGAAGCCGGGTCATACAGTGAAAACAATTCGTCACATTCTCCTTGCCGCCCACATTGGCAAGAATCTCTTTCGCCAGCGCGCGGTAGTCCGTATTTTTGTTCGCCATAAAGGGAACCTCCTCTTTTCTTTCCGGATCCCCGAATGTGACTGTGAGGCGGCCGCGGCGCAAAGTGACGGATGCAGCCTCCGGCAGCTTTGCCACAGCGTTTTCATCGGACAGACCGGCATCCTTCAGGGTGACGTAAAGCACGCCGTCCTGAAACTCGCACAGACTGGTGTTTTCTTTTCCGCCGATCAGCGGAAAAAGCTTTTCCAGAAACTTCTCACGATCCATAGGGGAAACCTCCGTTGGTGGATAACTCTATCTGCATCCGGCCCGGACGCGCGCATCTCCGGAGCCGGAAACATTCAAAAAATCAGTTGTTTTCGCCGTTCTGCACACGGTAGATGTGCAGCATCAGGTACAGCACTTCGTCACAGCTGCAATGCCAGCCATGGTGCCGTTCAATATCCTGTGCCACGGTGCAGGCACAATGATAGACGGCGGGGTATTCGCGGGAAAGCTCGTCCAGCATTTTTCCGCTGCCCTGCTCCATGGCAACCCCGGCGGAAAGCCGCCGCACCAGAAACTGGATGTGCATGGCAAACCGGGCGTAGTTGTAGCTTTCGCGGTTCAGCACAATGCCAAGCTCCTGCTCCACGGAGGTCGTCACTTCGTCCAGAACTTCCACAGCGGTCAGGGTGCTGGAAAGGTCACTGCCTTCCAGCTCGGCATTGACGATATGCAGCGCAATGCTTACGGCCTCGGCGCGGGGCAGGGAAGAACTGGTACGCAGACGCACGGTCTCCAGTGCCCGCAGGCCCAGCTCGTACTCGCGGGGATACAGATGCTGTACGTCGTAATGGAGCGGAGCTGCCATCCGGATGCCCTGCTTTTCCCGCTGCTGTGCAAAGGCGATATGGTCGGCCAGCGTGAAGGGCAGGTTGGGGTTCAGCTCGGTGTGCAGGGTGATCTCGGACTGTTCGGTAATATCTGCCGCTGCCAGAAGAGCGTCTTCCGGCAGGTTGGACAGGATTTCGTAATACTGCGGGTCTACGTCATAAAAGGTGCGGTAGACCACAGAAAGGTCGGTCAGCTCATAGGGCATCGGGTGGAAGCCTACCCCGCGGCCCAGAACGACCATCTCACGACCACGATTATCCTGCGCCACGGCAGCGTTATTATTGATCTTACGCAGCAGCTTCATGGACAGCTTCCTCCCGACAGAATGTTGAAAAACACGCAATAAAAAGAAAAAACCTCCGGAAGCATCTACCTGTGCAGAACCGATAACACACCCATAATGTCTTTCGGTTAACTGCCAGTAGCGCCTCCCGAGGAGTAACGACTGGTTTAATTGTCTATAAATATCTTACCAGAACAGACAGAGATAATCCATTCGCGATTTCGACAAAAGATATTCTGAAAAACCAGACGGATTACCCAAACGTTGGATACAATAAACCCCTGCCGACAGGAGGAATGCCATCGGCAGGGGGAAAGCATAATATTTGAAGAAAATCAACCCAGGCTGATGCCCATGCGACGGGCGACGGTGAGCAGCTCGCAGCCCTCCGGCACGTTACGGGTCTTGCCTGCAATATCGACCAGACGGTTCTGGGTGACGTGACCGTTCACCATGGCGACTGTCACGCCGTAGCGCTCGATCTCCACCAGCTTTGCCGCATAGCTGCCGAACTGGGTGGCCAGCACACGGTCGTAGGCGCTGGGGCTGCCGCCGCGCTGCATGTGGCCCGGGATGCACACACGGGTCTCCATGCCGGTCTTTTTCTGCACGGCCTGTGCAATGCGGTTGGTGGCGGTGGTGCCAAAGCCTGCCTCGGCGCGCTTTGCCATCCACTCCTTGCGCTTCATGCCGGCTTCCTCGCAGTTGATGGCACCCTCGGCTACAGCGATGATGGAGAAGTTGGAACCCTTTTTGGCGCGGCGCTCCACGGCAGAGCACACACGGTCGATATCATAGGGCTGTTCCGGCAGCAGGATGATGTCTGCACCGCCAGCAATGCCGGAGTACAGCGTCAGCCAGCCGGCCTTGTTGCCCATGATCTCGATGCACATTACGCGGCTGTGGCTACCGGCAGTGGTGTGGATGCGGTCGATGACATCGGTGGCAATGTCCACGGCAGTGTGGAAGCCGAAGGTCACGTCGGTGCCGTAGATATCGTTATCGATGGTCTTGGGCAGGCCGATGATGTTCAGGCCCTCCTGCGAGAGCAGGTTTGCGGTTTTGTGGGTGCCATTGCCGCCCAGACACAGCAGGCAGTCCAGCTTGGCTTCCTTGTAGGTCTTTTTCATGGCGGCGACTTTATCAATGTTGTCGTTCTCCACCACGCGCATCATTTTAAAGGGGGTGCGTTTGGTGCCCAGAATGGTGCCGCCCAGCGTCAGGATGCCGCGGAAGTCGTCCTCACACATCTCTTTGTAATCGCCGTTGATGAGACCACTGTAGCCGTTCAGGATGCCTACGATCTCCACATCCTCGCCCATGCGGGCATACAGCGCTTTGGCTACGCCGCGGATGGTGGCATTCAGACCCGGACAATCACCGCCGGAGGTCAGGATTCCAACACGTTTTTTCATTCAAAAGCCCTCTTTCATTT
>OLZI01002038.1_pt1 | contig 9846 bp, 10 predicted proteins | sample 1674061 | NCBI WGS metagenome assembly OLZI01 (sample SAMEA103958139, study PRJEB25191) | human gut metagenome | biome: human-associated habitat [ENVO:00009003]; feature: intestine environment [ENVO:2100002]; material: feces | place: Germany | collected 2013/2015 | reverse complement strand
ACCTCGAAAAGAACCCGAACGGCTACTGCCACATCCCGCGCGCGGAGATGGAGCTGTTTTCCCGGCTGCGCATCGATCCGGGCGACTATCAGAAGCCCGCGGCGGAATCCATCCGGGACAAGCTGACGGCGGAGCAGTACCGTGTTACGCAGGAGAGCGGCACAGAGCGCGCTTTCACAGGCGAGTTCTGGGATAAGTTTGAAAAGGGCATCTATGTGGATGTCGTCACCGGCGAGCCGCTCTTTTCCTCCACGGATAAGTACGAGAGCGGCTGCGGCTGGCCGGCTTTCACAAAGCCCATTGAAGAGCCTGCCGTGGTGGAACTGGAGGACCTGAGCCACGGCAGGCGCCGTACAGAGGTCAGAAGCCGTGCCGGAGACTCCCACCTCGGTCATGTGTTCACCGGCGATCCGGAATCCCCCAATGGCGTGCGCTACTGCATCAACAGCGCGGCCCTGCGCTTTGTGCCTTACGCAAAGATGAACGCAGAGGGTTACGGATATCTTCTGTATCTGTTCGAGGAATGAGTTCGCAAAATACAATGATATAACAAGCAGCGGCCCAATTATTATGAGCATTCATGCAATCGTCGTGGAGACACGGAAAAAAGTCTTGACAAACCTGGAAAACCATGCTAGAATATCAAAGCTGAATCGCTCAGGTAAGGGCTTACGCGGGTGTAGTTCAATGGTAGAACACCAGCCTTCCAAGCTGGATACGCGGGTCCGATTCCCGTCACCCGCTCCATTCGAGATGCGCCAATAGCTCAGCTGGATAGAGCAACTGCCTTCTAAGCAGTAGGTCGGGGGTTCGAGTCCCATTATCCACCCCATTTTGCTTCCACTCGCTGAATACAGGGGTCTCAGACAAGCAGGGTCCCCTGTTTTTTCGGGGTACCCGAAAAAATTAAATTTGTTCTTGACAATCCGGTATTTCCATGCTATAATAACCCAGCATTCAAGAGATGCGCAGATATCGCGGAGTAGAGCAGTTGGAAGCTCGTCGGGCTCATAACCCGGAGGTCGTAGGTTCGAGTCCTGCCTCCGCAACCATAATTATCCCGGATTTCGGCGAGAAATCCGGGATTTTTCTAACTTTTTACGTAAATTCGCATTGGCTTCAAATTTGCTTTGGGGATAGTTTGGGGATAGCTCAAAATCAGGAGTGGGAAAAACCGAACTTTTTCATAGAAAATGGTTTTTCCGTAAATTCTGCTATTTTCTCCCCGCAAACACCCCCGCCCGGACATCCGCAGCTGTTGCTCTGGCAATGGCAATCTGGTGTGCGTAAATTGTTGCCGTTGTGTTTGCGTTGGCGTGACCCAGTTCCGCAGCTGTTGTCACCAGGTCAACGCCGTTGGCAATCATCGTAGAGGCCGCCGTATGCCGGAAGGCGTGGGGATGAATGTGGGGCAGATCATTTTGGGCACTGAAGCGATTCAGCCACGCCGTAATGCTGTCCGGGTGCATCCGGGAGCCGTCGTCTCTTACAAACACATAGGGGGTGCCTGCCCAGCGGTCTCCGTTCAGCTCCTGTAGATGCTCATATTCGACTCTCCACTGCCGCAGAACCGTTAAGGTCTGCGGTGCAATTTTAATGGCATGGACAGCCCCGGTTTTGGTGGTGTCCTCATAGATGCCTCTGTTTGCGGAGTACAGCAGATTGCAGTCAATTACGATAACCCCGGTGTCAAAATTCACCCTGTCCCATTTCAATCCCATGATTTCACCTCGGCGGCATCCGGTGTCAATGAGCAGATAGGTAATGGCTTTCCACTTGATTGGCGCTCTTTCCAGGGTATTCAAAATGTCGTTCATCTCGTCTGGCTGGTAGTAGTCCGGTGTTTTTCGCTGTACCCTGGGCGGCGTTGCCTTACTGGCGGGGTTGTAGGGGATTAGTAGTTCTTTGTCTGCCTGGCTCAAAATGGTAGAAATCAGTCGGTGGTGTTCCAGAATCGTTTTCTTTGCCAAGGGCGTTGGGTCATTCTGAACGGTGAACAGTTCCTTGCGTGTATAGCCTAGTGCCTCGGAAATTGCGTCTGCCGAAGCAAGCCGCAAGGGCTTTCCTGCGGTGGCCGCTGTGATGGTACTGGCAGCTACCCCGGCTCTGCGGGACAGCTCTGCCTTAGAAATCCCTGCCCGCTTGAATTGGGTCATGAGATTTCGCTTCGCAACAGCACGACAGCTGTCCTCCCGGATGGCATTCTCGGTCATGTCCCTGTAAAAGTCATTGAGATGCTGGGGGCGAATATTACGCAGCTTCAGATTGCCGATTGCCTCGTTGATCCTGGGCAGCATATCGATATACCGATCCAGGGTACTTGTTTTCACACCGATACGCTCCTTCAGCTCCAACACATATTGGGCATACTCCGAAAAGGTCTGGGTGTTGTCCAGCACATATCCATTTTTGATTTGTTCCTCAAATTTGTAGGCAGCTGCCGTGGCCTCTTTCAGCATTTGCTGGTCGCTTATATTCCGATTTGGCGGAATCCACAGCATCCGGCGCTTGATTTGCTTGCCCTCCCTGTCCAGTCCACCGGAGACGATTAGACGATAGCTTGTAACAATGCCGTTTTGATTTCGGCGTGGTTCAATAGATGGCATAATACCAGCTCCTTTCTGCGTTCAGAATACACATAACGCAGCCTTTTTTCAAAGCTGCGGCCAATTCAGATTATCACAGCCATCCACACAGTTGACCCAGCTCATCAGCTTCTCCCAGCTGATCAGGTAGGTGCGCCCTACAATGCGGCAAGGAATTTTCCCGGTGCGGATAATCCGGCGAAGGGTGTACTCGCTGATATTCATTCCTTCTGCCTTGGCACGGGCTGCGGCTTCTTTGATATTCAGAATGTCTCTGTGCTGAAAATCTGTCATGCGCACCTCACCGCTCCATTGCCCGCTGGCGGCGCTTATAATCCGCTTCTACCAATTTGAGAATTGCCGCTTGGATTTCTCTTGGTGTATAGCGTCTTGGAAAGAATCGACGCAGCTCGCCGTAATCCAGGCTGATTTTTTCCATCTGGTTGGCCTTCGGCTGGCACATAATTTGCAATGCACGGTCAGCGTCCAATTCCCCGGATTGGCTCAATTTTCGCAGCTGCTGCGCCTGGGAGAGGGACGGCGTTCTGTCCTCACTCTGAATTGCCTCCAGGAGCGCATACTGCTCCTCTTGGCTCAAATAGGAAATCTCCACAGCCGGTGTCAGCGAAATTCTTCCATCGTCTACCAGCGTCAAAAGCTCCGGGGTTAATTCTGTCAACCGGATATACCGATGTATCTGCCGTTCGCTGTCAGTACCCGCCTCACTGATTTGTGCGACACTCAGCTTCTCGCCAGGTTGGCGAGAAGTGCCCTGATGCCGCAGAGCATCCATTTTCAGCTTATAGGCAAATGCCTTTTCGCTGGGCAGGATATGCTCCCGGTGGAGGTTGCTGTCCACCAGAGCAATAGCCGCTTCTTCCCGGCTCATAGGTACGGCAAAGGCAGGAACCGTCTCGATTCCTGCCCGTTGGCACGCATATAGTCTGCGATGGCCGGAAATAACCTCATAATGTCCATCATCTAAGGGGCGGACAGTCAACGGCGTAAGAATTCCCTGAATCTGAATGCTTTCAATCAGCTGGACCATTTCCGCATCGTCTTTTACCTGGTAGGGATTTCCCTCAAAAGGGCGCAGCTGGTTTACAGGCAGCTGCAGCACTGTTTTCTCTTTTGTTTTTATCAATCGCTTAATTCCTTTCTTAAAATTGTAAATAAAGCGGAAAGTACGTGTACCAAGTGTACCATGCGTACCGATTCGGTACACTTGGTACGGATAGTACACGTACTTTTGAGTCTGTTCTTATTTTTTCAGAAGCCGGATACCCCAAAAGCCTCTGGCAAAGCGTCCGTCGCCTATGGAGATTTTGTTGGTGTACTCCAGATTATACTGACGGCTGTTTTGCCTTAAGTAGTTGATAACGGTTTTCTGCGCCAGGGGGCTTAGAGCATTGTCCATGCACCACCGTAGATATACCGTGTAAAAATCTCTGGATGAAACTTCACTGTCCGCTTGGAACCGGAAATACCCCTCGGATTTCATGAACTCCACCAGATTATTTCCCTCCGCTATGGCAGCCTCCATATTCTCTTTCGCCTGTTGGCTCAGAGTAAAGTGAAAGTCGTTTGCCACCAGCCTCTGCAATCCCGCAAAGGCCCAGAGGAAGATTCCTTCCTTTTCGGCGCATAGCCGCTGGGCAAGATAGGGATCGTCCCGCCGGTCCGGTGACTGCTCCTTTGCCTCCAATAGAATTTGTCTGCGGAAGAAGCCATAGCTTCGGTCATGGAGAGCCTGCATTCTGCCATTGCCAAGTGCCAAAAAGCGTACCCGCATATCCGCCTGATAGCTCTGTTGCCCTTTCTTCTCCAAATCCATGGGCAGCTCCGCCGTGACAATGGCCTTGATATTATTGGTTTGGGTCAGTGCCTCCATCTTCATGTCATCGTCCAGCATCACCAGCATATTTTGAAGGTCAGCTCTTGCAAAGGGACTGATTTCCACTTTGGTAATGGAGCCGGTTTTCAGATTGCATCCCAGCAATGCCTGGAGGACGATGCCGACTCTGGATTTGCCTTCGCCTCCTTTTCCGGTCAGCAGGAGCATTTTCTGTCCCTTGGTGCTGGGAATCAGGCAATAGCCGAAGAACTCCTGAAGCGTCAGAACATCTTCCTCCTGCAAAAGCTGAGAAAGAAAGGCTTTCCATTGCACCGGTTTCCCGGCATTGGGATTGTAGCGCACGGGGAGACGGTTTCGGCAAAACGACTTTTCTTCTGAAAAGCTGCCGTCCAAATACAGCGTTCCGTTTTCCACATGAATGCGATCCTCCTGGATAGGCAGGGATTCCACACAACATTCCATCCGCAGAACCTCCAACAACCCGGACACTTTTTTGGAAAGCCCAGCGGTGACAAAAGCTTTCAGTTCCTCATAGATTTGCTTTTTCAGCAGGGCTTCATCCGGCACAATACCATCTTTTGTAAAGAAGCTGCCGCCCAGACTTACCATGGGGTGTGTTTGCAGGAACTCCTGGCAGAACAGGACTTCATTCAGCTTGTCACCGGAAAACCATGCCGGTTGTTTATCGTCCTCGATTTTGATTCACCTCCATTCTTTTGTTTTTCTCGTGCTGCGGATGTTCTGCCTCATAGGAACGGTCCAGCGTATCCTGAATTTCCAGGGAACGCTGTTCGATTTTCTTACTGTCCCGGATGTCCTTGCGGAGAGCTGTAATTTGGGCAGTAACTTCCGCTTTCTCTTTTCGAAGAAGAATCTTCTGTTCTGGGAAAGCACGGCGGATTTTATTTTGGAGCTTGGTACGCTGAGCAGTCAACGTTTCCAGCTGTGATTCTTTTGCTGCTCGATCTGCCAACAATTCCTCCACGGTTTCGATGTTGTGACTGGCCAGATACCGGGTCTGTCGGTCAATATCGTCCAGATGCCGGAGATCGGCTCGCATCTGTGGACTTGCCGGGTGGTAAGTCGTGCCTTTGGGCAAAATCCCCAGCTGGTAGCAATAGTAGAGATAGAGCCTATAAATTTTAGTTGTGCGTTTCCGGGGCTGGTATGCTGCTTTCAGCCAGTCCGGGATTTCAAGCACCTGTGGACGTTCCGGGCGGCCAAACTCGGATATGTCCCGGTCATAAATCAGGTGCTCCAGCCCCTTATTGGTCCAGTTGGGATTCAACGTGTCCAGCCGGGTAAAATGCGGATACTGGGGTAATCGTATTTTCGGATTCGTTCCTCTGGTATCTACAATGTATCCCATCTTCCGCAAGTGCTGTACGACCTGTTTCCCGGTGGCGTTGCAGTCGATGGATTGCTGCACGTCCGCCCGATAAATGTTGTACCGGGTGGGCTTCCCCGCTTGTTCATCCAGCCAGACCTGCCGGGATGGAGCTTTATGAGGATGCTCCACTACGGATAGGCCATGCTCTCGGCACAATCGGTCAGAGGTGTCCCGCAGACGCTTTAACTCTTTCTTGGAGAAATTGTATTTGCCGCCGTCCTTGAAAGATACGGAATTTACGCAGAAATGATTGTGCAGATGTTCTCTGTCCAGATGAGTTGTGACAATGACCTGAAACCGATCCCCCCACATCTGCCTTGCCAGCTCCACACCCAACTGGTGACACTGCTCCGGCGTGATTTCTCCCGGCTTGAAGCTCTGGTAGCCGTGCCATGCAATATAACCGTCCTCCTTGCCGTAACGCTGTTTGGTTAAAATCATCTGCTGCAAGGCAATGTCTTTCTGGCAGTTGATGGCGGTGACGAATTGGCCGCCCGCTGTCTTGTCTGGATTCCGGGTGTAGGAAAACACATTGAAGAAATCCTGCAAACCCGGCTTTACCGTTTTCTCTGGATTCTCCACATAATTCACCAGGTCTTTGAGCCGTCCTTGAATGTGCCATAGCTTTGTGGTCGCCATTATACCGCCTCCTGTAGTCGGAGAATCAGCATAGATAACCGCTCCTGTTCCGGGACGGGAAGCAATGCCGTAATGGAATACAGCGCATCCAGCAGCTCCCAGAAGGCATCCGGTGGTCTGCTCCTGGGCTCCTTCCCCAGGCAGCACAGCCGGACATACCGGGATACGCTCATACCGCAACGCTGAGCATTACGTTCAATTTTTTCTTTCTCCTTTTGGCTCAGCCGTAGCTGAAGCCTGGTATCATTTTTCTTCATATACCTCCTTTGGTTTGGGTAGTCCACACCCGGAAGCGGTGTGGATTTGGGATTTGTGCCTACAAATCCGATGCTCGCTACCTCTAAGGACATACATTCCTGCCTCATCTGGTTCTTGGTGGGTTCCGTCCCGAACCGGCATCCAGAAGGAAAACTCTCTGGATGCTACTGAGAATACAGGGGAAATGGCTTTTTTCAGCCAATGCCCCCATTTTCTACAGGTTTTTGACCACACAGGAATTGCCGTCTTACCGGATTGCCTATGCGTTGCTGTCAGAAATTGAAAATAATTGCTTCCACTTTTCAACTTTTGACGGTAAAACTCCATTTCAATTGCCCTCAAATGAAGTTTTTCAAGAAATCATCCGCAATTTCCGCACTCGCTTCTTCGAAATTTGCCTTCTGAATAGGGGCTTCCTGTGCTTTTACGGGTACAGTTCCCACAAGCGCCGCCCCGAACAGCTCTTGAATCGTTTCCCGTAGAGACGCATTCACCGTCTGAAGAAAGCGCACCTTTGCCGCCTCCCGGTCAAGGTAGCTTCCATAGGCATTCACCGCATCGATTACAAACCGGCTCATGGATTTCTCCTGGCTGTTCAGAATTTCATTTGCCCGTCTGGCTTCCGGCTTGTCGAGATTCAGGCGGATTTTGATATTTCGGATGTTTCCGCTCATCTTTCACCCTTTCCCAGATAGTACGCCGTCAAAAACTCGTAGCCCTTGGCGGTAGCGCAAATGTCCTTATCGATGGTAACGCGGCTGGTGTCCAGCTTGGCAAAGTTCCGAATCAGGCAGCCTCCACCGCCGACCACATACAGCCGCATGAGGGACGGCGTGTACTCGTGGGCTTGCAGCCGCCGCAGGATGCCATGGACATACTGGGAGGCCGCCGTTTTCATGAGCTTCAGGAAATCCTTTGACACATCCGCCTCGCCGGTACGCAAATACCCCTCCACGATTCCCTCATCCATGACCACCTGGTACTTGTTCATCACCGCTTCCAAAATGGCATTCACGCACTGCTGGGTGCCGAATTTCTCCGTGTACATCCGGCTTGGGTCTGGGCGGCCATCCCGCAGATAGAGCAGATTCATGGTTCCGTTGCCAATATCGCACAGCAGCGTCACGCCCTTCATATCCGCAGCCTTGGCGGCAATGGCGGAGTAGCCCTGCGGGTAGATATCCACACCAACGATGGTTATTTTGTAGTCCACGCCCCGAAACACGAATTGCACTTCCTTGTTTTTCAGCAGGTAAGCATGGTAGGCCGCCTTCTGCTCCTGTACCCAGCTGAGCGGCAGTCCGGCAGAAATGTGGATGCTGGCTTCCGTCAAATTTTCCCGATTTAGCTCCATTGCAATGGCTGCCAGGGTGAGAATGTAGTAATCCTCGTCCAAGGTTTTCTCTGGAATATAGGTTTTGTGGCCCACGCCGATCAGGTAATACCGGTCATTGTAGACCAGCATATTCCCGGTAAACAGCGGCTCCGTATCGTAGGCGGTCAGCCCGGTTGGAAAGCAGCAGTTGGCCGTTTTGATGTTGCCATACCCATGGTCAACACCAATAATGTAAATTCCGTTTTTGTTTTTCAAGTTTTATCTCCTTTTCAAATTATTTTGCGCGTCTATTTGACCTCGCCCCCGTGCGCTCCTGGATTCATCTGATGCCCGACAGCGAATCGGGTCCATGGGAATCTTACCCCTGCGCTTCCGCCCAGCTCCTTCGAGAAGTATCATTGTCCCGCCCCCGCCGTCATCGCCTTGCCGGTTGCTGTCCGGCAGTGGAGACCAAGAAAATCGCTCGCATTGGAAATGATCGTGGCGTATGGCCTCCCGGCTCGGGTGGGGAAGAATGTATCAGATGAATGAGTATGAAATTGTCAAGGTACATTTGAGAGGGCTTCAGCAAACACCTTTCACTTATCGCGGCGAAAATGGCGTTTTGTTAGGGTGTTGCTGAATGTTTTTTTCGCAGCGATTTTGAAAAGTCCTCTTACTTGGTAGTCCACAGGAAAGGCGAAAATGAAAGGCCGCTGACGAATTTTTTATTTTTCCCCTATCCAAACAGTTCTCAGGTATCCCTCTACTATTCAGTTGGGAACTTTTTAGTCAAAATGGAGAGGTTGAAATAAAAAATTCTTGCGCGCCTAATTGAGAAAAGCCCTCCATGTGGTAGGCATCGAGAAGGGTCAAAAAATTACATCTCTTGGCAAAAATTTTATTTTCGTGAAATATACATAAGTTTGGTGCAGCAAAATTGTTTACTTCACCCTGTCTTCAGGATGCCCTAAAAGTCCTTTCAATTGGTAGGCATCGAAAACAGCCAAAACTCAACCTTTTTAACAAAAAACTTTATTTTCGGAAATATGCACAGTTTTTTGCAAAGGAAATTATGCATTTCTCCTTGCCTGATAGACATCGCCCAAAAGTTCCCTCACTTAGTAGGCCACGAGAAGGGCGAAAATGAAAGGTCGCTGAGAAAGATTTTTTTGTGAAATGCGAACAAATTTCAGCTGGCCTGATTGTACATTCCATCGTTTGAACCCCCTCATATATTGAGCCCACGAGAAAGGCCAATTTTTTACATCTACGGTGAACATTTTTTATTTTCGTGCAATGTACACAGTTTTTCAGCATTCAATTGTGCATTCTGCGATTCCAGGAACTATAAAATGCACCGCAAGGGATCAATCACGCAGGCAGAATTTCTTCCGTCTGTGATTTGGCCCCTTGCGGTGCGAATCAATTGCGATAAGTGTTCAAATGTAAATCAGTTCGTGTAGGATTATTTCCTCTGCACGGTTCCGAATGTTGTTCATTCGCCGAATCCATTCCAGCTGGTTTTCGGCTTTGAGCTGTTCTGTGACATTTTCCTGCTGTGCCAGCTGAGAACTAAGCTGCAGCTCCATCTTGTTGGCTTGCCTGTCTACTTCCTCCAGATGTGCATTCAACGCGCCCTTCATGAGCATTCCGGTATAGATTCCTTCCCGATGATTTCGTAGATAGCTGTGCCGCAGCATCCCCCAGCGGCCTATTTTGGGGCTTCCCGGGGGAATGAGGTTGGGGAGCAGGTAGTCGCCGACTTGGGTGTAGGTGATGGTCATATGGGTACCTCCTTAGA
>OLZI01002021.1_pt1 | contig 9902 bp, 9 predicted proteins | sample 1674061 | NCBI WGS metagenome assembly OLZI01 (sample SAMEA103958139, study PRJEB25191) | human gut metagenome | biome: human-associated habitat [ENVO:00009003]; feature: intestine environment [ENVO:2100002]; material: feces | place: Germany | collected 2013/2015 | reverse complement strand
TGATGATGCCCTTCTTGCCTGCCTTGTAGCGGTGGTACAGCACCTGGGTCAGCTTGCCGGGGAAGCTGGATGCGGGCACGTCCTCCAGCTTGCAGGCGGGGTCGTAGACGATGCCTGCCTCGGTGGTGTTGGAAACGATGATCTCAAGATCGTCGCTGGCGGCGACGTCCATCATCTGCTTAAAGCCCTCCTCCTCATACGGGTTCAGGCAGCGGGAGACGCTGGAGATAACGCGCTTGTCATCGACCTTCCGGCCATTTTCACTGCCGCGCAGATACAGGGTGTACAGACCCTCCTGCTCGTTGATCATCTTGGCAAGACCCGGGGCGATGGGCTGGACCAGAACGCACTTGCCGTTCCAGTCGGCCTTCTCGTTGGCCAGATCGAACCAGTAATCCACGAACGCGCGCAGGAAGTTGCCCTCGCCGAACTGCAGGACTTTCTCCGGGGCGTTTTTCAAAATATAGCCGTTGTAGCCGGATTTTGCAAGAACTTCATAATTCAAGGTATCCATATATGCTTCTCCTTAACATAAACAAATCTGGTGCGCAGCGGGGGGCTGCAGCACGTCCTGTTACCTGAATTATATTTTCTTTAGGCCGTTTCGTCAAGATTCATTCCGTAAACAGCGCACATATTTTGCGCAGTTTTGAGGACGATTTTGGGATTCCACATCTTGCACAACAAAGAACCGCACTTTTTGGCTATAATTTCGATTAACAAGCAATTTTTGCAACTTGTGCAAGGTAAAATAGTTATGTATAATAATAGCAGAGCATGCTGTTTTGGGTCATCTTTACAGCGCAAGGTATGTGCTATCAGGGCCCGGGGCGGCATTCCCCCGACTATCATTTATAACATCATTAAGGAGCGTCTGTACATGAAAGCATTTATGGACAAGGACTTTTTGCTGGAGACCCCTACCGCGCAGCATCTGTACCACGACTATTCGGCTAAGCTGCCCATCGTGGATTACCACTGCCACATTCCCCCGCAGGAAATTTATGAGGACCGCCGCTTTGAGAACATCGCGCAGGTCTGGCTGGGCGGCCATCAGGTGCTGGCCGACGGCAGCGACTACTATTTCGGCGACCACTACAAGTGGCGCGTGATGCGCTCCAACGGCGTGCCCGAGGAGTACATCACCGGTGACAAGCCGGATCGTGAGCGCTTTCAGAAGTTTGCCGAGAGCCTGGAAATGGCCATCGGCAACCCGATGTATACCTGGTGCCACCTCGAGCTGAAGAAGTACTTCGGCTATGAGGGCGTGCTGAACGGCGAGACCGCCGAGGAGGTCTGGAACCTCTGCAACGACAAGCTGCAGCATGACCCGAAGCTGACCGTCCGCGGCCTGATCGAGCAGAGCAACGTCGCCATGGTCGGCACCACCGACGACCCCATCGACTCCCTCGAGTGGCACAAGAAGATCAAGGAAGACCCGACCATCAAGGTCGTCGTCGCCCCGTCCTTCCGCCCCGACAAGGCCCTGAACATCCGCAAGGAGGGCTTCGCCGATTACATCCATAAGCTGGAGGAAGTTGTGGGCCGCAAGTTTGCCTGCGCAAATTGCGTTGTCAGTGCGCTGGAAGAACGCCTGGAGTTCTTCGTCGAGATGGGCTGCCGCGCTTCTGACCACGGTCTGGACTACATCCCCTTCGCCGAAACGAACGCTGAGAAGGCAACTGCTGCCTTCAAGAAGGCTATGGCCGGTGAGACCCTGACCAAGGAGGAAGGCGACGAGTACACCACCTACCTGCTGCTGAAGCTGGGTGCCCTGTACAAGAAGCACAACGTTGTCATGCAGATGCACTACAGCTGCCTGCGCAATGTCAATGACAAGATGTACCGCAAGCTCGGCCCCGACACCGGCTTTGATATGATCGCCGTGACCGATTGCAGCGCTACCATCAGCAGCCTGCTGAGCGCACTGACCAAAGAGGACGCCTGCCCGAAGGTCATCCTGTACAGCCTGAACCCCGCCGACTTCGACATGCTGGGCACCATTCTGGGCGCGTTCCAGGATGACGAGATCCCCGGCAAGATCCAGCTGGGCTCCGCCTGGTGGTTCTGCGACACCGACGACGGCATGTACCAGCAGATGAAGACCCTGGCCCGCTTGGGCCTGCTGGGCAACTTCATCGGTATGCTGACCGACAGCCGCAGCTTCCTGAGCTACACCCGCCACGAGCTGTTCCGCCGCCTGATGTGCAACCTCATCGGCAACTGGGTCGAGAACGGCCAGTACCCCAATGACGAGAAGTCTCTGAAGAAGATCGTCGAGGGCATCAGCTATTATAATGCGAAGCGGTATTTTAATCTGTAATTGAAGTAACGCAATAAGCAATAAAACCCCGCCCCGCCTGTTGATTTTGACAGGCGGGGCGGGGTTTTACTGGGTGCGGGCGAAGCCCGAAAAAAGGCTCCCCATCAGGGGAGCTGGCCGCGCGTAAGCAAGGCCTGAAGGGTTTGCGAGCTTGCGGGAGCACCGCTTTTCCGGGCAAGCAGTTCCCTGACGATTGCGTCAATCTCAAAGCACACCCCATCAAAATTCCGTATTATATCTAAATTGGAAAATCGCAGCACCTGTATCCCCTGCTGCTGCAAATAGGCGGTGCGGCGTTCGTCGTAGGCCTTGCCCGCATCCTCATAGTGCTGGCCGCCGTCCAATTCAACAGCTAATCCAGCGGCACAGCAATAAAAGTCCAGAATGTAGGGCTCTACGATTTTTTGGCGTGTGAACCGTGGGACATAAACGCGCAGAAAATCGTACCACAGATGCCGTTCTTCTTTGGTCATGTCATGGCGGAGCTGACGGGCACGGGAAATCATTTCCTTGGATTGGGCCATGGTGGACTCCTTTTCTAAAAAGATGACGCAGTGGCTATGGTAAGGAGGCTGAACCCCTCAGGCCTCGCAAGCTCGGCCAGCTCCCCTGATGGGGAGCCTTTTTCGGGCGGCTCTGCCGCCCGTGCATGACCTTACTCACAGCTTTCCTGTTCCTCCGGCACCTCGGGCATCGTCCGCAGCTGCTCCAGCGTGATGCCATCCACATATTTATTGATCAGGTCATTCAGCCCGGACCAGAAGTCCAGCGTGTGGCACTGGCTGCGATGGGGGCAGTCCACCGACGACGCCAAACACGGGATGGCCGTCAGCTCGCCCTCGACGGCGCGCAGGATCTCGCCGGAGGTTATCTCCCCTGCCGGGCGCGCAAGCCGGTAGCCGCCCTGCGCACCGCGCACGCTGGAAACCAGCCCGGCCTTCGCCAGCGGGGTGACGATCTGCTCCAGATATTTTAAGCTGATGCGCTGCTTATCACTGATGTCCTTCAGCGGGATCAGGTCGTTGGGGCGGTTGGCCAGTTCCACCATCAGGCGCAGGGCATAACGGTCACGGGTCGAAAATTTCATGGTAAAGCTCCCTTTATCGGAATTAGTAACACTAATCATAGCATAATTCTAGGAATTTTGCAAGTTATCAACCTATTAAAATAGTAGGATATATGCAAAATGCCGAAATGTGCAATTTTATGCAAACAAGTGTTGACAGAATCGGTTCACAGGCGTATACTGTGAGCCATGGAAAGCAAACAACGCCGACCAAAGATTCAAGAAAGGGGGTACAGAACCATGAATGCAGTCTGCTTTGGTATGATGATGTGCATGTGCATGATGCGTAAGCGTCCTGTGCCAGCTTTCTTGTGCGCAAATTACAGCGCGTAATGAAAACTTGCAGCGGGATGCCGGAAAGCCGACATCCCGCTTTTGTTTGGAAAGGAAGTTTGTGACTATGGAAAGAGGTTCCGTTTACAAGCAGCCCGGTGTGCGAATGTGACGCTTTGAGGGAAGCTGACCGTTCAAAACCAACACACCTGACGATATATAAAGGAGAATTTACCATGAAAAAACTGATTTCTGCAACGCTCGCCGCTTCTCTGGCCCTGTCGCTGGCCGCCTGCGGCTCCTCCGCTTCTACTGATTCCGTCGCCGCATCCTCTGAGGCTGCCTCCACCGAGAGCACCGCAGCTTCCTCCGAGGCTGCCGAGTCCACCGCCGAGACCAGCGAACTGGCCGGTACGACCCTGAAGGTCGCTGCCTCCCCCACGCCCCATGCCGAGATTTTGAACGTGGCCAAGGAGATTCTGGCCGAGCAGGGCATCGACCTCGAGGTTGTTGAGTTCAGCGACTACGTCCAGCCCAACCTCGTCACCGAGAACGGCGAGGTTGACGCCAACTACTTCCAGCACACCCCCTACCTCGACAGCTTCAACGAGGAAAACGGCACCCATCTGGTCAGCGTCGGCGCGGTCCACTATGAGCCGTTCGGCATCTATCCGGGCAAGAGCGATGATCTGGCAAACATTGCGGACGGCGCGACCATCGCCGTGCCCAACGACACCACCAACGAGGCCCGCGCTCTGCAGCTGCTGGCCGCCCAGGGCCTGATCACCGTCCGCGACGGCGCCGGTCTGACCGCTACGGTCAACGACATCACCGACAACCCCCACAACCTGCAGATCAAGGAGATCGAGGCTGCCCAGCTGCCCCGCACCGTGCAGGATGTTGACTTCGCCGTCATCAACGGCAACTACGCAATGGAGGCCGGCTTCTCCGTCGGCAAGGACGCTCTTGCTACCGAGGATGCTTCCTCCGAGGCTGCCCAGACCTACGCCAACGTACTGGTTGTGAAGGAAGGCCGCGAGAACGACCCCGCCATTCAGGCGCTGTACGCTGCCCTGACCAGCGACAAGGTCAAGGATTACATCAACAGCACCTACGACGGTGCGGTTGTGCCGATTTTCTAAGATAAAGCCTCGCACCGCCGTAAACGGGCACGGGCGGATATAGAATCCGCCCCTACGGTACGGCAGGCAACGAAATTGTAGGGGCGCATTCCATATGCGCCCGCTGGCAGCCGCAAAGAAAAACCTTGCAACCTGCCGGAATATAGAGTACAATCAATAGCGAATGAGTTTTTGCGCTCATTCGCTATCTTTGTAAATGAGGGAGAATCACCCATGATCGAACTGCAACACCTGACCAAGCGCTTTGCCACGCAGGGCGGCACGGTCGTCGCGCTGAACGACATCAACCTGACGATCCGGGACGGCGACGTCTACGGCATCATCGGTATGTCGGGCGCCGGAAAATCAACACTGGTACGCTGCATCAATATGCTGGAGCGCCCGGACGAGGGAAATGTCATCGTCAACGGCAAGCAGATGCAGGACCTGCGCGCCGCCGACCTGCGCGCGGCCCGGCGTGAGATCACCATGATTTTTCAGCAGTTCAACCTGCTGATGCAGCGCACCTGTCTGCGCAATATCATGTTCCCGATGGAGCTGGCGAAGGTCCCCGGAGACAAGGCCGAGGCCCGCGCCCGTGAGCTGCTGGAGCTGGTCGGTCTGCCCGATAAGGCCGACGCCTACCCGGCGCAGCTGTCCGGCGGCCAGAAGCAGCGCATTGCGATTGCCCGTGCGCTGGCAACGGACCCGAAGGTGCTGCTCTGCGACGAGGCGACGAGCGCCCTGGACCCGAACACGACCCACGCCATTTTGCAGCTCATTCAAAAAATCAACCGTGAGCTGGGCATCACAGTCGTCATCATCACCCACCAGATGAGCGTTGTGGAGGAGGTCTGCAACCGTGTGGCCATTCTCGATAACGGCACCGTCGTCGAGGAGGGCGAGGTACAGGCTATCTTCAGCCATCCTACGTCCAAGGCGGCGCGGCGGCTCGTCTACCCCGCCGGTGCGCCCCAGGCCGAGGTCCTGCCCGGCCACAAGCTGGTGCGTGTGGCTTTCGGCGGCACCCAGACCACGGACAAGCCGCTGGTGGCAAGCCTTGCCATTGAGTGCGGTGCGCTTGTCTCGATCATGGCGGCGGACACCCGCATTGTGAACGGCCAGACGCTGGGCAGCATGCTGCTGGCGCTGCCCGACGACGACAAGGCCGCCGCGGCACTGGAGTACATCAGGAACTATCCCGGCATTACTTTTGAGGAGGTGAACGGCTGATGGCAGAGCTTTTTGCAGGCAAGGAGTGGCAGACGTTCTTGCAGATTTTGCCCACCATTCCGTTTGAAACATGGGAGACCGTATGGTCCACCGTCGTCGCAACGCTGATGGCGCTGGTCATCGGTCTGCCGCTGGGCGTCTGCCTGGTCACGGGCGAACAGGGCGGCGTGCGTCCCCTGCCCCGCTGGCTCATGGCGCTGCTGAACGGCCTGGTGAATCTGCTGCGCAGCGTGCCGTTTTTGATTTTGATGATCATTGTCATTCCGCTGTCCCGCGCCATCGTGGGCACGTCCATCGGTACGGTGGCGTCCATTGTGCCGCTGGTCATCGCATCGTTCCCGTTTGTGTCGCGTCTGGTCGAGACCAGTATGCGCGAGGTGGACGCGGGTGTCATTGAGGCCGCCCAGAGCATGGGCGCAACGCCGCTGCAGATCATCACCAAGGTCATGGTGCCCGAGAGCATGCCGAGCCTGGTTGCCAACGTGACGATTGCCGCCACGACCATCATGGGTTACGGCGCAATGGCCGGCATCATCGGCGGCGGCGGCCTTGGCAAGATCGCCATCAACTACGGTTACTACCGCTTTAACGTGGTGCTGGAGTTCTTTGCCACGGCGCTGCTGGTCGTGCTGGTACAGATTTTGCAGACCGTCGGCACAAAGCTGGCCATCAAGTGCGACAAGCGCATCCAGAAGTGATTAGAGGGAACCGAGATTTAACATATTTTTCAAATTGGCGTGACAGGGCGGACATAAATGCAGTGTATAGTATAACCAGAGTTAAGGGGGAACGCCCCAAGACACATTACACTGCCGCCCTGGCCATGCCAGAAGCAATCGCTTCGGCCACGGCGCAGACAACCAACAAGGCCGTGAAGCCATTTGAATAGATACAAAAGCCTCCTGCATCGGTTGTGATGCAGGAGGCTTTTATTTTGCTGCGCGGCAGGAGCCGCATATATGCGGCCCGCCGCTGTAAGGCGGAGGACGTTTGCGGGAAGACTGCGTGCCGGGCATGCCCGGCCCCTACAGGAGGTTTGTAGGGAGCGGTCTTGACCGCTCCGGGAAACCTGGCGGCGGATGCGCACGGCCCGGAGGGGTCAAGACCCCTCCCTACGATGCAGTTATTACAGCGTTGCGACGTCTTGAATCAGCTGCTCCACGGCTTCGTCCTTCGTGGCCCAGCTGGTGCATACGCGCACGGCTGTGTGGTGCTTGTCGGGCTTGCCCATGTGGGTCATGGCGTAGGTCTCGGCCAGCTTGTCGTACCACTCGTCGGGCAGGACAAAGAACTGCTGGTTCGTCGGGGAGTCGTGCAGCACCTTGCAGCCCTTTGCCTCAAAGGCGGCGCGGATGCGCAGGGCCTGCTCGTCGGCCTTTTTCGCCATCGTGAAATACAGGCTGCTGCCGCTGCCGTCCTCGCCGTCCAGCAGAGCCAGGAACTGCTCGCCCAGCAGGCGGCCTTTCGCCAGCATGCCACCGTGCTGCTTCAGGCAGTAGCGGAAATCAGGCTTCAGATCGTCGTTTGTGATGACGACGGCCTCGCCGAACAGCGCACCGCACTTGGTACCGCCCAAGTAAAACACGTCGCAGAGCGCGGCGTAGTCCTGCAGGCTCAGATCGTTGGCGGGGCTCGTCAGGCCGTAGGCCATCCGTGCGCCGTCCACGAACAGGTAGAGTCCCAGCTCGTAGCAGGCGGCGGAAATGTCGGTCAATTCCTCCTTATTATAAAGGGTGCCGACCTCGGTGGGGTTCGAGATGTAGACCATGCCGGGCTGGACCTCGTGCTCGTGGCTGGCGTGGGCGCGGTGCTCCTCCACGGCTTTGCGGATCTGGCGGGCCGTGATCTTGCCGTTTTTGCCGGGCAGCGCCAGGCACTTGTGGCCTGTGGCCTCGATGGAGCCAGTCTCGTGCACATGGATGTGCCCGGAGTCGGCGCACAGCACGCCCTGCCACGGCTTGAGCGCCGCCGCAATGACGGTCAGATTCGCCTGGGTCGCACCGACGAAAAAGTGTACGTCGGCATCGGGAGCGTCGCACAGGCCCTTGATCTGCGCGGCGGCCTTGGCGCAGTATTCATCCTCGCCATAGCCGGGGGTCTGGTCGAAATTGGTCTTTTGCAGAAGCTCCAAAACCGCGGGGGCCGCGCCCTCGCCATAGTCACATTCAAAACGAAGCATATTTTTGACTCCTTAGTAAAGTATTGCACGCTTTGCAGGGGCGGACAGTATTTGCCCGCGGAGCCTTCCGGCTGCCGCAAGGCTGGCGGGCCGATGCAAGCATCGGCCCCTACAGGTACGGGCAAATCTCCAGTCGACCCATGCCGCGGGTGTTGCCATAATTATAACACTGTGATTCCCCACTTGCAAGTTTCGCCGCGGTACGCTATAATAATTCTACTTTTGGATAGAAAAGAGGAATTGTATGGACCCCAAAAATCAACGCGAAAGCTTCGGCTCACGCCTTGGCTTCATTCTGGTCAGCGCGGGCTGTGCTATCGGCATCGGCAACGTCTGGCGCTTCCCCACAGTCACCGGCCAGTACGGCGGCGGCATCTTTGTGCTGTTCTACCTGCTCTTTCTGGTGCTCATGGGTCTGCCGGTCCTGACGATGGAGCTGGCCGTGGGCCGTGCGGGCCGCGGCGCGGCGCGCAGCGCCTACAAGGCGCTGGAGCCCGGGGGCAGCAAGTGGCATATCCACGGCTGGTTCTGCATGGTGGGCTGTGTGCTGCTGATGATGTACTACACCACCGTCTCCGGTTGGATGGTCGACTACTTCTTCCGCTTCCTGACCGGCAGCTTTGACGGCCTGAACTCCGAGCAGGCCGCAGGCGTCTTTGGCGAGATGCTCTCGAACCCTGTCGAGATGGTTTTCTGGATGGTCGTCATCACGCTGGCGGGCTTTGTCGTCTGCGGGCGCGGCCTGCAGGGCGGTCTGGAAAAGGTCGGCAAATGGATGATGAGCGCCCTGCTTGTATTGATCCTTGTGCTGGTTGTGCACAGCTTCACGCTGTCCGGCGCGGGCGAGGGCCTGGCCTTCTACCTGCTGCCCGACTGGTCCCGCGCCACTGGGCAGGGCCTGGGCAATGTCATCACGGCGGCCATGAACCAGTCGTTCTTTACCTTAAGCCTCGGCATCGGTGCAATTGAGATTTTCGGCAGCTACATGGACCGCGGCTTCACCCTGCCGGGTGAGGCCGCCCGCATCTGCGTGCTGGACACCTTTGTGGCGGTCTGCGCGGGCCTTATCATCTTCCCGGCCTGCTTCTCCTTCGGCATCTCGCCCGACGCGGGACCGAGCTTGATTTTCATCACGCTGCCCAACGTCTTTACAAACATGGCGGGCGGACGCCTGTGGGGCGCGCTGTTCTTCCTGTTCATGACGTTCGCCAGCTTCTCCACGGTCATTGCGGTGTTTGAGAACATCATCGCCTGTGCGCGGGAGAATTTCGGCTGGGACCGCCGCAGGGCCTGCCTGGTGGGCGCGGCGGCGCTGGTCGTGCTGGGCCTGCCCTGCGCGCTGGGCTACAACGTGTGGAGCGGCATCCAGCCCCTGGGCGCGGGCAGCACCGTGCTGGATTTTGAGGACTTCCTTGTCAGCAACGTTCTGCTGCCGGGCGGCAGCCTTGTTTATCTGCTGTTCTGTGTCACCAAATGGGGCTGGGGCTTCGACAAATACACCGCCGAGTGCAACACCGGCAGCGGCCCCAAAATGCCGCAGTGGGTCAAGCCCTACTTTAAATACGTTCTGCCGGTCCTGATCGCCGTCATTCTGGTGCAGGGTCTGCTCTGAAGCAAAATGCCGCGCGGCTCCCTGTGAGCCGCGCGGCATTTGTTAAGGCAATACCGCATAATTCTAAGTGCCGATACGGCGAGCGAGGTGCGGCA
>OLZI01002018.1_pt1 | contig 9913 bp, 9 predicted proteins | sample 1674061 | NCBI WGS metagenome assembly OLZI01 (sample SAMEA103958139, study PRJEB25191) | human gut metagenome | biome: human-associated habitat [ENVO:00009003]; feature: intestine environment [ENVO:2100002]; material: feces | place: Germany | collected 2013/2015 | reverse complement strand
ATTTTAAAGGAAAAGAGCAAGGCCGGATAGACCTTACTCTTACATTATGAATCGGGAGTTATATGTGGAGGAGGATTATTATGAATACAGTTAGAATGATTTTATGTGGAAATGTTGAAGATAGCAGAATGAATCCAAGTGAAAAGGTAGGAGTAGTATCAGTGGTTTTTGTTTCTACAGAGGAGGAAAAAATTAAGAATAAACTTAAAAAATTGCAAGATAAAAATCCTGAAAAATTTTATATGGAATATGTTACTCCATTAGATGTTGACTTAACAAGTTTAGAGCACTATCCATCGATTGAAATATCAAAAAATGATTTACAATAACAACTTCCAGTTTGCCATACTCGTTCCCAGCAGGGTTTGGGGCAGGCACACCCCAACAAGAAGCATCCGCCTTGCGTCCGTAGTCATTTTGTGATACAATCATCCTGACAGGAGGTGTCCCGTATGATGCAGACATTCGTTCGCCCTTCCCGCGATCTGCGCAACCACTACGCCGAAATTTCGGAGATGCTCAAAGACCATGACCATGTAATCATCACGAATCATGGTCGTGGAGAATCGGTCCTCATTAACATCGAGGACTACGCCAAGTACGAGGAGTTTATGCACCAGCGGTATGTTGCCGAGGCGCTTGCCAAGGCAAAACAGCAGGCGGCTGACCCCGACACGCAGTGGGCAGACCACGAAAGCGTATGGGAGACGCTGGGCAAACAGTATGACGTATAAGATCCAATATCTGCCCCTTGCTGTGCAGGACTTGAACGAGATTGCCCGGTATCTGTCGGGCTTTTACCCGAAAACGGCCAGTCGCGTACTGAAAGAGCTGCAGGAGAAGATCACAAAATTAGGCGATACTCCGAAAATGTGCGAACTTTACCGTCCTGACACGACGTACCGCAAAATGGTCGTTGACCAGTATCTGGTGTTCTACCGCGTCAATGATGAAACAAAAGCTGTGGAAATCCACCGTGTGCTGCGAGGAACGTGGAATCTGCCACAGTATCTGGAATAAATTCAGGTTCGAGCGCTATGGACACTATAAAACAGGCAGGGTATCACCAAGCGGTGGCACCCTGCCTTTTGCTATTCTTCACAGAGTATGGTATACTCAGCTCAACAACTCAGAAGTTGGCATGGAGATTTATATGAGAAACTATGAAATTGAAAACGAAATGTACCGCAGGGCGGTAGAACTAATCGAGACACGGTATCCTGTCGGTTGGGGCGGTGCTGGTGTCGTGCATACATCGAATGGAAATTATTACACAAGTGTCAGCATTGAGACTGCTAACGCATCTGCTGTTTTGTGCATCGAGACAGGTGCAATGCTTGAAGCACATAAATTCAATGAAAAGGTAACGCATTGCATGTGTCTTGTCCGTAAAGATGAGAAATCCCCCTATCAGATATTGTCTCCGTGCGGTATTTGCCAGGAGAGATTAAGATACTGGGGTGAAGATGTGCAGGTAGCAGTTACCACAGAAGAAGAAAAAATCAAATTCGTACAGCTGAAAGAATTGCAGCCCTATCATTGGACAAAAGCATACCCTACTGAAGAACTTGAACATTGGAACGAATAAGTTCGCCGCACATCCTCATCGCATCGGGGAACTGCCCATGGGGCGATTCTTGCCCTCACACTTTTGGGAAAGGGAGTTTTCATGGATATCGAAGTAAAACGAATGTCCCCTACTGCTGTTGAAACGCTCCGACCGCAGCAACGATATGCCAGCTTAAAGATTCGAGCGCTATGGACACTATAAAAAGGGGCTGCTGCACTAGCTTTTCGCCTTGTGCAGCAGCCCCTTTTTTAGACCCCGAAAAATTCCTTGGCGATGTCGGCGCTGCGCTTGGCGTCCTTCGCATACCAGTCGGCGCCGATCTTTTCGGCGTATTCCGGCGTCAGGACGGCACCGCCGACCATGATCTTGCAGTCCAGTTTGGCTGCATGGAGGGCCGCAATGGTCTCTTCCATGCTCTTGAGGGTGGTCGTCATCAGGGCGGACAGGCCGACCAGATGCACGTTCTTCTCCCGGACGGTGTTCACGACCGTCTCCACCGGCACGTCGCGGCCCAGGTCGATGACCTCAAAGCCGTAGTTTTCGAGGATGACCTTCACGATGTTCTTGCCGATGTCGTGGACGTCCCCCTTGACCGTGGCGATGACGATGCGGCCCTTGCTCTCGCTGGTGCCGCCTTTTTTGGCGATGGCCGTCTTGATCTCCTCAAAGGCGCTCTGGGCGGCGCTGGCCGCCTGCAGCAGCTGCGGCAGATAGAGGGTGCCCTTCTCGTACTTGTTGCCCACGATGTCCAGCGCCGGGATGAGGGCTTCGTCCACCAGTTCCAGCGCTTCCTTCGTCTCCAGCAGGGTGCGGGTCTGGGCGGCGGCTTCGCCCTTCAGGCCCTTTTCCACCGCCTTGATGAGGGGCGCATAGGGGCCGGAGACTTCTGCTGCGCCGCCGGGCTGCGCGCCCTGCGCCGCCACGGCGTTCTGGTTTGCCTGCGCCAGCGCCGTGGAGGCGGGCACCCGGTTCGCATACCGCTCGATGTACCGGGTACTCTGGGGGTCCCGGTTGGTCAGGACATTGTAGGCGTAGACCGCCGCCATCATCTCCTCGCTGGACGGGTTCATGATGGCGAGGTCCAGCCCCGCATACATGGCCATCGTGAGGAAGGTCGTGTTCAGGTAGGTGCGGCAGGGCAGGCCGAAGCTGATGTTCGACACGCCCAGGATGGTCCGGACGCCGAGTTCAGTCTTGCAGGTGTGCAGGGCCTCCACCGTGGCGAGGACATCCTTCTGCTGGGCGCTGGCCGTCAGGGTCAGGCAGTCGATGTAGAGATCCTCCTGCGGGATGCCCGCTGCCAGCGCCGCTTCCTTGATGCGGCGGGCGATGGCCACACGGTCTTCCGCTCCGGGCTGGATGCCCTTTTTGTCAATGGCCAGACCGACGACAGCGGCACCGTACTTTTTGCAGAGGGGCAGCACCTTTTCCAGCACTTCCGGCTCGCCGTTCACCGAGTTGACGATGGGCTTGCCGTTGTAGACCCGAAGGCCGCGTTCCAGTGCATCGGCGTGGGAAGAATCCAGCTGCAGCGGCAGGCTGACCACGCTTTGCAGGGCTTTGACCACCTGTTCCATCAGCGCGGGCTCGTCCACACCGGGCGCACCCACATTGACGTCCAGGATCTGCGCCCCGGCCTCGGCCTGGCTGACCGCCTGTTCCAGAATGTAGTTCATATCCCGTTCGCGCAGGGCCTGCTGGAACCGCTTTTTTCCGGTTGGGTTGATCCGCTCGCCCACCACGGTGATGCCGTCCACATTGACACAGCTGACCGGGGAGCAGATGACCGACTGCATGGGGTGGTCGGACCGGCCGGGCTGGCAGTCTGCAAACACACCGTTCAGCAGCCGGATGAACTCCGGCGTCGTGCCGCAGCAGCCGCCTGCCGCAAAGAGGTGCAGCTCCCGGTAGGGCTTCATCTGCATGGCGTAGAGCTGCGGGGTGATGTCGTAGCCGGAGCCGTCGGCGCGGGGCAGGCCCGCGTTGGGCTTGACGAAGACCGGGAAGCTGCCGGGCACGGCCTCGGCCAGCCGCTTTGCCATCGGGAAGATCTCCCTGGGGCCAAGCGAACAGTTGATGCCGATGGCATCCGCTCCCAGACCGCGTGCCGTGGCCGCAAAGCTCTCGACCGTGCAGCCGGTGAAGGTGCGCCCGCCCGCCTCAAAACTCATACTGGCGAGGATGGGCAGGGTGCTGTTCTCTTTGGCGGCCAGCAGAGCAGCCTTCAGCTCGTACAGGTCGGTGAAGGTCTCAAAGAAGATGAGGTCAGCCCCGGCGGCAGCGCCCGCCCGGACGATGCGGCCAAACTCGGCCACGGCATCTTCAAAGGCCAGTGTGCCGTTGGGCTCCAGCAGTTCGCCCAGCGGGCCGACGTCCAGCGCCGCCAGCGCGCCGTAGGGCGCACAGGCCCGCTTGCAGTTCGCAATGCCCGCCGCGATGACCTCTTCCAGCGTGTATGCGCTGCCCGCCAGCTTGTGGGCTGACGCGCCGAAGGTGTTCGCATTGATGATGCGGCTGCCTGCGGCGGCATACTGCGCATGGATGCCCTCGATGAGGGCCGGGTCAGTCAGGTTCAGCTCCTCCGGGCGGGCACCCAGCTTCAGGCCGGCCGCCTGCAGCATGGTGCCCATGCCGCCGTCCAGCAGGATGGTATTCGGTTGGCTAAACAGTTCATTCACTTGCACAGGTGATCCCCCTCTTTCGATATTCGCAGCGGGTGCGCAGCACACAGTGGCCGCACCCTGCCAGATGCCCCCGGACCGGATGGTCGCTGACGCCCAGCAGCGCCGTGACGCTCTTGCGGGGCGTCATCAGGTTGCTGTCCGTCACGCAGAGGCCCGCCCGGCGGGCGGTGTCCAGTGCTGCGGCCACCAGCGGCTGCACGGTGATGGGCCAGTCGCCGTAGCCGGGCGAATAACGGCCCGTCAGATACCTGCCCTGCCCTGCGGCCCACTGGCGCAGCTCCGCCTCGGCGGCGTCTGCCATCTGCTCGGCCAATGCCGAGCCCAGCGCATCCGACGCCACCCCGGCCGCGATGTCCCCCACCCCGGCCCGGCGGATCTGCGCGTCCACACCGGGGCCAAGGGTCACGGCCAGCAAAACGGCATGGCTGCAGCCGGTCAGGTGGCGGAAGACGTCCTCCCCCAGCAGAAGCCCGGCTTCGGCAAGGCTCTGCACATCCCCTTCCAGCCAGACGGCGCGGGGTGTGGCCGCCGCCAGAATGGGCACGGCACATCGTTCCAATAAAGAAGCCGTCGCTTCATCCGCCGGGCCACGCTGGCCAAAATACCGCGCGGCCTGCTGCAGATCAATGGCGTCCGGCTTTTCCAGCACGAGCGGACGACTTGGCCCGATGGACATCCCGGCTCCCCTCCTTCATAAGACAAAAGAATAGATTCAGTATACAACACGAAGGGCAGACGGTCAACCAAAAATGCCGCTCTGCGCCGCTGCAAAAATTTTGAAGATTCTTCCATAAACCTATTGACAATCTAGGTAAATGGGGATATAATGCAACCATCCAATCCACCAACTTGGTGGGAAATTCAGAGAGAGGAGGGCACCGCGATGTCGCTGATTTGGAAAAACCTGCTTCATGCAAACTTCCGTTGTGGGCGAATGTACACAGACCGGGCAGAATTCTGGACGAACTGCTGTGCTTTGCCCTCCGCCGGACGAATGTGTCCGTGCCGGTAAAGCCCCGAAACACGTCAGGATCTTCTTGCCCGGTGCGCTGTCTTGAGACCGCAGCGACCGGGATTTTTTGTAGATAAAAACAATACTATTTGTACAAAGAGAGAGGCAATTAACATGTCTAACTATAAATTCGAGACCCTTCAGCTGCACGTTGGCCAGGAGCAGGCCGATCCCGCCACCGATTCCCGCGCCGTGCCCATCTACCAGACCACGTCCTACGTCTTCCGCAACAGCCAGCACGCCGTCGACCGCTTCGGTCTGGCTGACGCAGGCAACATCTATGGCCGCCTGACCAACTCCACCCAGGACGTCTTCGAGAAGCGCATCGCCGCGCTGGAAGGCGGCGTGGCTGCGCTGGCCACCGCTTCCGGTGCTGCCGCCATCAGCTACACCATCGAGGCTCTGGCACAGGCCGGTGACCACATCGTGGCCCAGAAGACCATCTACGGCGGCAGCTACAACCTGCTGGAGCACACCCTGACCCAGTTCGGCATCACCACCACCTTCGTGAACGCCCACGACCTGGCCGAGGTGGAGAACGCCATCCAGCCCAACACCAAGGCCGTCTATCTGGAGACCCTGGGCAACCCCAACAGCGACATCCCCGACATCGACGCCATCGCAGCCATCGCCCACAAGCATGGCCTGCCGCTGGTCATTGATAACACCTTCGGCACTCCGTATCTGATCCGCCCCATCGAGCACGGCGCAGACATCGTGGTCCACTCCGCCACCAAGTTCATCGGCGGCCACGGCACCACGCTGGGCGGCATCATCGTGGACAGCGGCAACTTCGACTGGAAAGCCAGCGGCCGTTATCCCAACATCGCCGCCCCCAACCCCAGCTACCACGGCGTCTCCTTTGCCGATGCCGCCGGCCCCGCCGCCTTCGTCACCTACATCCGCGCCATTCTGCTGCGCGATACCGGTGCCACCATCTCTCCGTTCAACGCATTCCTGCTGCTGCAGGGCACCGAGACTTTGAGCCTGCGCATCGAGCGCCACGTCGAGAACACCAAGAAGGTCGTCGCGTTCCTGGCCAACCATCCCCAGGTCGAGAAGGTCAACCATCCTTCCCTGCCCGATCACCCCGACCACGCGCTGTATCAGAAGTATTTCCCCAACGGCGGCGCCTCCATCTTTACCTTTAATATCAAGGGCGGCCGCGAGGAAGCCTTCAAGTTCATCGACAACCTGAAGATCTTCTCCCTGCTGGCCAACGTGGCCGACGTGAAGAGCCTGGTCATCCACCCGGCTTCCACCACCCACAGCCAGCTGAACGACGCCGAACTGGCCGAGCAGCAGATCTACCAGAACACCATTCGCCTGTCCATCGGCACCGAGCACATCGACGACATCCTCGCCGACCTCGAAGCCGGTTTTGCAGCCGTCCGCGGCGAGTAACCCTCCCCTGTTTGCCCGCTCGTGCGATGGAACTCCCCCATTCTCCGAATCAACTCTCCTTTTCTCCTAAAATGTGTGTGTGAACGAAAGGGTTTCTGCTCCCCGTGGGGCGGTGGCCCTTTTGTTCTGCACCTTTTGTGAACAAATCGCGAAGTTTTTGCAAAAAGGCGCTGGAAACGCTGGAACTGAACTTCGGTTGTGGTATCATAACAGCAGAGACCCTGAAAAAAGGAGGATCATCATGAAAGAAGTCAAAACGCCGAAAAAGCCGCTGGCCATCTATTACACCGTCGTGCTGCTGGTGCTTCTGCTCCTCAACCTCGTCCTGGTGCCGTGGATGAGCGAACGCCAGGTCAAAGAGGTGGATTACGGCACCTTTATGAGCATGACCGAGGAAAAGAGCATCGGCCGTGTGGACATTGAGAGCAACCAAATCATCTTTACCGACAAAGACGAGACCCAGGTCTACCGGACCGGCCTGATGAACGACCCCAGCCTCACCGAGCGCCTGTATGACGCCGGGGCTGCGTTTTCCAGCGAGATCGTAGAGCAGACCTCGCCCATCCTCAGCTTCTTGCTCTGGTTCGTGCTGCCCATCGTCCTCTTCACCGCGCTGGGCAACTTTATGAACAAAAAGCTCATGGAAAAGATGGGCGGCCCCAACTCGATGATGTTCGGCGGCATGGGAAAATCCAATGCCAAGGTCTACGTCCAGTCCACCGAGGGCATCCACTTTGCGGATGTGGCCGGTGAGGACGAGGCCAAGGAGAACCTGCAGGAGGTCGTCAACTACCTGCATGACCCCAGCAAATACAAGGACATCGGTGCCCAGATGCCCAAGGGCATCCTGCTCGTCGGCCCTCCGGGCACCGGCAAGACCATGCTGGCCAAGGCCGTGGCCGGTGAATCCAACGTGCCCTTCTTCTCCATGTCCGGCTCCGAATTCGTGGAGATGTTCGTGGGCATGGGCGCTTCCAAGGTGCGCGACCTGTTCAAACAGGCCAAGGAGAAAGCCCCCTGCATCGTCTTCATTGACGAGATCGACGCCATTGGCCAGAAGCGCAACAGCGGCCAGTACGGCGGCAACGATGAGCGCGAACAGACCCTGAACCAGCTGCTCACCGAGATGGACGGCTTTGAGGGCAACAACGGCGTCATCATTCTGGCAGCCACCAACCGCCCGGAGTCTCTGGACCCGGCTCTGACCCGCCCCGGCCGCTTTGACCGCCGCGTTCCCGTCGAGCTGCCCGACCTGAAGGGCCGCGAAGAGATTTTGAAAGTCCACGCCAAAAAGATCGCGCTGGCTCCCGGCGTTGATTTCAGCGTCGTGGCCCGGATGGCCTCCGGTGCGTCCGGTGCCGAGCTGGCCAACATCGTCAACGAGGCTGCGCTGCGGGCCGTCCGCGCGGGCCGCAAGAGCGTGACCCAGGCTGACCTCGAAGAGAGCATCGAAGTAGTCATTGCAGGCTACCAGAAGAAGAATTCTATCCTCACCGACAAGGAAAAGTGCATCGTGGCCTACCACGAGATCGGCCACGCGCTGGTTGCCGCCAAGCAGACCCACTCCGCGCCGGTGCAGAAGATCACCATCATCCCCCGCACCTCCGGCGCACTGGGCTTTACCATGCAGGTGGAAGAGGGCAACCACTACCTGATGGATAAGACCGAGCTGGAAAACAAGATCGCCACCCTGACCGGCGGCCGCGCCGCCGAGGAGGTCGCGTTCGGTTCCATCACCACCGGTGCTTCCAACGACATCGAGCAGGCCACCAAGCTGGCCCGCGCCATGCTCACCCGCTACGGCATGAGCGACGAGTTCGACATGGTGGCGCTGGAGACCGTGAACAACCAGTATCTGGGCGGCGACACCTCGCTGGCCTGCTCGGCCCAGACCCAGCGCGAGATCGACCAGAAGGTCGTGGAGCTGGTCAGGGCCCAGCACCAGAAGGCCATCCAGATCCTGACCGACAACCGCCAGAAGCTGGACGAGCTGGCCAAGTACCTCTACCAGAAAGAGACCATCACCGGCGACGAATTCATGGAGATTCTGGAGCGGGAATAATATTTTTTCCAGCGATGCTGCAATAATCCGTTTCTCCGGTTCGTATACAAGGCAGAACGGGCCGAACGAGCCCCTGAATCAGGAGGATATGATCCATGAAGATTTTGAATACGAAATTTGGCCGTCAGGCCATCGCCGCCGCCCTCATCCTGTCCGCCATAGCGTCCATGAGCCTCGGTGCGTTTGCCGCTGAGCCTTCCGCCGAAACGGCCGCAGACGAGGCTGTTGTAGCAGGCTATCTGCCCCCGCAGGACGAGAGCACCATGACCCAGGGCGACATCGCCCTGCACAGCAGCGATGCACAGACTACTGCCGAGCGTGACCCGAACTACGGCGGCTACGCCGCCCCGGTGGAAGACCCCATTCAGGGCAACGTCATGATGATCGCCGAGACCGGCGATGCGCAGACTTCGGAGTCGACGATTGCCTCCAACCCGGCCTATTCGGCCAGATACACCGTCAAGGGCCTGCTGGGCAAGCAGGTGCTCTATACCGCCTCGGTGAAGGATCAAGTTCTGACCCTCTCCGTCCCGGAGGATGTCGCCACCTTCCGCGCCACCGTCGGTGAGATGCGCAAGCTGATGGACAACGGGGTGCGCACCGTGGTCCTGACGACCAACAAGGCCTCCACCACCCTGAACCTGTCCCTTCTGTGCGAGGGCCAGAGCGACACCACCAAGGTCACCCTGCGCCACATCGGCAGTTCTGCCGTCCTCCATGTCGGCCTGCGCTGCCGCCGCGACCTGCTCGTCGGCCGTGACTCGAACTACGGCGGCTACGCCTCCCCGGTGGAAAATCCCATCCAGGGCAACGTCATGATGATCGACGAGACCGGCGACGCACAGACTTCCGCTGGCCGCTGACCGGTTCCGGTGCATCGAAGAATGAAACCTGCCCGGAATTTTCCATCGAAAGTTGAATTTTCTTCATTCTGCATCTGAGCCAAACTGCTTGACAGAGGCAGACCGGTCTGGTAAAATAAGCTCACTTTGAAACAAGCGCAAATGCGTTGACGGGGAAAAAACGAAGTGTTTTCTGCTTGCAGAGAGCCGCCGGGTGGTGCAAGGCGGTGCGGGAAGCTTCGGTTACTGGCCCCTGAGCGGCAGGGCTGAAACCACAGTAGGCCCTGACGGATGCCCACCGTTACCGGGGCAGCGATTCGCCGCCAAAAGCCGATCGTG
>OLZI01002011.1_pt1 | contig 9926 bp, 7 predicted proteins | sample 1674061 | NCBI WGS metagenome assembly OLZI01 (sample SAMEA103958139, study PRJEB25191) | human gut metagenome | biome: human-associated habitat [ENVO:00009003]; feature: intestine environment [ENVO:2100002]; material: feces | place: Germany | collected 2013/2015 | reverse complement strand
CTGCCGCACCTCGCTCGCCGTATCGGCACTTAGAATTATGCGGTATTGCCCTGAATAAAAACAACAGCGCACGGAACGGCACAAATTGCAGCTCCGTGCGCTGTTTTATTTTGTACACCACGCGAAAACACATGGTAAAACTGCACAAAAATGCAGTGCGTAATTATTGCAGGTTGTACATTGAACCCCTTGCATTTTGTGCGGGAATATTGTATTATACTAGCAAGAAGCAAAGGCGCTTTGGAATAGCAGATCCGCTGCTTCCAAGGCGCATTTTGTTTTTTAATTAAGTATTTCCCTAAAAAGAAGAGGCTTGCCAGAGCGCCCCGGATTGAGCTTACGAGCTCATCAGTAGAGGGGTGGGTTATCGTTTTAAGGCAAAATCGGGGACGCTCTGTTTTTCTCCTTCTTTTTAGTAAAACCCGAACGGGGCAGTGGCCGTTCGGGTTTTATTTTTTGCCTTTTTTATTGTGCGGTATATTGGATCACCATGGCCGCGCGGGTTGGCGTGCTGCCGAGGTTATGGTAGGTGTGGCACTGGTCGGCATGGTAATACGCGCAGCTGGGGCTTGAAAAGCCCAGCGCATCCTTTGCCACCCCCACAGTGGAACAGCTTGCCGCGTGGCGCAGAATGGCGAAAAATGAGTACCACATCAAAGTGGTATCTTACCAGTAAAAAAACAAAAGTAAACGGGCACCATGCCGCGGGATAGGCGACTGTGGTGCCCGTTTTAGTTTGCTGGTAAACAAAAGCACCGCCAACCCCAGGGGGGCGGGCGGTGCAAAGGGTTATGCGTTATTTGCCGGCCAGCAAAATGCCCAGCACGGCTTTTTCTACATGCAGGCGGTTTTCGGCTTCATCAAAAATCTCGTCTGCGTGGGTTTCAAAAACATCGGGGGTGATCTCCTCGCCGCGGTGGGCGGGCAGGGGATGCTGCACGATACAGTCCGGCTTGGCCAGCGCCATGCGGGCTGCATCCAGGCAGAAGCCGTTGAAATCCCGGCGGCGGCGCTCAGTTTCGCGCTCCATGCCCATGCTGGTCCACACATCGGTGAACAGCACATCGGCACCGCGGGCGGCTTCGTCCGGGGCGGTGGTCAGCTTAAAGTGGTCGCCATATTCCCGCGCAAAGAAGAGTACATCGGCGGAGGGACGGTAGCCGTTCGGGCAGGCAATGGTAAAGTCCATGCCCATCATCAGGCAGCCCACGATCAGGCTGTTGGCCATGTTGTAGCCATCGCCCACAAAACCGGCTTTCAGCCCGGCCAGTTTGCCCTTGTACTCCCGCACCGTCATCAGGTCAGTCAACACCTGCAGGGGATGGGCGTAATCGGTCATGCCGGAAACTACCGGCACGCCGCTGTACCTGGCCAGGGCGTCCACATCACTCTGCTTAAAGGTGCGGTACACAATAGCATCGTAATAGCGGCCCAGCACGCGGGCGGTATCCTGGATCGGCTCGCCGCGGGCGATCTGCATGTCAGCGGCGCTCAGATAGGTGCCAAGGCCGCCCATCTGGTAGATGCCGACCTCCAGGCTGGTGCGGGTGCGGGTGGAATGCTTGCCAAACATCAGGGCAACGGCCTTGCCCTGCAGATCCTTGGGGTCAGTGCCTGCTTTGTGCAGGCGCTTGTATTCATCGGCGACATCCAGAATGTGGATGATCTCATCGGGGGTCAGGCTGCTTAACTTGAGTAAATGCTCCATGAAAACCCTCCTGATCAGTTACATGGATGAAAGCACGTCATCCAGAATAGCCAGTGCCTTGGCAACGTCTGCTTCGCTCAAAATCAGCGGGGGCAGCAGGCGCAGGCGGGTCTTGGCGGTCAGCACCAGAAGGCCCTTGCGCTCGCAGGCAGCACGCACATCGGCGGCTTTTACGTCATCGGCAAAGGCAATGCCGACCATCAGGCCCATGCCGCTGACAGATGCGACATGCGGCAGAGAGGCAAGACCCTCCCGCAGCTGGGCGGCGCGGGCGTTGACGTTGCGCATGAATGCATCATCCATGGCGTCCAGCACAGCGCAGCCGCCTGCACAGACGACCGGGTTGCCGCCAAAGGTGGAACCGTGAGAGCCGGGACCCATGGTATCGGCAACCTTTTTGCTTGCCAGCACGGCACCGATGGGCAGGCCGCCGCCCAGCCCCTTGGCCAGGGTGACGAGATCCGGCTTCAGGCCGAACTGCTCGCAGGCCAAGAAAGTGCCGGTGCGGCCCACGCCGGTCTGTACTTCGTCCACAATAATCAAAATATCGTGGGCGTGGCAGTAGTCGGCAACGCTCTGCACATAGTCGGTGTCCAGCGCAACCACGCCGCCTTCGCCCTGTACCATCTCCATCATAACAGCGCAGACAGAATCATCCACAGCGGCCTTGAATGTGTCAAAATCGTTGGCGGGGATGTAGCCGAAGTTAGCGGGGAAGGGGCCGAAATCCTTGTGGAAAACATCCTGGCCGGTGGCGGTCAGGGTGGCAAGGGTGCGGCCATGGAACGAGTTGACCAGCGTCAGAACTTTGTTGCGGTCGGGACCATAGGTGGTCACACTGTATTTGCGGGCGCACTTGATGGCACCTTCGTTGGCTTCGGCACCAGAGTTGCCGAAAAACACCTGGTCAAGCCCGGTGCGGGCGCACAGCCGCTTGGCCAGCTTGCCGCAGGGGGCGGTGTAATACAGGTTGGAAGAATGCTGCAAACGGGTGGCCTGCATGGTAACAGCCTGTACCCAGGCCGGGTGGCAGTAGCCCAGCGCGTTTACGCCAATGCCGGAGGTAAAGTCCAGATAGGCTTTGCCGTCTGCATCATAGGCATACATGCCCTCGCCGTGCTCCAGCACCAGTGGGCTGCGGGCATAGGTGTGCATGATGTATTTCTGGTCACGTTTGATGACTTTTTCGGTATTCATGTTATTCCCTCCTTGGGAGGTCTGGAATGGTTGGCAGCCGAATTATTCGGGAATAAACCTAAAAAATAGGCGAATGAATAACTGTGCCGTAAGTACATGCTATGTACCCACGGCCAGCTTGCACGATTCTTATATTATAATATATTGGAAGTTTTTTCGGTACCTTTTTTTCAAAAAAGGTACAAAATCCCCCGTAAATCCCCGTAAAATTAAATCATCGGTTGCCGCGGCGGTAGAACAGGGTGCCGGAACCACGGTCAGAGAACATTTCCAGCAGAACAGAATGAGGAACACGGCCATCAATGATAACAGCCTCATGCACACCCTCATAAATGGCATCGGCCATGCCCTCGATTTTGGGGATCATGCCGCCGGAGATGACGCCATGTGCCTTGTAGCCCTCTATCTCGGAAATCTCCACTTCGGGGATCAGGGTGGATTCATCGTCCTTGTCATACAGCAGGCCGACAATATCCGTCATGGAAACGAACTTTTCGGCGTGCAGGGCAATAGCAATGGCGGCTGCAGCAGTATCGGCGTTGATGTTGTAGGCAATGCCGTTTTCATCCATGCCAACCGTGGCAATGACCGGGATAAAGCCATCGTTGAGCAGGTGCTCAATCAGGGTGGTGTCCACTTTTTCCACGTTGCCCACATAGCCCAGGTCTACGTCACTCTTGCGGGAGCAGGTGATGGTGTGGCCGTCCAGACCACACAGGCCAACGCCGCGGCCTTTGAGCAACGCAACCAGATCCTTGTTGACCTGACCGGCCAGAACCTGCTGCACAATGCTCATGGTTTCTTTATCGGTATAACGCAGGCCGTTGACAAACTTGGATTCCTTGCCCACGCGGTTCAGCATCTGGTTGATGGCCGGGCCGCCGCCGTGTACCAGCACAACGCGCACACCCAGCAGGGTCAGGGTGACAAGGTCGTTCATAACGGCCAGTTTCAATTCCTCGTTTACCATGGCATTGCCGCCGTATTTGATCACCAGGGTTTTGCCGTGATATTTCTGGATGTAGGGCGTGGCTTCCGAAAAAAGCAGCGCCATTTCCTCGTTTTTCATAAATCGCTCCCCAAACGTAAAAGTAGCAAGATAAGTTAGGAGTTAGGAGGGAGGAGTTAGGAGTTGGCGGTGTGCGCACAAATTAAAAGTTACAAGCCTAAACGAGCCGTTCATTGCTCATTCCTCATTCCTAATTTCTAATTGCAAAATCAGGTCCGGTAATCGCCGTTGATCTTTACATAGTCATAGGTCAGATCGCAGCCCCAGGCTTTGCCGCTGGCTTCGCCGGTGCCCATATCGACTTTGACCAGGATGTCGTGCTCGCCCAGAACCGCATAGGCTTCGTCCTCGCTGAACGGATGGTAGGCGGCGTTTTCGCACACAAACACCTCGCCTGCCTTGCTGGCAATGCGCACGCTGACCTTGTCAATGGAAAAATCCCCCGGCGTATAGCCGATGGCGCACAGGATGCGGCCCCAGTTGGCGTCGCGGCCAAACACGGCGGCCTTGAACAGGTTGGAGCAGACAACGCTCTTTGCCACGGCGCGGGCAATCTCGTGGGTGGGGGCGTGGGTCACTTCGCAGGTGATCAGGTGGGTGGCACCTTCGCCGTCAGAAGCATGCAGGGCGCACATATGCTCTGCCACAGCGCCCAGGGCAGCCAGGAATTTGTCATACTCCGGGCCTTCGGTCACAACAGGCTCGTTGCCCGCCAGGCCGGAAGCCAGCAGCAGCAGGGTATCGTTGGTGGAGGTATCCAGGTCAACGCTCATCTGGTTGTAGGTAGTGGGCACAACGGCGCGCAGTGCCTTTTGCAGCAGCTCCGGGCTGACGGCGGCATCGGTGGTGTAGAACGCCAGCATGGTGGCCATGTTGGGGGCGATCATGCCGCTGCCCTTGCCGATCGCGCCAAGGCGGCAGGTTTTGCCGGCCAGCTCAAATTCAATGGCATATTCTTTCTCGTAAGTATCGGTGGTCATAATGGCCTTGGCAGCTTCGCTGCTGCCCTCGGCGCTGGCCTGCAGCCTGGCCGCTGCGGCGGGAATACCGCGGGCGAACGGGTCAATCGTCATGGGCTGGCCGATAACGCCGGTGGAAGCCGGCAGAACATCCTCGGCTGCAATGCCCAGCTGCTGGGCCACCAGGGCGCAGCACTCATTGGCCAGATCCACACCGTTGGCGGCGCAGGTGTTGGCGTTGCCACTGTTCACCAGAACAGCCTGTGCGTGGCCATCCACCAGGTGGGCGCGGTCAACCTTGATGGGGGCGCCATACACCTTGTTGGTGGTGTAAACACCGGCAGCGGCACAGCGTACATCCGCCTTGATGATGGCCAGATCCAGCTTGTTGGGATTGGCCCGGAACCCGGCATGTACGCCGGAAGCAGAAAAACCCTTGGCGGCACAAACGCCGCCGGGAATGACCTTATACTTTGCCATGTTACTTTTCCTCTTTCCCACAAATAACATCAAAATTAGAAATTAGGAATGAGCAATGAGAAATTGAAGGATTCACCTGGCGATGTAAAAACTGCTAATTTCTCATTTCTAATTCTTAATTAAAGTTCAAGTCCTTTCGTTTCCTCCAGCCCCAGCATGATGTTCATGCACTGCACGGCGGCACCGGAGCTGCCTTTGCCAAGGTTGTCCAGCAGACTGATGAGCAGCATCCGCTTGCCGTCGGGGGAAACAGTGGGGTAAATTTCCAAGGTGTCCTTGCCGGCCAGCGTATTGGCGGGCAGGAACTTGGGGGCAGTGCCCAAAGCGTGCACCTTGATCATGGTTTCGCCTGCGTAATACTCCTGCAAAGCGGTGGCCAGCTCCTCAGCGCTGTGGCCCACAAGGTCCAGACGCAGGGGAACGGTAACTTCCATGCCGCAGTAGTAGTCATCCACAATGGGACAGAACACCGGCGGCTCCGCAAGGCCGCAGATCTTCTGCATTTCCGGCAGGTGCTTGTGATCCAGCGTTAAGCCGTAGGGGCGCGGGCTTTCAAAGGCAATGTCTCGCTCCGGGTCGCGGTACTGGGCAATGCCGCTTTTGCCTGCGCCGGAATAACCGGAAAGCCCGTGGCAGGTCAGCGGATAATCTGCAGCCAGCAGGCCAAGCTCCACCAGCGGGGCCACCAGCGTGATAAAGCCGGTGGCATAGCAGCCCGGAACAGCCACGCGGTTGGCGGTGCGCAGAGCATCCCGTTTGCCATGCAGCTCCGGCAGGCCATACACCCAATCCGGCGCGGTGCGGTGTGCGGTAGAAGTGTCCAGAATACGCACATCGGGGCGCAGCAGGGGCACAACCTCCCTGGCTGCAGCATCCGGCAGGCACAAAAAGCTCAGATCACTCTGGTTAATCACGGCAGCGCGGGCGTTTACATCCTTGCGGTCGGCTTCGGAAATGTGCAGGATCTCAAATTCATCCCGTGCGGCCAGGCGGTCCGCAATGCGCAGGCCGGTTGTGCCGGAAGAACCATCCACAAAAATTTTATACTTAGCCATCCCAAACAAACCCCTATCTATTACAGCGTTCAGCAGTTGATTTTGCTTTTTACATCCGCGATCTGTTTCAGCACGCTGGCCTGAGTGGGGCCGCCGTAACTGGTACGGCCCTCGCAGCAGTGCGTCAGGTCAATGGCGTCATAGATGTCCGCCTCAAACAGATCACTGTACTGCTTAAACTCGTCCAGCGTCAGCTCTTCCAGCGTTTTGTCTGCCCGGATGCAGGCACCCACCATGGTGCCGGTGCATTTGTAAGCATCGCGGAACGGCATGCCTTTCTTGGTCAGGTAGTCGGCGCAGTCCGTTGCGTTGATAAAGCCCTTGGCGGCGGCGCGGCGCATGTTGGCGGGCAGCGGCGTCATGGTGGCCAGCATCGGGGTGATGGTTTTTAAGCACAGCTCCAAAGTGTCCACCGCGTCAAATACGGCTTCCTTGTCCTCCTGCATGTCCTTGTCGTAGGCGAGGGGGATGCCCTTCATCATAACCAGCAGGGTGTTCAGGTCGCCGTAAACGCGGCCGGTCTTGCCGCGGATCAGCTCGGTCACGTCCGGGTTTTTCTTCTGCGGCATAATGGAAGAACCGGTGGTGAAAGCGTCGTCCAGCTCAATGAACTTGAACTCCCAGCTGCACCACAGGATGATCTCTTCCGACAGGCGGGACAGATGCATCATGCAGGTGGCCATGGCGCTGGTCAGCTCAATGCAGAAATCGCGGTCAGATACGCCATCGATCGAGTTGCCGCAGGGAGCAGCAAAGCCCAGCTCCTGTGCCGTATAAAAACGGTCCAGCGGGTAGGTGGTGCCAGCCAGAGCGCCGGAACCCAACGGGCACTCAGCGTCCATGCGGGCGGTGGCGTCCTGCATGCGGCCCAGGTCGCGCAGCAGCATCCAGGCGTAAGCCATCAGCTGGTGGCCAAAGGTGACCGGCTGGGCACGCTGCAGATGGGTGTAACCGGGCATAACATAGGAAGAAGATTTTTCTGCCTGGTCGCAGATGGTCAGGATCAATTCCTTGATCTGCCCCTGCAAGTGAAGCGATGCTTCCCGCAGGTTCAGGCGGATATCCAGCGCAACCTGGTCGTTGCGGCTGCGGCCGGTGTGCAGCCGCTTGCCAGCATCGCCCACGCGGGCGGTCAGAGTCTGCTCCACAAAGGTGTGCACATCCTCGGCATTGGGGTCAATCTCCAACGCGCCGCTGTGCAGATCGTTCAAAATGGATTGCAGGCCCTTGTGGATATCGTTCACATCCTGCTGGGAGATGATGCCCTGCTTGCCCAGCATAGCAGAGTGTACCATGCTGCCGTGGATATCCTGTTCGATCATCCGCGCATCAAAGCGGATGGAAGAGTTAAAGTCGTTCACGCGGCTGTCCACCGCTTTGCTGGAACGTCCCTGCCAAAGTTGGGGCATAAGAAAACCTCCGGTGTTATTGTAATGAATAGAGAATAAAGAATAATCAAAAATGTTGGCGTGCGCGCCGCGCGCGCAAATAAAATAGATACAGCCTTTTAATGGGGGCTCAGTCTGATGTTTGCTGCGACCTTGGCTTTTTTTGAGCTGTGCCGCAGGCACGGCGGTCCACCATCATTATTCTTTTTTCTTTTTATAGTATATACTGGAACGCCAAAGCCGCCAAGGGGGTCAATGCCTCCCTGGCGGCAGTTTTGTTAATGGAAAAATGCGATTACTTTACTTCCGGCCAGTTCTTTGCCAGCTTGGCGCGCTCAGCAATGGGCAGGCCAAACAGGTTGATAAAGCCGTTTGCATCAAACTGATCGTAATCCTCATCCTCGCCGAAGGAAGCGGTCTGCTCATCGTACAGGGTGAACGGGCTGGTAACACCAGCGTTGATCATGTTGCCCTTGTACAGCTTCAGTTTCACATCACCGGTAACGGTCTTCTGCAGGTCGTCGGTGAATGCGCTCAGGGCTTCACGCAGCGGGGTGAACCACTTGCCATCGTAAACCAGCTCGCCCATCTTCTGAGCAACGGACTCCTTGAAGTGGAAAGCATCCTTGTCGATGGTGATGGTTTCCAGAACGTTGTGAGCCTTGTACAGGATGGTGCCGGCGGGGGTTTCGTACACGCCGCGGCTCTTCATGCCGACAAGACGGTTCTCAACGATATCCAGCTGGCCAATGCCATTCTCGCCGCCGATCTTGTTCAGGTACTCAATCAGGGCAACACCGTCCATCTCCTTGCCGTCCACAGCGGTGGGGATGCCCTTCTCAAAGTGGATGGTAACATAGGACGGGGTATCCGGTGCCTGCTCCGGGGAAACACCCAGCTCCAGGAAGCCGGGCTTGTTGTACTGCGGCTCCAGAGAGGGCTTTTCGAGGTCCAGACCCTCGTGGCTCAGATGCCACAGGTTCTTGTCCTTGGAGTAGTTGGTCTCACGGTTGATACGCAGGGGAATGTTGTGTGCCTCGGCGTAATCGATCTCTTCGTCACGGCTCTTGATGTCCCACTCACGCCACGGGGCGATGATGGCCATTTCGGGGGCCAGTGCTTTTAGGGCCAGCTCAAAACGAACCTGGTCGTTGCCCTTGCCCGTGCAGCCATGGGCCACGTACTTGGCGCCGAACTGATGGGCCACCGCCACGAGGTGCTTGGCGATGAGCGGCCGCGAGAGCGCGCTCACGAGTGGGTACTTGTTCTCGTACATGGCGTTGGCGGCCATGGCGCAGGCGAGGTACTCGTTGGCGAAGGTCTCCCGCATGTCGATGACCGCGCAGCCGATGGCACCGGTGGCGAGCGCCTTGGCCTTGATGGCCTCGAGGCCCTCGTGCTCCTGGCCGAGGTCGCCCACGAGGATTTCCACCAGTATTCCATCACCTGGGGCGCGCAGAACTTCCGCGAGGCGCTGGCCGAAAAGCAAAGCCGCCTGATGGGCCGTGAAATCGACCCCAACAGCGAGATCGTGACCACCTGCGGCAGCACCGAGGCCATGATGGCTGCCATGATGACGGTGGCCAACCCCGGCGACAAGGTCATCGTGTTTTCGCCTTTTTACGAGAATTACGGTGCTGACACGATCCTTTCCGGGGCCGAGCCTATTTATGTGCCGCTGCACCCGCCCACGTTTGATTTTAACGTGGACGAGCTGGAAGCTGCTTTCAAGCAGCACCCCAAGGCTTTGATCCTGTGCAACCCGTCCAACCCCTGCGGCAAGGTGTTCACCCGTGCTGAGCTAGAAACCATCGCGGACCTGGCCAAAAAGTACGACGCCTACGTCATCACCGACGAAGTGTATGAGCATATCGTCTACGCACCTTACACCCACACCTACTTTGCCAGCCTGCCCGGTATGTGGGAGCGGACGATCTCCTGCTCGTCGCTGTCCAAAACCTACTCCATCACCGGCTGGCGGCTGGGCTACACCATCGCCCCGGCCGAGATCACCGACCGCATCAAAAAGGTCCACGACTTTTTGACCGTAGGCGCCGCCGCGCCCCTGCAGGAGGCTGTCATCCCCGGCCTGCGCTTTGGCCGGGACTATTACGATGAACTGCTGAAAAC
>OLZI01002009.1_pt1 | contig 9931 bp, 8 predicted proteins | sample 1674061 | NCBI WGS metagenome assembly OLZI01 (sample SAMEA103958139, study PRJEB25191) | human gut metagenome | biome: human-associated habitat [ENVO:00009003]; feature: intestine environment [ENVO:2100002]; material: feces | place: Germany | collected 2013/2015 | reverse complement strand
TTGCAGGCTGCCCGCCGGACTACTTTGCCGCCGACGGCCAGCTGTGGGGCAACCCGCTCTACGACTGGGACTATCACCGCCGCACCGGCTATGCGTGGTGGATCCTGCGCATCCGCCATGCACTGTCCATCTATGACATCCTGCGCATCGACCACTTCCGTGGCTTTGACACCTACTGGGCCATCCCGGCAGGGGAGACGACGGCCCGCAACGGGCGCTGGGAGCAGGGCCCGCGCATGGAGCTGTTCCGTGCACTGCACAACGCCCTGGGCAGCCTGCCCATCGTGGCCGAGGATCTGGGCGAGATGTTCGACTCGGTCCGCGAGCTGCTGGCGGAGAGCGGATTCCCCGGCATGAAGGTGCTGCAGTTCGCCTTCACCGGTGAGGACAGCGTTGACCTGCCCCACAACTACCCGCGCAACTGCGTGGCCTACCCCGGCACCCACGACAACAACACCCTGACCGGCTGGTTTGCCGAGGAGCTGACCGCCGCCCAGCGCAAGCAGGTCGTGGACTACTTTGCCCTGACGAAGCAGGAGGGCACCGTGCGCGGTATGCTGCGCGGCGTGCTGGCCAGCACCGCGGCGCTGGCGATCATCCCGATGGCCGACTGGCTGGAGGAAAGCGCCGCCGCCCGCATGAATACCCCGGGCCAGGCACAGGGCAACTGGCAGTGGCGTGCCGATGCCAAAAAGCTGACCCCCGCGCTGGCCGCTGAAATCCGCGTCCTGACGGAGCGCTACTTCCGCGCAGCAAAGTAATTTGTGAAGTTCGCACGGTATTTCATCGGTTTGACGAAGAAAGTTTGTACAGTGGGAATCTTGGAAAATCTTTTTCACTGTGGTAAAATAAAACTGTATTTTGCAAAAGCCGAGATGTGCGATGCCGGGGAATCCGGCGGTTAGGAAGCAACATGAAACAGGACTACACCCTTGACGAGCTGCAGACAGAGATGACAGCTCTGGCGCAGCTGTTTGACAGCGTGACCCTCGCAGACCCCCGCATGGGGTTGCTGGACCCGGCTACTTTGCAGCCGCTGAATAAGGTGGCTGCGATGCCCGCGCTGGACGCCGCAGGCCGCGGGTTGAAGATCGAAAAGGCCGCGGACGGTCTGCGCACCGTGATTGCCCAGGGCATTACGGTGGCGGACACGCCCTGCGTGCTGCTGCTGGGAATGCCGCTGCCCCGCAACCTGCAGGCCGACGGCGCGGAGGATGCCTTCACCCGCGCGCTGAGCCAGATGCAGGATGACCTGCGCCGCGACTATGTGACCGGCGTTTACAATTCCGTCTACCTGAATGAGGCATTCCGCCCCCGCGCCGAGCGCGCTGCGCTGGACGGCAAGCCCGTGGGTGTGGTGATGGTCCGCGTGAATGAGTACTGGCAGCTGCGCGAGAAGGAGAGCGACTCTGCCGCGGACTGCTGCCTGAACATGGCGTCCGGCATTTTGCAGCTGGTCGTCGGCCCCGACCACGACAAGGCTGTGCTGGCCCGCCTGAATGACGGCTACTTTGCCATCGTCACCGTCGGCACGCCCGCCGCCCGGATGGCCCAGGCTGTGCACGAGGCGATGAATGCATCCCGCCGGGAGTTCAACATCTCGCTGTCCCGCCGCGGCAGCTTTACCGTGGCCATCGCCTCCGCCGAGTGGGGCGAGACGGCCTCCTGGGATATGACGCTCTCTCTGGCACAGCAGCGCCTGTAAACCGAATAAAACATCCCCCCTGTGTACATACTGGCATTGACCGCCAAACGTACACAAGGGGGATTTTGTTATGCAGAGCGATAATGAAAAAATGCTGCAGGAGATCGTGCAGAACACCGAGATGGGCAAGAACACGCTGGATGAGCTGATGAGCCTGACCCATGACCAGAAGCTCAAGGACGAGATGCTGCGCCAGAAGCGGGAGTACCGCCGCATCAACCAGGCTGCGCACACTGCGCTGGACGCCATCGGGGCCGAGGCCCACGGCCAAAGCGCCGCCGCCCGCATGAGCGTGAGCATGGGCATCCGCACCCGGACGATGATGGACAAATCGACCCGCAATCTGGCTACGATGCTGGCCGAGGGCAGCGGCCAGGGCGTGCTGGACTGCAAGCGCGCCGAGCGCGACTACCCCGAGGCCAGCCCCGGTGCCTTCAAACTCTGCCATGAGCTGGGCGCGTTCCAGAGCGATGCCGAGGAGACCTGGAGAGGGTTTGTGTAAAAAAGGAAAAGCCTTCCCCCTTGGGGGAAGGTGGCCGTAGGCCGGATGAGGGGCGGCCTTCCCGCTGTAGCCCGTTCACGGGCAATCGCGGAAAAGCCGCCCCTCATCCGTCACCTTCGGTGACAGCTTCCCCCGCGGGGGAAGCCTTTTTGTACTTACAGCTTCAAATCCCCTTCTTTGATCCACCCCTTCTTCCGCAGAACCTCGCAGAAGATCGTGCTCAGCACGGCGGGCAGGACAAAGCAGATCAGCACCAGACCGATCCAGTCAAAGGCCGTCACGGCCTTGCCGCTCTCGATCCAGCCGGTGTAAACGCCGATCTGGCCGACCAGACCGCAGGTGCCCATGCCGGAGGAAACGGCAGGACCGTTCATCTCCAGATGAAACAGGCAGGTGGCAATGGGGCCGGTGATGGCCGCGGCCAGCGTCGGGGGAATCCAGGTGCGGGGGTTGCGCAGGATGTTGGGCATCTGCAGCATGCTGGTGCCCAGACCCTGGCTGACGAGACCGCCGACGCCGTTCTCCTTATAGCTCATGATCGCAAAGCCCACCATCTGGGCGCAGCAGCCCGCCACGGCGGCACCGCCGGCCAGACCGGTCAGGCCCAGTGCGGCGCAGATGGCTGCCGAGGAGATGGGCAGGGTGAGGGCTACGCCCACGATCACCGACACCAGAATGCCCATGATCAGCGGGGCCTGCTCGGTGGCCCACATGATCAGGGTGCCCACCTGGCTGGCAGCTGCGCCGATGGGGGCAGCGATGAGCATGGACAGACCGACGCCCACAAAGATGGTCACCAGCGGGGTGACCAGGATGTCCACCTTGGTCTCCTTGCTCACGGCCTTGCCCAGTTCAGCGGCCACGATGGCAATGATCAGCACGGCCAGCGGGCCGCCGGCCCCGCCCAGGGCGTTGGCCGAGTAGCCCACCGTGATCAGACTGAACAGCACCAGCGGCGGGCAGTGGAGTGCCCAGCCGATGGCGCAGGCCATGGCCGGGCCGCTCATGGCCGTAGCGTAGCCGCCCAGATCCACCAGCATCTCCAGCCCGGTCTGTTGGCCCAGCGTCTTGATGATGGTGCCGATGAGCAGACTGGCGAACAGGCCCTGTGCCATGGCGCCCAGTGCTTCAATGAGGTAGCGCTGCGGAGAAATGACGATATCCTTGCGCTTTAAAAAATCTTTCACATTTTCCATAAATAACCAACCTTTCCGGTCTGCGGCGCGGTACGCCGCAGAGAAACTGCATGTCAAGTATAATACCATACACCTGTCAAGACAGCAAGAAAAAACGGGATTTCCGGCGGCAAAAACAGGAAATTTCGGCTTTGTGCAATGTTTTGCCCCAGCGAAACGTATCCCTTTTGGAGCATTTTTCGGGTGTGCGGACGCAGGCCTGCCCGTGCGCGACGGCCGCGGCGGCAAAGTCCAGCCGATTGACGGCGGGACGGCATCGGGTGTATACTGAACCTGTGTGAAAATGCATGAATGGCCGTCCGCTTTTGCGGCGGCAGACTATAACCAAAACAGGGATCCGGAGGCGAAGAAGTACGGCATGAAACGAATTTGGAACAACAGATCTTCGGCACGCGGCTGGGGCAAGGCTGCGGCTGTTTTTACCATGGCCATGGTGCTGGCCGTCGGCGGTCTGGGGGCGGCCATGAATCTGGCCGACCTGCAGGGGGCTGTGACGGTGCAGCCCATCGTCCGGCAGCAGAGCGGGACGGAACCGGAGCAGAAAACAAAGCTCTTCGGGAAGAAACAGACCGGGTCGGCGGCTTCTTCGGAAGAATGCTCTGCGGACAGCACGGAAGAGCCCCGGGCGGCGGAAGGACCCACGGCACAGGCACAGCCGGAAGCCGCCGAGCAGCCTGCCGCACAGACCGCGGAGTCTGAGACGACCGCAGAGCAGGGCGAAGAGCCCGCCGCAGCGGAGAACCCGGCGGAGCCTGCACAGGACACCGCAGAGGAACCGGACCCGCTGGTGCCGGGCCGCGCGGAGGACGCAGATCCGGACACCACGGAAAGCACGGAAACGGCAGAGACCGCACAGGAGAACAGCCCGGTGATCCTGCAGCAGGAAACGCCGGAGCTGGCCGCACAGGACCCGCAGGCACCCCCGGAGGAAACGGACGCCGCAGAGAATGACCTGTCCGGCCGCACGCCGGAGGGGACCATGCTGTTGACCGACGAGCAGATCCGCAAGGCGCTGGACGAGGGTGCCCTGGATGAGGCCGAGGCACAGTGCATCGACCTGAGCGACGAGAACGGCTTTTTCAGCTGGCTGTGGAACTGGCTGTTCGGCAAAAAGGACAACCAGGAGGAATACACCGGCTGGCTGACCAAGAACGGCAAGACCTATTACTACAGCGCCTCCACCCATAAGCCGGTCACCGGCATCCAGTCTGTGGACGGCAAGCTGTATTACTTTGACGCCGACGGCGTGATGCAGAAGAATGTGAACTTCGGCATCGACGTGTCCAAGTACCAGAGCAACATCGACTGGAACAAGGTGAAGAAGGCGGGCGTGAACTTTGTGATCATCCGCATCGGCTACCGCGGCTACGGTGCCAGCGGCACGCTGGTGCAGGACCCCATGTTTGAAGAGCACTTCACCAACGCCCGCAACGCGGGCCTGAAGGTGGGCGTGTATTTCTTCACCCAGGCGGTGACCGAGGACGAGGCCCGCGAGGAAGCACAGGGCTGCAATTGGGTGCTGAACGGCCGCAAGCTGGACTACCCCATCTATTATGATACCGAGGCTTCCACCTCTCCCAACGGCACCGGCCGTGCCGATGGCCTGGGCAAGGAGGACCGCACCAAGTGTGCCATCGCCTTCTGCGAGGAAGTCAAGGATCTGGGTTACAAGCCCGGCGTGTACGCTTCCACCACCTGGTTCCGCAAGCGGGTGGATCTGGCCGCCCTGCGCAAGTACACCATCTGGAACGCCCATTACGGCGTGTCCAGCAGCCCCATCGACTGCGATATGTGGCAGGGCACCGAGAAGGCCCGCATCAATGGCTACAGCGGTGAGCTGGATGCCAACATCAGCTACATGGGATGACAGGAGGAGCGCGATGGACCGCATTCGTCTGATCGCGTCGGACATGGACGCGACCCTGCTGGACGGGCACAGTCAGCTGCCGCCGGACTTTCTGCATCTTGTGCAGGAGCTGGCCGGACAGGATATCCTGTTCGCGGCTGCCAGCGGGCGGCCGCTGTACAAGCTGGAAGAGATGTTTGCTCCGGTGCTGGAGCAGGCCCTTCTGGTGGCCGACAACGGCGGCGCTGTGCGCTGGCGCGGCAAAGACCTGTTCGTCTCCCGCATGGAGCCGGAGGTCTGGCACCGGCTGACGGCCTGCGCGGAGGAAAACGGAGATTCCTTTGTGGTCTGCGGGCTGGAGAACGCCTACCTGCGCCCCTGTGACCGGTGCTATGATGCCGTATACCGCAACTTCTACAACCGAATTGCCTATGTGTCGGATCTGTACACCATCGACGCCGCAGTGGACAAGTTTACCATCTATCTGCCGCAGGACAATGCGCAGGAGGTGTACGAGAAGGTCTACGGCCCCCGCTTCGGGCAGGAACTGGCCGTGGCGGTGTCCGGCAAATGCTGGATCGACGTGACCAACCCCGGCGTGACCAAGGGGAAGGCTGTGGAGCGTCTGAGCAGGCTGCTGGACATCCCATCCGGTGCCATGATGGCCTTTGGCGATACCTACAACGACATCGAGATGCTGGAGGCCGTGGGCTACGGCTTCCTGATGGAAAACGGCAGCCCGGAGCTGCGCAGCCGGGTGCCGTATCTGGCCCCGCCCAACACGGAATACGGGGTGGCCCGGGTGCTGCAGCAGGTATTGCGGCAAAAGGGCTGCGTCTGCCCGGCGGATTTTACAAAAGCACACTGACCCCATAGGGGAGCTGCTGCACGGAAAAAGCGTGCGGCGGCTCCTTTTTTGTGCCGCATACCGGCCCCGGGCGGTGCATACACTGGTTCCAGAGTGTGCAACGCAAAAATGGTGCTGGGGAGGCAGGGCGATATGTTTGTGATCACGTTGAGCAGAACGAGCCTGAAAAAACTGGGGCTGGGGGCCATGTGCTGTGCCCTGGTGGTGTGCAGCGCGCTGCTGGGGCGCTACATCAGCACCCGCACGGTGACGGCTGCGGCGTCGGTGAACAAGATCGAGAGCGCACAGGACATCCAGACCTGGTTCACCGGCTACGGGCTGGAGGTGGACGGTGCGTCCATCACCGCCGACAAAGTCAAGATCCCCCGCAAATGGGACGACAGCTTTTCCGCCTTCAATGGGGTGGTGCAGCAGAGCGGCATGGATCTGACCCGCTGCAAGGGCAAAACGGTGGAAAAATGGACGGCCCTGATCCCGGCGGCCAGCAGCGGCGAGACCAGCCGCTACGGGGTGTTGCTGGTGTGGCGCAAAAAGGCTGTGGGAGCCTACCTGCTGGAGCGGCCCTCCGGCGTGGTGGTGGGTCTGAAGGACCTGCAGACGGCCATGGCCGAAGCCCAGCAGACTTCCGGCGAGGACTACAGCGGGGACTGGGGCGAACGGCACGACGAGGAACTGGACGCGCAGCAGACCTCCGGGGAGGACTACAGCGGCGACTGGGGCGAGCGCCATGACGAAGAACTGACCGGCGACGCGGCGCAGCAGACTTCCGGGGAGGCCGGAGAGCAGGCCCAGGCGGTGGATTATGCGTCCCTGCCGCTGGACGCCGAAGGCTACCCCGTGGAGTGATGCGGGCCGGAACTCCCGGCAAAACCGGTACGGTCCCGGAATGAACAACCGGTTTTGCATGGAAAATTGGGTCGCAGAATGCATAAATTTTGCAAACAAAAATGAAAAAATGTAAAAAGTGAGCATTTTTGGAGCTTTTGTATGTTCAAAACTACCAAAATTTTGCCGCAAAAATCAGCAATATAGAACGGTGCAAAAAGACGGTGCAGGGTTTATAATAGATGTATAAACTTTTCCTGTATTTTACGCCCCATGTGCTGGAGTTTGCAGCGCCGGGCACAGGAAAATCAAATAAGGAGAAAATGATTATGAAGGAATTCCAGTATACCGTTAAGGATGCCTGCGGCATCCATGCTCGTCCGGCCGGACTGCTCGTCAAGACCGTGAAGGGCTTTGCCAGCACCGCCACCCTCGAGAAGGACGGCAAGAGCTGCGACATGCGCAAGCTGATGGCTCTGATGGGCATGGGCGTCAAGCAGGGCGAGACCATCACCATCAAGGTAGAAGGCGACGATGAAGAGGCAGCCGCTGCAGCAATTCAGAAGTTCCTGACCGAGAACGTCTGATCCCGCCGTGATGCCACAGCCCTCGCGGAGTGATCTGCGGGGGCTTTTTTAAAATGGATGAGTAAGAAGGAGAATGAGCGATGCAGGTAGGCACCGGTAGAAGCATTCTGAACGGCATTGCCATCGGCAAGCTGAAGATCTATAAGAAAAAGGACACCGTGATCTCCACCGCAGAGATCGCCGACACCGCTGCAGAGGTGGCCCGCTTTGAGGCTGCCCAGCAAAAAGCCATTGAGCAGCAGACTGCTCTGTACGAAAAGGCACTGGCCGAAGCAGGCGAGGACATTGCCGAAGTGTTCAACATCCACGCCATGATGCTGGAAGATGACGACTTTGTGGACGCCATCAAGGAGATCATCAACGGCCAGCACAAGTGCGCCGAGTACGCTGTCAAGACCGCCGGCAACAATCAGGCTGCCGTGTTCGCAGCCATGGATGACCCGTATCTGCAGGCCCGCAGCGCGGACGTCATCGACATTGCACAGGCGATCCTGGACATCCTGCAGGGGGTGGACAATGCCAGCCTGCAGGGCACCGAGCCCAGCATTCTGGTGGCCGAGGATCTGGCCCCGTCCGAGACGGTGCGCATGGACAAGAGCCTGCTGCTGGGCTTCATCACCCGCGAGGGCAGCTCCAACAGCCACACCGCCATCCTCGCCCGCAGCATGAACATCCCCGCCCTCATCCAGTGCAAGGACATCCAGGACGACTGGGACGGCAAGATGGCGGTCGTGGACGGCTACAACGCCTGTGTCTACGTTGACCCCACCCCCGACCTGCTCAAGAGCCTGAAAAAGCGCCAGCAGGAAGACCAGAAAAAGCAGGCACTGCTGCAGGAGCTCAAGGGCAAGCCCAACACCACCCTCGACGGCAAGACCATCAACGTCTTTGCCAACATCGGCGGCATGGGCGACGTGGGCGCTGTGCAGCAGAACGACGCCGGCGGCGTCGGCCTCTTCCGCACCGAGTTCGTCTACCTCAACTGCAAGGACTTCCCGACGGAGGACTACCAGTTCGAGGCATACAAGCAGGTGCTCGAGAGCCTTGCACCCCGCAAGGTGGTCGTTCGTACCTGCGACATCGGCGCAGACAAGACCGTGGACTACATGAAGCTCGACCACGAGGAAAACCCCGCGCTGGGCTACCGCGCCATCCGCATCTGCCTGACCCGGAAGGACTTCTTCAAGACCCAGCTGCGCGCCCTGCTCCGCGCTTCCGCTTACGGCAACATGAGCATCATGTTCCCCATGATCACCAGCCTGCGGGAGCTGCAGGACGCCAAGGCCGTGCTGGACGAGTGCCGCGCGGAACTGCGGGCTGAGGGCAAGAAGTTCGACGAGAAGCTGGAGGTCGGCACCATGATCGAGACGCCCGCCGCTGTCCTCATCGCCGACGAGCTGGCCGAGGAGTGCGACTTCTTCTCCATCGGCACCAACGATCTGACCCAGTACACCTGCGCTCTGGACCGCCAGAACGCAAAGCTGGAGCCTTTCTTCAACCCGCACCATCCCGCTGTGCTGCGCGCCATCAAGATGACCATCGAAGCCGGCCATCGCCACGGCATCTGGGTGGGCATCTGCGGTGAGCTGGGTGCCGACACCGCCCTCACCGAGACCTTCCTGCGCATGGGCGTGGACGAGCTGTCCATGAATGCCAAGAGCATCCTGCCGGTGCGCAAGATCATCCGCAGCGTGGACCTGAGCAAGCCTTCTGAAAAGTAAGGCGGGCCCTTATTTGCAAAATCGACCCCGGCAGGGCACACACCCCGCCGGGGTCTTTGTATACCGGGCAAAGTTTTCCGGAAACCACTTTAAAACCATAAAGCAAAATGCTATACTAGGGACATTGGGTATGCAGGCTGCCAGCGCTGCCCGGGAGGTTTTTTATGACGCAGTTGTTGATCCGTCTGTTTATCCGTCACCCCGACAATCCGCAGGACCCGCACACCCGGGCCGCCTATGGCAATCTGGCCAGCATCGTGGGCATGGTGTGCAATGTTCTGCTCTGCCTGGGCAAGCTCGCCGTGGGCACGCTGTTCGGTTCCATCGCCATCATGGCCGATGCCCTGAACAACCTGTCGGATGCATCGTCCAATATCGTCAGTCTGGTGGGGTTCAAGCTGGCGTCCAGAGCACCGGACGCGGAACACCCCTTCGGCCATGCCCGGTATGAGTATCTGGCCGGGCTGGTGGTCAGCGTGACGGTGCTGGGCATTGGCTTTTCCCTGCTGAAGGAGTCGGTGGTCAAGGTGCTGCATCCCACAGCGGTGCAGTTCAGTCTGCTGACCGTTGCCGTGCTGGTCGCTTCCATTCTGGTCAAGCTGTGGATGAGCAGCTTCAACCGCACCGTCGGACGCACCATCGGTTCCGAGACCCTCATTGCCACGGCGGCGGACAGCCGCA
>OLZI01001996.1_pt1 | contig 9990 bp, 10 predicted proteins | sample 1674061 | NCBI WGS metagenome assembly OLZI01 (sample SAMEA103958139, study PRJEB25191) | human gut metagenome | biome: human-associated habitat [ENVO:00009003]; feature: intestine environment [ENVO:2100002]; material: feces | place: Germany | collected 2013/2015 | reverse complement strand
CGTTTTGATTGGTATTTTTCTGCGCTGTTTCTGGAAAAATTTTTCATAGACAGTGAATTTTGCTGTTTTGACCATAAATTTTCTCGCCTCACTATAAATTTTCCTGAAAATATTATATAATAAGAAGAATGCTGTTAAAAGGCATTTTTATCGCACTGTATTGCAAAATATTTGCAAATTGTAGGTGTATATTTGCGTCAAGCGCTTGCATAGTGCGAAAAATAATTTTATAATAGGGTATGGAATTCATACTAGAAATGTGGGAATTAAAATTTTGAGAAGCAGTTCTTCCGGATTGCTTCGATTGGAGGATAAATATGGCAGAGAATTTATTAGAGGTAAGAAATCTCGTAGTCAATGTAGAGGACAAAGAGATTCTGCACAATATTAATCTTGATATTAAGCCGGGTGAAACTCATGTGCTTATGGGACCTAACGGTGCAGGCAAATCCACCTTGGGTTATGCGCTGATGGGTAATCCTAAATATACTGTAAAAGGCGGCAGCATTAATTTTGCCGGCGAAGACATTACCAAACTTGCCGTAGATAAACGCGCTAAGGCAGGTCTGTTCCTTTCCTTCCAGAATCCGCTGGAGGTTCCCGGCATCAGCCTGAGCAGCTTTTTGAAAACTGCTTTGGAGCAGCAGCGCGGTGTACGCATCAAGGCTTGGGATTTCCGTAAGGAGCTGCGTCAGGCTATGGCTTTGCTGCAGATGGACAGCAAATATGCCGAGCGTGATCTTAACACCGGCTTCAGTGGCGGCGAAAAGAAGAAGGCAGAAATTCTGCAGCTTTTGATGCTGAATCCTAAGCTGGCAATTCTGGACGAAACGGACAGCGGTCTGGACGTTGACGCAGTGAAGATTGTTTCTCAGGGCATTAAAACCTTCCAGGAGCATCGTCAGGGAGCATTGCTGATTATTACTCATAATACTAAAATTCTGGATGCACTGCATGTTGACCACACTCATATTCTGGCTCAGGGACAGATTATCAAAAATGCAGGTCCGGAGCTGGTTGATGAAGTCAGCAAAAATGGCTTTGAAAAGTTTTTGCAGAATAAGGAATAACTGGTGGGGAAAATATGGAAGAAAAAACCTATGTTGATGATATAGACAGAAGTCTTTACGACTTCCGTAACGAGGATAAGGACGCTTACCGCATTCAGGAAGGCCTGACACGTGAGATTGTTGAAAAAATTTCCCGTGAAAAGCATGATCCGGAATGGATGTTGGAATTCCGTCTTAAATCCCTGGATATTTATAATAAGCTGCAGGTGCCGAACTGGGGCCCTTCGATTGACGGTCTGAACATGGATAACATCGTTACCTATGTACGTCCTAACACGAACATGCAAGGTAAATGGGAGGATGTTCCCGAAGATATTAAGGACACCTTTGATCGTTTGGGTATTCCTCAGGCAGAGCAGAGCAGTCTGGCCGGTGTAGGCGCACAATATGATTCCGAGGTTGTCTATCATAATGTGCGTAAAGAGGTAGAAGAGCAGGGCGTTATTTATACTGATATGGAAAGCGCCTTGAACGGACCGTATGCGGAGATGGTGCATGAGCATTTTATGAAGCTGGTGCCTCCTACCGACCATAAATTTGCCGCATTGCATGGCGCTGTGTGGTCCGGAGGTTCCTTTGTTTATGTACCGAAGGGAGTAAGCGTGGCGATTCCGCTGCAATCCTATTTCCGCTTAAACGCAAAGGGCGCAGGCCAGTTCGAACATACGCTGATTATTGTTGATGAGGGCGCAGACCTGCACTTTATCGAAGGCTGCAGCGCGCCGAAATATAATGTTGCTAACCTGCATGCAGGCTGTGTTGAGCTGTTTATTGGTAAAAATGCTAAGCTGCGTTATTCTACGATTGAAAACTGGTCGAAGAATATGTATAACCTTAATACCAAGCGTGCCTTGGTTGAAGAGGGCGGTACTATTGAATGGGTTTCCGGCTCCTTCGGTTCCCACGTTTCCTATCTTTATCCGATGAGTATTTTGAACGGCACCGGCGCGCACAGTGAATTTACGGGCGTAACCTTTGCCGGTCACAGCCAGAATCTGGATACAGGCTGCAAGGTTGTACACAATGCACCGAAAACTACCAGCATTGTCAACACACGCTCTATTTCCAAGAGTGGCGGCATCAGCACTTTCCGCAGCAGCGTAGTTGTTACCAATAAGGCTAAGCAGGCCAAATCTTCTGTTTCCTGCCAAAGCCTGATGCTGGATAATATTTCTCGTTCCGATACCATTCCCGCTATTGATGTGCGTACTGCCGACGCGGATATCGGACATGAGGCAAAAATCGGCCGTATCAGCGACGATGCGGTATTCTACCTGATGAGCCGCGGTATCAGCGAGGAAGAAGCAAGAGCGATGATTGTCAGCGGCTTTGCGGATAATGTTTCCAAGGAATTGCCGCTGGAGTACGCTGTTGAGATGAACAACCTTATCCGCCTGGAAATGCAGGGCAGTATAGGTTAAGGAGGAGCAGCATGATAGAAGAATTAGTAATAAATCAGTTGCCTGCTCCAACCTGGAACAGGTTAAAAATGAATGAAACAAAGCTGGCCGGCTTGGAGCTGCCGCAGGATAGTTGTGAACCGCGTGTAGCTTTGGAGGGCAACGTTTGCCTGAATAAAAGCAAGGGCAGCAATTGCTGCGGCTGCAGCGAAAAGGCACAGTGCGCAGTACATGGCACTGATTTTGCCAAAATAGCAGGCGGCGTCGGTGAAGCAATGAGCAATCTGGGCGAGGGCAAAAAGCTGCGTCTTGTTGCTGACGCAGGCAAGAGTGTAGCTGCTGTTACTTTGCGTTATGCCGATAATACAAGCTGCTATAATCAGATTGAAATCGACGCTAAGCCCGGCAGTGAGGTTACTGTGCTGATGACCTATATCTCTACAGCACAAGCTAAAGGACAGGCAAGCATCCAGACTAAGATAGACGTAGCTGCCGGTGCTAAGGTTAAGCTGGTGCAGGTACAGCTTTTGGGCAAGGATTTCCTGCATATCAACGACGTTGGCAGTGAGCTTGGCGACAATGCTGCCTTTGAGCTGCTGCAAATCCAGTTGGGTGCAGATAAAATTTACAACGGCGTACGCACCGAGCTTCTCGGTGACGGCAGCGATTTCAACGCTGCTATCGGTTATTACGGCCGCCATGGACAGACTGTTGACATGAACTTTATTGCCAACCACTACGGCAAAAAGACTACCTGCGAAATGACTGCGGATGGTGTGCTGCAGGGAGGTGCTAAGAAAATTTATCGTGGCACGATTGATTTCAAAAACGGCAGCGCCGGCGCTGTTGGTGACGAGAAGGAAACAGTATTGCTGTTGAGCGATGACGTGGTTAACCAGACGATTCCTCTGATTCTGTGCAGTGAGGAGGACGTGCAGGGCAACCATGGCGCCAGCATCGGCAAGCTTGATGACGAATTATTATTCTACCTGTGCAGCCGCGGTTTCAGCGAGCAGGAGGCAGTTGATATGATGGCTAAGGCGAAAATTGATGCCCTGTGCCGCAAGATTGATGACGAGGATACTGTGCAATTAGTACAGCGTTATCTGGAAGGAGTGATGGCAGATGGTGAATGATAAGGATTTACTGTCCTTTGATTATAAAAAGGATTTCCCTTTGCTGGCAGCTAACGATGTTGCTTATTTGGACAACTCTGCTACCACACAAAAGCCTGCCTGCGTTATTGAGGCAGAGCGTGATTTTTATCTCAAACACAATGCTAATCCGTTGCGTGGTTTGTATGACCTGGCAATGCAGGCAACCGACATTTATGAAGATGCGCGTGTTGCTGTGCAGAAGTTTATCAATGCCAAAAGCGAGCAGGAAATTATTTTCACCCGCAATACTACGGAAAGCCTGAACCTGGTAGCTTACAGCTACGGTCTGGCTAACCTTAAGCCCGGTGATGAAATCGTTACCACGATTATGGAGCATCACAGCAACATGCTGCCCTGGCGCATGGTTGCACAGCAGACAGGTGCAGTAGTAAAGTACATTGAATGTGCTGTTGACGGCAGTATCAGCGATGAGGCTATCGATGCTGCTGTAACCGAAAAAACTAAAATCGTAGCAATGGCAGAGGTTTCCAACGTTTTGGGACGCTTGAACCCGATTGCCAAAGCTATCAGTGCTGCGCATAAGGTTGGCGCTGTTGCTGTTATTGACGCAGCGCAGAGCGCACCGCATATGGCGATTGATGTGCAGAAAATGGACGCTGATTTTCTTGCTTTCAGCGGCCACAAGATGCTCGGACCTATGGGCATCGGCGTACTGTACGGCAAGAAGGCATTGCTGGAGGCTATGCCTCCGTTCCTGAGCGGTGGCGAGATGATCAGCTTTGTAAGCCGCGACGGCCAGGAATATGCACCGTTGCCGCACAAGTTTGAAGCAGGCACGGTAAATGCTGCCGGTGCTGCCGGACTGCATGCTGCTATCGAATATATCAACAGCATCGGCTTTGAGGTAATCGAAGCGCGCGAAGCAGCGCTGACGAAATTAGCATTTGATGCGATGCAGAATATTCCCGGTGTACATATTATCGGCGGTAAGACCGCAGAAGAGCACAAGGGTATTCTTACCTTTACGGTAGAGGGCGTGCATCCGCATGATATCGCTGCAATCCTTGATGCTGACGGCGTAAATATACGTGCCGGCAATCATTGCGCTCAGCCGTTGCTGGACCACCTTTGCACCGGTGCGACTGCCCGTGCAAGTCTGGCCTTCTACAATTCGGCAGCAGATGTAGAGCGCTTCATTAACAGCTTATCTACAATAAGGGAGAGAATGGGCTATGGCAGATAATAGAGCCTTTTATAACGAAATTTTAATCGACCACAATATGCATCCCGGTCATAAGCATGATTTGCCTGATGCAGACGTAGAGATGCGCGGCTATAATCCCAGCTGCGGTGATGATATCACCATGAAGCTGAAACTTGCCGACGGCGTGGTTGTTGATGGTGCCTTCCAGGGCAGCGGCTGTGCAATCAGCCAGGCAAGTGCTGACATGATGCTGGATCTTGTTATCGGCAAGAGTGAGGAAGAGGCTTTGCGCCTTGCTGATATTTTCCTGCGCATGATTAAAGGGACCGCCAGCGAGGAAGAAATTGACGAGCTGGAGGAAGCAGGTGTGCTGCAGGATGTATCCCACATGCCGGCGCGCGTTAAATGCGCCGTACTTGGCTGGCATACACTGGAGCAGATGCTGGATAAAAAGGCCTAAGTTAATTTGATGGGCAGCTTTCGCACAGGCGGAGGCTGCCTTTTAATATATGCAGATATAAAATAAAATTACCGGCGTTCTTGCCAAAAGCCTGCTTTTGCTGTTAAATAAGAGTAGACGTGTTTATGAGGGAGATGAAGCAATGCTGACCAAAAGCTTTATTGAATTTTTGTATGATGCAGCGCATATACAGCGCTGGAATGAGCATATCCGCCCCAGCGGCTTTACAGAGCTTGATAAGCAGGCACATAAAATAATGATTATGTGCTGGCCCGCCATGAGGAGGATGACCATGGTGCGCAGCTCAACTGGTGTCTGCTTATAGAGGGCGGCATTTTTGAGTTTTTGCAGCGCAACGTGCTGACTGATATTAAGCCGCAGATTTTCCATGAAATGATGCGTGTTTATGGCAAGGAGCTTAATGCCTGGGTTTATCAGGAGCTGCGTAGAAGAATTCCTGATATTCAGGAAGATTTTATGGAAAAAATGCATCTCTATTTTGAGGACCCGCAATACTGCGCTATGGAAAAAAAGATTTTGCGCGCTGCCCATTATTTGGCAACCAAATGGGAATTTGAGCTGATTTATCACTTTAATGAGGGTATTTACGGCAGTGAGGATACCAAGGCTGTTATAGAAAACGAGCTGGAGGATCATTACGATTTGGCGGCAGTAAAGAAGCTGGCGCTGAAGGGCAAGAGCAGCAAGTTTATCGATCTTGTCGGCCAGCTGCGTTTCCAAAAGCGATGGGCGCAATCGCCGCGTGTTCCCGAAACCTCTGTTATGGGGCATGAGCTGCTGGTAGCGATTATGGGTTATTTTTGCGCAGTTAAGCTGGGAGCCTGTGATGAGCGTATCGTAGGTGATTTTCTATGCGGTCTTTTCCACGATTTGCCGGAGGTGCTGACGCGCGATATTATTTCACCGGTCAAACGCAGTGTACCTGGCCTTGATGAGCTGATTAAGCGCATGGAAGAGCGTATGGTAGCTGAAAAGATTCTGCCGCTCTTGCCTTATACCTGGCATGAGGATATTCTGTATTATACGCAAAATGAATTTTCCAATCGTGTCCGCATTGACGGCAAAGTAGTGCAGACGAGCATTGAAGAAATCGGCAGCAAGTACAACAAGCCGGGCTTCCATGCAATTGACGGCAGTGTGCTCAAAGGCTGCGATAATCTTTCGGCCTTTGTAGAGGTGTGGCTGTCGCGTCGCTATGGCATAACCTCCAAGCATATGGAGGAGGGCGAGCGGGCTATTCGCAAGCAGTACAAGAATAAAATTATTGGTGGAATTGATTTTGGCAGAGTATATGACGAGTTCCCTATAATAGACTAAAGTAAAAACGCCGGCTTCGCTGGCGTTTTTACTGTAAACAAAGCAGTTTTGTAAGTAAAAAAGCTTTAAAACATTAAAAAATTTCATAAAATTTTGTAGACAGTGAATAGTGTACACGATATAATAAGAGTACGGATATGGGGTTATATCCTTTTGGAAAGCAAGGAGGCTTGATTATGAATATTTTTGAAATGGCCCAAATTCCACTGAATAAAGCGATTGAGACAATGGAGCTTGATGCAGGCGCAGCAGCTATTATTGCGGTTCCCGAACGTACTTTGGAAGTTTCTATTCCTGTAAAAATGGATGATGGTACTACAAAAGTATTTACCGGCTACCGTAGCCAGCATAGTACAATCCTTGGCCCCGCAAAGGGCGGCGTACGCTATCATCAGAATGTAAGCATGGATGAGGTAAAGACACTTGCCTTTTGGATGACCTGTAAATGTGCCGTGGCAGGCCTGCCGTATGGTGGCGGCAAGGGCGGTATTATTGTAGATCCGTCTAAGCTTTCGAAAGCAGAGCTTGAGCGTCTGACACGCGGTTATATAGATAAAATTGCACCGATTATCGGTGAAAAACGTGATATCCCGGCACCTGATATGAATACTAATGCTCAGATTATGGGATGGATGATGGATGAATACAGCAAGCTGGCCGGTCAATATGAGCCTGGCTTTATTACAGGCAAGGCAATCAGCGTAGGCGGCTCATTGGGACGTACTGCTGCTACCGGACGCGGTGTTGTTGTTGCGGCACTGGAAGCACTGAAGCTGAAAGGAATTCAGCCGCATGAGGCAACCGCTGCTGTGCAGGGCTTCGGCAATGTAGGCAGCTGGACTGCCAAGCTGTTTTGTGATGCAGGCGTAAAGGTTATTGCCTTGAGTGATGTTTACGGCGCTATCTTTAAAGAAGATGGTTTTGATTGCTATGATGTAGATGCCTATGTCAAGAAAACCGGCAGCGTAATAGGCTATCCGGGAAGTAAAGCAATTAGCAATGCCGAGCTGCTGGCAATGGAGGTCACCGTGCTGGCACCCTGCGCTATTGAACTGCAGCTGACTATGGAGAATGCGGCGGCTGTACAGGCAAGCATTATCTGCGAGGGTGCAAACGGACCGACTACGCCGGAGGCTGACGATATTCTGGAGGCTAAGGGCGTGATGGTTATTCCTGATATTCTGGCCAATGGCGGCGGTGTAACCGTAAGCTATTTTGAATGGGTACAGAATCTGTACCGTTACTTCTGGCCGGAGGAAGAGGTTATTGAAAAGCAGAACGCATTGATGCGCAAGGCCTTTAAGGCTGTTTATGAAAAGGCAAAGCAGTATAATGTAACGCTGCGTGTTGCCGCTTACATGGTTGCTCTGGGCAGCCTGGAAGAAGCAATGAAAATCAGAGGCATGATATAACTGCTGAATTTCGTTTAAAAATATAAAATGATAAAAACTCCTGCCTAGGCATTGTGCTTTGGCAGGAGTTTTTGCATTGTGGCTGCATTGTCGGTTCATTGTAAAGTGAGCATACAAAAAACTGCATCACCGTAAAGTGATGCAGTTCAGAGTGAGCTTTTTTGAGTATTTACCAGCTGCGGGACGAACCGCCGCCACCGCCGCTGCCGCCGCCGAAGCCTCGGCCGCCTCCGCCGCCGCGACCACCGCCGCGGAAAATCAGCAGCAATAATATGCGCGTGAAGAAGCCGCCCAGTAAAAGATTATCCACAATAAGAAAACCGATTACGCCCAAAGCAAACAGTAAATCATCTAAGCTGGAACCTGTATTTTTTTGCGGTTGGGGAGCGGGAGCCTGATATTTCGCCCCGCTCAGCTCCGTATTATAGCCTTGGGCAATTTTGGCTGCGGCAGCCTTGTAGCCCTGCAAAATACCCTTGCTGTAATTACCGTCCTTGAAGTAAGGAATCATATACTGGTCCTGGATGCGTCCTGTAAGACCGTCAGGCAATGAGCCTTCCAGGCCGTAGCCTACTTCAATGCGCGAGCGTCTGTCCTTGACGGCGACGACAATGAGCGCACCGTTATTCTGCTCCTTGCTGCCAATGCCCCATTGGCGCAGAACCTCCAGAGCGTAATCCTCAATAGGCTCGCCGTCAAGAGTGTTGATTGTCAGTACTGCCAGCTGTGCTGTTGTTTTGTTGTCAAGCTCAGCGCCCAAGCTGAGCATTTGCTGTTTATCCTCTTCAGATATGACACCGGCGTTGTCCTGTACGTAAATGCCGCTGCCGGCCGCCGGTCGTGGCGGAATGGCAGGCGCGGCGCCGGCGTAAGCGGCAAAGAAGGTCTGCAGGATAAGCAGCAGGCAGATTATAAAACGTTTCATTATTATCCCTCCGTCAGCAGCTTGCAGCTAGCGGGATTATCTGCTTAAAATTTAACCTGCGGTACCTTTTGGGCAGCTGCATCTGCCTTGAAGTAATCCTTGGCGGTAAAGCCGAAGGCACCGGCGTATAAAGAGGTAGGCAGAGATTTGATTTTTGCGTTGTAGGACTGTACCGCATCATTATAGTCCTTACGTGCTACGGCGATACGGTTTTCGGTACCTGCAAGCTCATCCTGCAGTTGCTGGAAGTTAGTGTTGGCCTTTAAATCTGGGTAATTTTCGGCAACAACCAGCAGACGGCTCAGAGCACTGTTCATTTCATTGTTGGCTGCAGTTGTTTCTGCTACGGTTTTGGCACCGCCCAGCTTAGCGCGAGCGTCGGATACAGCCTTGAATACCTCTGTTTCGTGTGCTGCATAGCCTTTGACGGTATTTACCAGATTAGGGATTAAATCGTTACGGCGCTGCAGCTGGTTTTCCACCTGCGACCATTTGCTGGTAACATTTTCATTCATACTTACAAGACCGTTATAGCTGCTGAAGAACATAGCTGCCGCAATGACAATAGCAGCGATAACGCCTAAAAGACCTTTTCCCATTTTTACAGCTCCTTTCGTATTTAACGGATATCAGACAGACTTGCAAGGTCTGCTTGATTTAATTGTAGAAGAAAGCTTTCGTGCTGTCAATTTACAAAAAGTCAAAAAGGCAAAGAATTTGCGAAACTATTGTGAAATATGCCGCTTTTTTCTGCAATTAAAGAATCATAGAAAATTATTTATAAAACAGAGATGCTTTTTGTTTTCAAACAATGAGAATAAGAAGGAGAAAAGTTTGGATGCAACTTAATTGCCTTAAAATATTAATTATTATTATTGCATAATGCCTTAAAGAGGTGTATTATATAATTAGGTAAGTTGGTTTAAGCATTCGTTAAAAGGACAATTAAAGTGCGAATAGAGCGCCGGTTCCGGGAGAGGGGGTAGCTTTTCAGGAAATGGTTCTGAAAGAATGCTGTGTTATATATTATATAGGGTGCGGTTATGTAGAAGGTCATTTCACA
>OLZI01001995.1_pt1 | contig 9998 bp, 7 predicted proteins | sample 1674061 | NCBI WGS metagenome assembly OLZI01 (sample SAMEA103958139, study PRJEB25191) | human gut metagenome | biome: human-associated habitat [ENVO:00009003]; feature: intestine environment [ENVO:2100002]; material: feces | place: Germany | collected 2013/2015 | reverse complement strand
TGTGCGTAAAATATGCTAAAATAATGGTGAAATCTTTGACAGGTATACGGGGTTGTGTTCATCACAGCCAACCTGCCAATATGGCGGTAACGGACGGTAATAATACCAAACGGATACAGCCAAAAAACATTTTATGCGGCGTTAGCCGTTGAAAGGAGAAGATGAATATGAAAAAAACAAAACCAAAAAAACTGTTGACTGTTCTGCTGACCTTGTACTTGGCACTATCCATTGTGCCGATTACAGCATATGCCGGTGTAACAGATGTGACCGGAGGCAATACCACTAACCCCTATAGCCATTTCTATCACACAAAGGTTGAAACAACTGCGCAGGTCACCATTAAAGATGCAGACGGCAATGTGGCAGAAACAACAGAAGTGACCAAATCAGGGGATTTCGTTGAAGGCAATGTTAACAGTGATGCGGTGCAGGCAGAAATCAAAAGAATTGATGATGAAATCATTGCACAATTTTCTTCACGAGGAAATATTACCACTGAAAACCGTAATAGCACATTTATGTTTGATCATTTTGAGAGTGGTAATATAATTGCACCAGATGGCGATATACTCGTCGGCGATCAGGATTCTCTCAAAAACGCAGCTTCCGGAAGTGTGAATAGGAATATTGTTGTTCATGAATATCAAGTGTATCAGACAACATATGACCTGATTGTGCAAGCTATTGATGGAGGTTCTCAGGACGAAGCGACTATAAATAATGTCTGCATTGAGAATGTAAAATTCGCTTATCGTTCGGGTGACACTCCGCAGGCAACGGCAGAGGTATTGGTGGATCCTTCATTAGAAGAATATGAGATTGCCTATGAATGCTGGGAGGAAATGGAGAACGGAGAGCCGGTTGCGTTCTGGTATTCCGATGAAAGCAAATATACTCCTTCCATGAAAAAGATTACTCAGTTTGAAGAGGGTAAAACCTATATGTACTCCATCGAGTTGAGAGAGAAAAACGGATATACCTTTGCGGATAATTGCTCCGTTACGATAAACGGTAACCCGATATCGGCAACCGCCAATGCAGTTAAAACCGTGGATGGCTTGTTTATTATGAATGTTGAAACAATTCGCCCGGAAGCAACCAAGGAAATCTCCGTTATTGAAATCAATAACGCAACCTTGACCTTTAAGGACGGCGATAAACCTGTCTTTACCGGAACGGTGCCTGAAAACGATCAGTATGCATTCCGTTGCGAGTGGTGGAGCTTAGACGAGAATACCGGCATAGTTTCCACCGAGCCGGAGTGGGGCGGCGACATTTATAAAAACAAGATCACCGCTTTTGAGGCAGGAAAGACCTATCACTATGGTGTATATGTGACTGCATATACTGCCGACATCTCTCCCGATGCCAAACTAAAGATTAACGGTCGGGAAGTGAAGTACACTCGCATAGGCGATGAAAGTGACACCCAGAGTTTTTGGGTTGAAACCGACCTTACTATGACTCCTGCCGCAGACGGACATACACACAAGTACGGTACGGAATGGAAGTATGATGAAACGAATCATTGGCACGAATGTGAGTGCGGCAACAAGGCTGATATAACAGCTCACACCTTTAAGCAGATTATTGACAAGGAAGCCACAGCTACCGAAAAAGGCTCAAAGCATGAAGAACGCACTGTCTGCGGTTACAAAAAAGCTGCCGTTGACATTCCGAAAATTGATTCTCACAGCCACAACTACGGTACGGAATGGAAGCATGATGAAACAAATCATTGGCACGAATGTGAGTGCGGCAACAAGGCTGACATAACGGCTCACACCTTTAAATGGATTGTTGACAAGGAAGCCACTACTGCCGAAAAAGGTTCAAAGCATGAGGAATGTACCGTCTGCGGTTACAAAAAAGCTGCCGTTGACATTCCTGTGACAGATTTTAGAAACAGCTCGGACGACCAACCGAATAAGCCTATAAATACTGCCTCTTCCGAAAGCAGTTCTGCTGACCAAACAAACAAACCAATAAATACAGCCTCACCGAAAACAGGCAATACAGATAATATGATTTTGTGGATTGTCCTGCTGATTGCCGGCGGCGGCGTGTTTATTACTGCAACGGCTGTTGACAGAAAGAAAAAGTAAAACAAATAACAGAAGAGATTAAACTATAAGGCGGCTATCGAAAACGATAGTCGCCTTGTCTTTTTGCAAAATTCATTTTTAATTTGCGTTTGTTGTTACCTGAGTTGCGTTTGCCGCATAGCTTTCATACTCGTCAATGCCCCAGTTTTCTTTTACTTCATCAGAGATAGGAAATGTGCGAAACAGCATTGTACTGCGTTCACTGTCTGCCTTATCCTCATTGGTGCTGAGAGCATAGACATTGCCGTTGTACCACAGCTCATTTGTATTTTCAAAGGTTGTAAGATAGAAAATATCCTGAATTGTATCAACCTTATTAATGCCCATTCCGCTTACTGCGGCAGCCATTACGGCACTTTTCATCAGGATTGTATCGCTGTTATTTTTCTCGTTTTCAATCGAAACAAAGTTGCTCATTGTTGTTCCGAGACCGATATTCATGATATAATTTGTCTTTGTTTCAACAGAGGCTGTGAAGTTGATTTTATCGGCATTGTAGTAATAATACTGATACTCCGTTCCGTTTGCGTCATTCTGAGGACTGCCGAGCATTTTCCAACCCTTTGGATTAATCATATCAAGATTACCCGCCTCTTTGAGCATTTCGTTGTAATTATACGTAAATTCTTCAAGAGTGATTGCGTAGCACATCCCGTTTACATTTTCACTTTCTTTGCGAATGTTCGGATTTTCTGTTACCTTTGCCTCATCGAGAGTAGAAAATTTATCGGGCGCATCTACTACACCGGAAACATCGGCATTCTTCTTGTCAGAACAGCCGAAAAGTGAAAGCATGAGGATTGCCGCTACAATCAGAACTAAAGATTTTTTCATCAAATCACCAGATTTTCATATGTGTCAAAAACTCCACTTAAAAAAGTGGAGTTTTTTATTTTTATCAATTATTCTTCCGTATTTTCTTCGGTTGAATCAGAAGTTTCACCCTCGTTATTTTCGGAAACTTCTTCTGCAACCGCTTCTGACGGTTCGCCGTTTTCCGCGTTATCTTCGTTCTCGGCTGATTCATCATCTTCACCGTCAATGTGGGGAACACGGGCGATTGTTACAACCCTGTCGTCACCGTTTACTTTCATTACGGTTACACCCTTTGAAGGACGGGCACAAACACGAATTGATTCGGCGGCAATTCTGATAATAATGCCTTCTTCCGAGATGATAATAATATCATCGTCAAGGTTAACCACCTTGATAGCGGCAACATCGCCGTATTTTTCCGTGTGGTAGTTTGTAAGACCTTTACCGCCACGGCTCTGAACACGGTAATCATCGGGACTTGAAAGTCTGCCGTAGCCTGTTTCGGAAACTGTAAGAACAAGACCGCCCTCACGGACAACACTCATTCCGACTACGCAGTCGCCCTCTCTGAGAGCCATTGCCTTAACACCTCGAGCCTGTCTGCCCATTGCACGAATGTCGGTTTCGTTAAAGCGGATAGCCATACCCTTCTTGGTGGCGATAATAACCTGACTGTTGCCGTCGGTCATTCTTACCCACGCAAGTTCGTCACCCTCATTGAGTTCAAGAGCGATAAGACCGCCCTTTCTTGAGGTATTGTATGCATTGAGTTCAATACGCTTGATAATGCCCTGACGAGTGACCATAACAAGGTATTTTTCCTCGTCAAATTCAGGCACTCTTATCATTGAGGTTACCTTTTCGTCGGGTGAAATCGGGATCAGATTTGCAATATTCACACCCTTTGACTGACGGCTTCCCTCGGGAACCTCATAGCATTTAAGGCGATAAACTCTGCCCTTGTCGGTAAAGAACAGAACATAATCGTGTGAATTGATTACGAACATTTCAGCCGCAATATCTTCTTCACGGCGTGACATACCCGATACACCACGACCTCCTCTGCGCTGAATTTTGTAGGTATCGGCAGAAAGACGCTTTACATATCCAAACTGTGTAAGTGTAAGAACGCACTCCTCCTGCGGAATAAGATCCTCAATATCAACCTCACCGCTGACAGCACAAATTTCTGTTCTTCTCGGGTCGGCATATTTATTACGAATCTGCATAATTTCTTCTTTTACGATTTCAAGCTGTCTTGGCTCGCTTGCAAGAATTTCGAGATATTCTTCAATCTTTGCGTGGAGGGCTGCAATTTCATCCTCAATCTTAGTCTGCTCCATATTTGTGAGCTGACCGAGACGCATCTGAACGATAGCCTGAGCCTGAACATCATCAAGACCGAAACGCTCCATAAGACCTGTTTTTGCGCTTGCAGTATCCTTGCTGTTTCTGATAATTTTGATTACCTCGTCAATGAAGTCAAGAGCAATCTTCAAGCCCTCAAGAATGTGAGCTCTGTCACGGGCTTTTTTGAGGTCAAAATCAGTACGGCGGCGAATAACCTCAGCCTGAAATTCAATATAACATTGGAGCATTTCCTTGAGTGAAAGAATTTTAGGCTCGCCGTCAACGATAGAAAGCATAATTGCACCGAAGGTTGTCTGCAACTGTGTGTATGAGAACAGCTGGTTAAGAACAATCTGAGGTGAGGCATCTCTCTTGATGTCAATTTCAATGTGCATACCCTTACGGTCGGAATGATCCTCGATATTTGAAATACCCTCAATTCTCTTATCCTTTACGAGGTCGGCAATGTTTTCAATAAGTCTTGCTTTGTTGACCTTGTATGGAAGCTCCGTAACGATAATTTTATATCTGCCGTTTTTAGCTTCGATAATTTCAGTCTTGGCTCTTACGGTAATTTTTCCTCGACCTGTTGCATAGGCGGCACGAATACCGCTTCTGCCCATGATAATACCGCCTGTCGGAAAGTCGGGGCCGGGCATACACTCCATAATCTCTGCAAGCTCGGCATCGGGATTGTCAATGAGAGTACAAACTGCGTCAATTGTTTCACCGAGGTTATGGGGCGGAATTTCGGTTGCCATACCAACGGCAATACCGCTTGAACCGTTTACGAGAAGGTTTGGAAAACGGCTTGGAAGAACAGTCGGTTCTTTAAGACGGTCATCGTAGTTTGACATAAAGTCAACCGTGTTTTTCTCGATATCCGTGAGCATTTCAAGAGAAATTTTACTCATTCTTGCCTCTGTATAACGGTAAGCGGCAGGCGGGTCACCGTCAACCGAACCAAAGTTACCGTGACCGTCAACAAGCATATATCTCATGGAAAAATCCTGTGCAAGACGAACCATTGCGTCATAAACCGAGGCGTCACCGTGAGGGTGATACGAACCAAGCACCTGACCTACCGTGTCGGCACACTTGTGGTACGGCTTTGACGGATCAAGACCGATTTGATTCATTGTATAGAGTATTCTTCTGTGAACAGGTTTCAAACCGTCTCTGACATCGGGCAACGCACGGGAAACAATAACGCTCATGGAGTAGTCCAAAAAGCTTTTTCTCATTTCATTTTGCAGATCGACATCAATAATTCTCGAATTCTTGTTCTGATTCTGTTCGTTATCCATATTCTTTCCTCGCTTTTCAAGCTCTTGTTACTGTCTGTTCAATAATTTATAATAATGTTATTTTGGGTGCAGCGACACGCTGCCGGCGACACGCTGTTAGAAGTGTTTTACTGCGGCTGAAATATCTTCGTAGAGTTTCGGAAAGCGTTTTTTTATGCTTGTAGGACGGAATGTTTTGGAATCTACAAAACCGTGTTCGGTTGTACCGTAGCCAAGTTCGGTTTCCGAACCGTCCTTTTCAATACGCTTTACCGTGTATGTAAAAATAATTCTTGCGGCTGTGATAGTCTGCACCCAAGTGCGGATAATCAGCTCGTCCTCATAAAGGGCAGGAATTCCGAAATGACAACTCAGGTTCAAAAGGGGAGTCATTACACCTGCATTTTCCATGTCTGTGTAGCTGATTCCGAACATTTTGATATAGTCATTTCTTGCTATTTCGTACCAAATCGGATAATTTGAGTGGTGTACAATTCCCATTCTATCCGTTTCTGCGTAACGAACTGTAACTTTTGTTCTTGCGTGCATAAAATCACCCCGTTTTTAAAATTTTAGTTTATCGTAATATATCAGACATCGAGATTCTGTACATACTTTGCATTTTTCTCAATGAAATCTCTTCTCGGCTCAACCTTGTCACCCATAAGAATTGTGAAGGTTTCGTCTGCCTGTTCTGCATCGCTGAGATCAACACGGAGCATAAGTCTTGTTTCGGGATTCATTGTTGTTTCCCAAAGCTGTTCGGAGTCCATCTCACCAAGACCTTTGTATCGCTGAACTTCGGTTTTACCCTCAATTTGAGCCAGAATTTGGTCACGCTCAAGGTCCGAATACGCATATTTATGCTCTTTGCCCTTTGAAATTCTAAAGAGAGGCGGCTGGGCAATGTAAACATGGCCCTCTTCGATAAGTGGACGCATATATCTGAAAAAGAAAGTTAAAAGAAGGGTTCTGATGTGCGAACCGTCAACATCGGCATCCGCCATAATGATAACCTTGTCGTATCTGAGCTTTGCAATATCAAATTCATCACCTATGCCTGTGCCGAGTGCAGTGATAACGGGCATAAGCTTGTCATTTCCGTAAACTCTGTCAATTCTTGCTTTTTCAACATTGAGCATTTTACCCCAAAGAGGGAGGATAGCCTGAATTCTTCTGTCACGGCCGCCCTTTGCTGAACCGCCCGCAGAATCACCCTCGACTATGAAGATTTCTGTTTCGCTGCTGTCTTTTGACTGGCAGTCGGCAAGCTTACCCGGAAGCTGTGCGGAGTCAAGCGGAGATTTTCTTCTTGCATTTTCCCTTGCTTTTCTTGCAGCCTCTCTTGCTCTTGACGACGCAAGCGCCTTTTCAAAAATTACCTTTGCAACAGCAGGATTTTCTTCGAGATAAACAGAAAGCTTATCCCTCATAAGGCGGTCAACCATTGCTCTTACCTCGGTATTACCGAGTTTTGCCTTGGTCTGTCCTTCAAACTGAGCCTCTTTGAGCTTTACACTGACAATTGCGGTAAGTCCTTCACGGACATCTTCACCACTGAGGTTCTTATCATTGTCCTTCAGTTTTCCGAACTTTCTTGCATAGTCATTCATAACATAGGTGAGTGCTCTTTTGAAGCCTTCTTCATGAGTACCGCCGTCGGTTGTATGAATGTTGTTTGCAAAAGTGAGCAAATTTTCGTTGTAGCTTTCGTTGTACTGGAGTGCAATTTCAACCGCAATCGTGTCATCTGCGTTTCTTGACGCAAAGTAAATTACATCGGGATGAATAACTTCAAGAGAACGCTTTTTGTGAATGTACTCAACAAAGCTCTTAATACCGCCCTCATAGACAAAGTTATTCTGAATAATATTTTCAAGGTCACGCTCGTCACGAAGCTCAATGTGAACACCTGCATTGAGAAATGCCTGTTCACGAAGTCTTCTTTCCAAAACGCTGTAATCGTAAACCGTGGTTTCTTTAAAAATTTCAGGGTCGGCTTTAAAGCGTACCTCCGTACCCTTAACATCAGACTTGCCGATTTTTTGAAGGTCGGTTACAATTTTTCCTCTTTCATAACGCTGGAAGTAAACATCCTCGCCGTCACAAACCTTGACTTCGAGCCACTCGGAAAGTGCGTTTACAACAGACGCACCTACGCCGTGCAAACCGCCCGAAACCTTGTAACCGCCTCCACCGAATTTTCCGCCGGCGTGGAGAACGGTGAATACAACTGTTACGGCAGGGAGTCCTGTTTTGCTGTTCACGCCGACAGGAATACCACGGCCGTTATCGGTTACTCTGATTATATCGCCCTTTTCGATGACAACATCAATTTTTGTACAATAACCTGCAAGTGCTTCGTCAATTGAGTTATCTACGATTTCGTAAACAAGGTGGTGAAGTCCTCTCGGTCCTGTTGAACCGATGTACATACCGGGACGCTTTCTTACAGCCTCAAGTCCTTCAAGAACCTGAATTTCATCTGCACCGTATTCCTGTTCAACCTTTGAAAGCTCCATACCCTCGGATTCGCCGTCAAATTCAACCAATTTTTCAGCCTCAATCTCTTTTTCGTAGGCTTCATCAATGGCTTCCTCGTTTATATTTTCGTTGGTTTCATCAATATTTTCATTCATATTTTCGTTGTTTTCAAGATTATCCAAAACACTTACCTCCGTTTATTCGATGAACGAACAGCGTTTTTGTTCGTTTGTTTTTTCTGCTGTTTTTTTGATATTTGAATATTTTCGCTTTTTTGAGCGTCTGCTCCGAATTTTCTGAATTTTGTAAAAAACGGCACAAAAAGCAGAAAAAACAGTATAAGTACGATATTTGTAATCATCAACGCTATCACATTTGTGCCTGAAAAAGCCGTCATTTCAAAAATATTGACGAAAATTCCTATCACAACTGCAATCAAAAATAAAATCCAAAGTCCCGAAAATGAGGTTTTGAACTGCTTTTTGCAGTGATAGCAGGTGTGAATTTTTGTATTTAAGCTCTTCCTTGCATCACCGTAACGATAAATTGCGTGACAATGCGGGCATACGGGCAGTCTGAACACAATATCACCCGTTAAAACTTTCTGTTCACGGAATAACGGTTGCCGTCATCCGTTTTTTTATTTTCCGAAGCTTCCTCGGAATTTATGTAGTGTCTGCTTCTGTTCACCGTATGGTGCTGGGGCATTTCGGAGTGAATCTTTTTGAGTGTTGCTCCGCTTGACGCATGATTCTCACTTGTATTGTTAATCACGGAAACATATTCCTGCTTTTCAAAAGATGACGAATCGGAAGAAATCTCATTTGAATCAAGTCTTTGTCTTGCGGCATTTCTTTCGGCTCTGATTTTATTAAATACATCCGTGTTAATTTCAAAATTATCATCGGTATCATTCTGCTGAGGTGTGATACTCGGAAAAGTATAGTTTTCATCCTCGTCAAGTTCCGAGGTAAGAAGATTGTCGGAATAAGCGATGCCTGCTTTTTTTGCCTCCATAGACTTACGGTATTTCTTGTACGGCTCATAGTGAACGAAGTTCGGTGAAGCTGCCGTAAAAATTATAAGCGGAATCGCAACGAGTAAAATTCCGAGAGGATTGCTCACAAGACCTGCAAGAATCCAACCTGCCATTATTGCAAGAGAAATTACCACAGCAACAATAAAAAACAAAATTACCTTCTTATCAACTGCAACCTTGCTCTCTTTTCCGCACTTTTGGCAGATATATTCTGCTTTTCTTCTGCTTGCAAACGATGAGGCATATGAAATTCTTCTTCCGCAGTAGGGGCATTTTCTCATTTTCATACACAGAACTCCTTTTTATATCCGTATCAACGGTACATAAGCTCCTTATAGGGAGATTGACTTCTTTTTATGAGTGTTTTTGATGAAAGCTGGCTGATATAAACGGTAATTTTGCCGTTCTTTTCACAGACAACAAAGGATTTCGGCAATTCAAACGAAACATTTACAACTCTGCCTCTTTTTTCGGCGGCAGTAAGATAATCCCTTGTCTTTTTTGACACTGTACACTCGTCCATATCAAAAATTCCGATAACCGTTTCGGTTGTGATAACGGTGTCCTGTCCGAGATGAAGATACATCAGCTCACCTCTCCGTTGTTCAGCAGAAAGATTTTTCCGTCTTTAAGCTGTTCTTTATTCGACTTTTCACAGCAGGTAATAAACACCTGACATCCGTGAAGTTCGTTGAGTAAAAAATCCTGTCTTTTTGCATCAAGCTCAGAAAGCACATCATCAAGCAGAATAACGGGTTCTTCGCCCATTCTTTCACGCAATACAGACGCCTCGGCAAGCTTCAGCGACAGAACCGCACTTCGCTGTTGTCCCTGAGATGCAAAAGCTCTGGCATTTTTACCGTTTATTATTATTTCAATATCATCACGATGAGGACCGTAATTTGTAAAACCCGT
>OLZI01001991.1_pt1 | contig 10007 bp, 7 predicted proteins | sample 1674061 | NCBI WGS metagenome assembly OLZI01 (sample SAMEA103958139, study PRJEB25191) | human gut metagenome | biome: human-associated habitat [ENVO:00009003]; feature: intestine environment [ENVO:2100002]; material: feces | place: Germany | collected 2013/2015 | reverse complement strand
CAGCGGTAGAGGGCAAGAACCGTCCCGTGGCCACAAATTTTCAATTCTTGAAAATGTTGTGCTCCACCGGGACTTCACTTCTGCAATGCGTCTGCATTTCCGAAGTGATCTTGTTGGGGCGTGCCTGCCCCAAACCCTGCTCATGGTTCGCACCTGACGGTGCGAACAGCAACGGCGTGTCGTGCTTACATAACTTCACCGAGGAGTTATCGAACAGACAGGAGGTACGATGACCAAAACGAACGTTCAATCGACCCCTAACAATTCCCAGCACCACGACACGCCGAACAACAAAACGCACATCATCAAGTTCCGAGTGACAGAAACTGAAAAATTGGAACTTCAATGCACAGCAAAACTCCTTCATCTCTCCCTGTCCACTCTCATCCGCCGTGCGCTGCACAGTGCAAAGATTGAGCGCACTGTTGTCGTTGCAGGCGGCGGAGAAGAAACCCTGACTGCTGTTTCCACCCTGCTTGCCCAGTGCAGCAGAGTGGGCTGCAATCTCAACCAACTCGCACGACACTTCAACTCCGGCGGCGCAGACACCGAACAACTGCGGGCGAAACTCCTTGACGAACTTGCAGACCTGACCGCATTCCGGCTCAACGCCGAGAAAGTTCTGGGTGAACTGTATGGCAACGCTCAAGCATATCGCCTCTAAAAATTCGGACTACTCCGCTATTGAAGCGTACCTGATCTACCGGCACGATGAGTTCACCGGGAAGCAGCTTTTGGACGAACAGGACAGACCCATGCTGCGGGAATCGTACATTCTGGACACCCTTGAATGCGGCGAGGCCTCGTTTGCAACTGCCTGTCTGCTGGCAAACCGAAAGTACAACAAGAACAACCACCCGGATGATATTAAAAGTCACCAGTATATCATCAGCTTCGACCCACGGGACGCAGCGGAAAACGGATTGACGATGGAAAAGGCACAGGCTCTCGGTCTAAACTTCTGCAAAGAAAACTTTCCCGGTCATCCTGCTATCGTCTGCACCCACCCGGACGGACACAACCATGCGGGAAATATCCATGTCCACATCGTGATCGGCAGTGTCCGGACACGGGAAGTGGAGCGCAAGCCCTATATGCAAAAGCCCCGCGACTGGCGCGAGGGTATGAAGCATTCCAGCACCGCCCAGACCATGCGGCACCTGCGTGTCGAGGTCATGGAAATGTGCCAGAACGCAAAGCTGCGCCAGATTGATCTGCTCAACGGCTCAAAAGTGCGTGTGAGCGAACGCGAGTATTGGATGAAACGACGCGGTCAGATGAAACTTGACCGTGAGAACGCCGCCCTGCTCGCAGCCGGACAGCAGCCCACACAAACGAAGTTTGAAACCGCAAAGGAAATTTTGCGGAGACAGATCTCGGATGTGTTGGACAATGCAGTGAGCTTTGAAGATTTCTCGGACAGGCTCTTGCAGCAGTACGGCATCACCGTCAAGGAAAGCCGTGGGCGGCTCAGCTATCTGCCTGTCGGAAGAACAAAGTTCATCCGAGCGCGCAGCATCGGTGACAAGTTCGAGAAAGAACTTGTGCTTGCCGCCTTGCAGGAAAATGCTGAGAGCAAGCGCACGATTCAGTTTAAGCCTGACCGCATCGGGAAACTGGTCGATATTCAGGCAAAGCTGAAGCAGGGCAAGGGCATCGGCTATGAGCGTTGGGCGAAAAAGCACAACCTCAAAGCGATGTCCCAGACCTTGATTCTCTTGCAGGAGAAGGGGCTGCTCAACGAGGACGCACTCAACCAGCGCATTGAAGAACTGCAAACACAGTACGACAGTGCAAAGGAAGTTGTGCTTGACCTTGAAACCCGTATGGCAGAAAACAAGAAGCTGCACAGTCACGTTGCCGCCTACCAGCAGTACCGCCCGATTGCACAGAAACTGAAATCCGCCAAATTCCCCGCAGCCTTTGAAGAACAGCACCGTGCAGAGCTAACAGCGTACCGGAAAGCAGTGGCCTATTTTAAGGCAAACAACATCACGAAGCTGCCAAGTCCGAACAAGCTGGAAGCAGAATACTGCGCACTTGCTTCTGAAAAGGCGCAGTTCTACGAGCAGTACAAGGAAGCCAAGTCCGAGCTGCTCAAACTGAAAGACGCGAAACAGAATGTTGCGCTGTTCTTCCGGGAGGACGAACGGACGCAGCATCACGAGAGATAAGGAGTTGCGCGTATGATCAATCTGAAAATCGACCCGGAGTTCCAGAATCAGATCCCGCCGCTGACGGACGATGAGTACAAGCAGCTTGAAGAAAACATCCTCAAGGAAGGCAAGCTGCTCTCTCCTTTGATCGTTTGGAATAACACCCTTGTTGACGGACACAACCGTTATGCCATTCTCCAGAAGCACCCGGAGATTTATTTCTCCACCATGCCGCTCCGGTTTGAGAACCGCGAAGAAGCCGTTGCGTGGATTTGCAAGAATCAACTGGGGCGGCGCAACCTCACGCCGGAGCAGAAGAAGTTCCTTGTTGGAAAGCAGTACAGCATCGAGCATCGGAAGCCCGGTGGAAACGGCAACAATCAGTATACAGCAACCCCGCAGGAAACGGTTCAGGAGGAATTGTGTCAAAATGACACAATTCCTCCTGTCAGTTCTGAAGCAAGCATCCGCAAGAAGATTGCAGAGCAGCACCATGTCAGTGAATCCTATGTTTCCCGCTCCGAAAAGTTTATGAAGGGCGTGGAGATCATGGAAGAACTGGTGCCCGGTATGCAGGAGAAAATCCTGTCCGGGCAGACGAAAATCCGTGATGCCGATATGCACCGTCTTGCCAAGGCAGACTATATCGACCGGCAGAAAATCGTGGATGAAATTCTGTACCCGGAACGGAAAGTCGAGCCGAAGCCGAACACAAACGGCGCTCCTCCAGAGCCGGGGAAAGCACCCTATATGCCGATGCTGAAAATCAAATCGGTCTATGACAGTGATGCCTACCCGAAAGAAGTACGGTACGAGTATGTGGCACTGGAACACATCACGACTCGTTTCCGTACAGAGTTTGACTATCAGCTGAAGATCATGCCGGACACGGCACAGCGGGAAGTCATTCTCGAAATCATCCACAAGCACAAGGAGTACCTTGCTTCTCTGGAATCTGCACTCGCAGAGGATGAGCAGACAGCATAACAACAGGCACATTGTATGCTGTCAACGGAAGTCCAAAGGAGTGTGCGTTTGAACAAAAAGAAAAAGTCCACAAACATTTCCCCGTATCCCGATGAAGCCATCGAACGTCTAGCACGGGCATTCTACCCGGCGATCTTTGCCTGCTGGAACAGCGAGGAAGGTCAACGGGAGTTTGCTGCGTGGCAGGAAGAACAGGCTCATATTGCAACCAAAGAAAAACAGGAAGTTCCCGATGGGGAACTCCCTGCTTTACTTATCGTGTGTGGATTTTTGCAGGGTGCGTCCGGGTGGGCGCACTCTGCTTTTGTTTTGGGGAGCATTAAAACAGGCCTGCTGTTTACGCTTTGCTAAATTCTCTAATATTATCTCTGTATACTACTCATTCAAGAGATGTTCAAAGATTGATAGTCTTGTCGCTATCTAAAAAATGTTTGATTTTATTCTTCGGTCATATCTATAAAGCGCGAGCGATATATCTCTGGAGGAAGTTTTCGGCGGAAAATCTGATACACCGTTTCATCATGAGTGGTGATTACGATTTGCTTCTTGCTTTTTTCAATGATACTCCGCATCAAATCAGCGAATCCAAGGATGTTCATATCGTCAAAATGCCCGACCGGATCATCTATCACGATGGTCCCGATGGGAATTCCCGTCAGTGAAAGTGCGCGACTCAAAAACGAACTCAATGCGACAGTATTCAACTGTGCCGTACTAAAAAACAATTCCGGATGATAGGGTTCACGTTCATCTGCCTGCGTTTTGATATACAGCTCCGGTTCATTCTTTTCGTCGTTATACATGATTTCATAACTGACTTTTTTCATGTATGGATGTGGATCGATTTTCTGGTAGATTTCGTTAAAAAGAGGTTGCTGGAAATATTTTTGCAGCTCTGCTAAAAGCGTCTCCTTTTCCTTTTCCAGTGCATCCTGTGCTTTCTGCACAGCTTGTTTCCGTGCTGTCACCTTTTTCTCCAAAGATTCGATTCTGAGTTTGTATTCGTTATATTTTCGGATACTTTCGCCGACTCCTTCTGAACAGATCACATTGCCTAGCTCGCTGATCTGTGCTTTTATCTGTTCCTGCTCCAAGATATAGTGTTTCCTTGCATGCTCTAAATCCTCTATTTCGGGATTGGAGTTTTCTACAATGGAAACAATTATTCCGAATACTTTCTGCGACTTCTGCAAAGCTTTTTGCGCTCTTGTTCGCTCAACATCGAGAGCTTCAACATTGCTGTGTGAAATTCCCGCAATCGGCATCATTTTTTCCTGAAGTGAATCGATTTTGTTGTTCTGATCTACTGATTTGAGGTATAGAGATTGCTCTCGCTCGTCTAAATCAAAATCCCATGACGTTTCCTTCAGGTAAGCTACGCTTTTTTCCCAAAGTGGCTCTTCTTTTATTTGCACACTCCATGTTTTGAGTTTATCAACTTCGCATTCAGCATTTCGCCTTTCAGCCTGAAGGTCCTTCTTTTGCTGCTCCAGCAATTCTCTCTGTGCGTATGCATCGCTTTCCTGCTTCTGACGTTTTTTATTTTGTTCAAGAGTGACTTTCTCGACTTCCTTGACGGTAAGCGGTCGCTCCCAATTCCAGCCTAATTCAGCCGCGTTCAGGTGCACGTTCTGTTCTTCTTGTTCAAGTGCTCTGATTTGATTTTCCGCACTCTTTTTTCTTTCTTCTACAGCAAGAAACGCCTGATCATACTGTACACAAATTTCGTTTTCCTTTTTTATCAGGATCTCGCGCTCTGCCAACCATTCCCGCCTCATCCGCAGGTAAGCTGCATCAATGTTCTCCGTTTCCTTCTGGATCCGACGCGCCGATTCTTTCAGCTGATCTTTTTGGTTGCTTTCAAGTTTGAGCGTCGCTCCGTACAGCAAATTCCAGCTTTCAAACTTGGTATGGCACAGAGGACACTCACACTGCTCCGGATGCTGTTCCAAAAATACTCGTCCCTGCTCTGCAATGGAAAGCAGATTTTGTTCTACTTCTTTTGCTTTTCGGACCTGCTCATCGTAATCTGCCTGTCGGGTCTGATTGGCATGATATCGATGTGTCAGTTCATCGATGTCTGCAGCATAATTGAATAGCTGGTGATTTTGAGGAATAGGATGAGTGCTGTATTCGCTAAGCTGTTCGGGTAAAATATATTCTGAAAGCTCTTGGCGATGTTTCTGCTGTGCTTTTTTTCTGCGGAGAGCCTCCTTTTCTACAGTCTTTTTCTGTTCGAGTGCGAACTGTTCCGCAGTTATCTGCTTTTCAAGAGCTTCCGCCTTCCTGGCAAGTTCCAATAGTTCTTTTTCATCCGTATTGCGGAGACTTTTTTCGAGCTGTATTTGCTGGATTTTTTTGCACAGTTCTTTCAGAGACAGTGCTGCTTTTGCTTGATTTTTGATGATTGATTCCAGCATTCGTTCCTGTTTTGGCAGCTGCTCACTTACGGCGAAAAATTGCTGCGTTTTCCGTTCCATCTGGGTCCGACCCTGGTTTTTGATGTATTGCAGGATTTCAGATTCCCGCCGCAGTTCTTCCCGTTCCTTGCAGGCGGTTTCCAGCTCTTTCTGTAGTTTTTCATACAAACGGCGATCATTCAAATTTTTATCACACTGCTGATATTCGTCTGATCTCTGGCCAAGCTCTTTCCGCAGCTGTATATAACATTCGCCTTCGCGCTCCAGATAGAATTCAAGCGTTTCCTGCTGCTTTTTTGCCTTTCTCAGCTCATTCTGAAGTATCTCATTGCACTTTTTTGCCTTTGTCCTTATCTTGAGGAACTCATCGATTCCTACTTTTTCCGCAGGCATCTCCAGTTTCAGAGCATCCGGCACGCTTTCATTGTAGCCCGTAATGTTTTTTCGCAGTTCATGGGAAACAGCTTCTACCCATTTCAAATTTTCCTGTTCCTGAACCAGCTTATCCAGTTTAGTTTCGGCATCCTTGCATAGCTTTTGTGCCTCAGAAAACTCTATATATCGACTTTTGTACTTTTCCTGAAGAATACCGTTCGGGTCTACACACACCATCCATTCATTATAGCGGTCCGCTGGTTTTATCGCGCTCACAAACTTTTCTATCTGGTCATGCGGCATAATGATCTGATTCCAGTGCAACTCGTTATGAAAAGTTTTTTCTTTTCCTTCCGGCGTCATTCTGAGCTTACCAACGTTCAAATCATTGGGTTTTCTTATTACCACACGCTGAAGCTCATCCTGAGTGCCGGTTCGGTTTTTTAATACAAGCTTTACAGAGGCGTATTCATTGTTTTTGCGGTATTCTTCTACGCTTTTATATTTTTCCCGATTATGAAGAAGCATATTATTTCGTCCAATCAGCTTTTCCATGTCGGAAAGACGTTGGATTTTTCCCGTCAGCGCCCATTCGAGTGCATCACAGATGCTTGTTTTTCCCATTCCATTCGGTGCGTATATCATGACCATTGAAGCGGGAGAATCCGGAGAGTTTTCCGAAGTAAAAGCAAAACCTCTCTGCCCTTCATAAATACGAAAATTTTGAACTTGCATAGAAAGAAGTTTTGTTTCCGAAGTATCCTGAGATTCCAGATAGGTCAATTCGAAAATTTTCTCATTGACCCTCTGAATTTTTTCTTCAACAGACAACTCTTTTTCACTGACAAAAATATATTTTTTTGCACAGTAAGCATCGTTTTCAATTTTCTCCTTTTCAATGGTATTCATGGATTTTGGAAGAAAAAAGCAGAGATAGAAATTGCTTCTTTCCAGTAGAGAATCCACATTGCTCTGGTAAAGAAGCGCAATATTGTCATTCAATCTTTCCCAGTTTTGTTTCAGCTGCTCCGGCGAAGCGTACTGTGCAATAAACACATGGGCTGTATACTTTTCTTCTTTTCCCAGCGCACGATGATAATACAAGATTTCGTCTGCTATCCCTGCTTTTTTCAGCTCATCGCACTCTGCTTGACTCCAACCTGACATGTTCTGCCTCATTCCCAAAGCTCCTTCAATTTTTTCTGAATGGCCGGCCTCACTATTTCATCGGTAAGGCACTCATCTACCATGTCATATGAAAGCTCTTCCAAAAGTGCACGAAAAGAATCCAGAGAAATGATCGCTATTGATACTTCCCCAGGGTCACCCCTTGTGACATGGAACATATTTTGCCGTTCACGTTCCCTTTTATAATCCTGCCGCACAATATTTTTGATAATATTGGAGCAGCGTCTTCGACTGATTTCTCGCATTCCTGCCAGCACGTCTTTTGAGTTTAAAAAGAACAGCGTCTGATTTTGGAAATGATTTTCTGAAAAGCCGCCTTTTGCAATAAGTGTCCGCAGTACACCGGCAATTTCATCTTTTTCGTCTGCACATAAAAATTCCAGATTTACCGGTATTTTTTCTTCTGTACTTGTCTGTATTTCAATTTTGACATTTTCCCACGAGCCGGGGACTTCTCCATTTATAAGCCAGATATAGACTGCTGTAATCGCTCGGCCCTTCCAATATTTCCCACAGCGTTTTCCCATGTTGCAGGGAAAATCATTTGGAAAAAGCTGCTCTTGATGGGTCTTGTTCAAATGTTTCTCCGACAGGTGGAGTTTTTCAACCGTGTCCTGCAAAAAGATGCCAGGACGTTCCGGGTATCCTTCAGATAGTGTTGACAGACCATTTTCAAACTCGCTTTCTTTCAAAACAAGCCCATATTCCGTCAGAAGAAGCTTCAGTGCGTAAGAAGATACTGCCCATGCGACATTGCCGACATTGTCGCTCCCGTAGCTTTGGGAGACTAAACCTATTAATTTCGGACGCGCTGCATCGCAAAGAAACAAACCGCTTCCCGAGTATCCACTCATCAAATCATCTCGTTCAATGGGGTAGGAGTTTGGGCTGGTGTAGCTGAATTTAAATGCCTTTTCCTTATCATTGTCTGCTGAAGTGGGAATCTCGGCACTCAGGCTCATTCTCCCCCTTGTCCAATCTGTCGGAGTCGCTTCGCCGTCTGTGCTTTTAGGAAATCCCATCAATTTTACCTGTGCTGATATTTTAGCCTCTCCGAAATGGATCTCCGGAATATCCTGCATCCAGTCACTCCAAGGTACTTCAATGATCGCGGCATCAAAAATATACTTTCCGCTATCGATCATAAAACCCGGACAATAGTGAATATTAGCTGCTTTATCGTTGCTTGAATCAGCCAGCTCCAAAAAAATATCTTTCGCCCCGCTTTCGCTCCAAACAGACAAAACGGCCGGGCAGGAATGAGACTTGGCCAGTGCGCGTTGTAAAACGTGTCCGGCTGTCAAAACTACTGCCCGATTTTGGGTTTGAAGCGTATAAAGGACTCCTGTTCCAGCCAAGGAACCTCCATCGTGAAATCCAATCCGAACCGCTACGGATTCAATGTATTTACCAACCTCTGCCGAATCCATATAATTCCAACCCGCTTTTCACTGTTTCTGATACATTTTCTGACGACAGTTCTATTAATTTGAGATTTCCTGTGTCTATCCATTTTTTACGGTCTTCTTCTGTAAAGAACGAACTGTAGCCTGACTTTTTCCACCAGCTATAATTGCAATATATCGTTGCTGTATCACAGCTGCACAATAACTTGGCAATCATTGTTTTACTGGGCAGTTTTCCATTTCTTCCATCCGTACTCAGTAAATATTTTTGCGTCCGCAAAATTTGGAACAGTTTATCCGAGAAGTTATGCTTGCTGCCGTGATGCGGTAATTTAATCAGATCAACACAACAAGGATCTTGGGCGGAATATCCTAGTTTTCGAAGGCCGTTAACACATACAGATGGATACGCATCTCCCAGAAATGCAATCCGTATTTTCTCAAATTCAAAGAGAAGTGCAATGCTTGCGCCGTTGCTGAAACTCGTATCTTCAGGTACGCTGCATCCACACAATTCGTCCAAAGGAACTGACCAATCCGGGTCGGTTCCACCATAAGGAGTCGCAGGAGGTGCTTGCATCAAATCTGAAGAATTTTGAATCAAGTCCATGAGAGAGGCATCACTTGGACTTATAATATAAATCTTTGCATCCCCAATTTGAATCTCGCCACAAGGCTGTGCCACATAGGAACAAATGTGCTCTTCCAGCCCATACGATTGAAAAAAATCCATCAATTTTATCAAATCACCTGCGCTGTATCCAAGCCTATCTATCACGGAAACCTTTACAGTTTCTTCGGGAAATATAACATATTCTTTCTCGATTCGGTGATGTTTCCAATACCCTTCTCCGGTGTTAAAGTAAAGTGCTTCTATCTCTGGAATACAATTTTTCTTTTGAGCTTTCTGCAATCCTGCAAGCATGCCCATGATGTGATCTTGGTCAAAATGCGTCAGAACCATCGCATCGATCTTCTCACCATTCTCGTAAATGCGTTTGAGCATTTCACAAAAATCCGAAGCATTTGATTTTCTGCCACCATCTATTACAAGGTTATGATATAGTTCTTCTGCGTCATGTTTATAGCGAAGCCAAAAATAATCGCCATCGTGTGCTTTACATGAAAAAAGCTTTACCATGTTTTTCCTGTACTCAATACAAATAGGTTTGAAATGTATATATGTACAGTATAGCACGGCAAAACAAGGACATCAAGTAGACAACGTTAGAGACGTTTTACTCAAAGCGGCCATTTCCATGCCTTTTACACATTGTTGAACGAACAGGTTCTTGCATCGTACTTCATAATCGTGTCCTTTCTGCCTTACGGCACCTTTACAGTTGTGACCTTTGTGATACGGTCTTTTTTCTGATAAGGTTTTGGACACACAGCCGTCGGGAAGGAGCCTTCATTTTGTTTTCCGAAGAAAACAAAAAATCCGAACCCTTCTCCTATCGAGAAAAGGTTCGGAT
>OLZI01001985.1_pt1 | contig 10026 bp, 8 predicted proteins | sample 1674061 | NCBI WGS metagenome assembly OLZI01 (sample SAMEA103958139, study PRJEB25191) | human gut metagenome | biome: human-associated habitat [ENVO:00009003]; feature: intestine environment [ENVO:2100002]; material: feces | place: Germany | collected 2013/2015 | reverse complement strand
AAGATGAACGCCATACTTGATGAAAAATTGAGAATAGACCATCTGATAAAAATGCTGGAAACCAAACTAAAAGAATTAGAAAAGTAAAAACAGCCCCCTCGGACGAAAAGAGGGGGCAAAAAAAATTTGCTTATGAAAACAATCAATGACGAACTGAAGGAACTTACCGCCATTCTAAATGGAGATTCAACCAACAAGGAAGAGGAATACCAACAGAAGTTCTTGTACATACAAGAACATTACACCACGAAAGCCGATTCAGAAGCTATTGCCGACTGGCTGTTGAACGGGTATCACGAACTGGCTAAAGAAGCGGAGGAGCTGAACCGTACAATAGCCTTGCAGGAGAAGATAAAGGAGATGAAGGAAATTGTGCCAATCTCTTATATCGCCCGTAATTATTTCGGGAAAAGTACGGCTTGGCTGCAACAGCGTATTTATGGCTACAAGGTACGTGGCCGTGTCTATACGCTAAGTGAACAGGACAGGCTGATTTTTAATAATGCCATCCACGACATTTGTAACAAATTAGGCTCGCTATCCATAGCTTGATAGACGTTTTATTGAACATTCTGTCCCCGCAGCTTCGAGCCACTGTGGGGATTTTTTATTCTATCCGGTAAAAAGTTCCCTTCAGCACCTTGTTCAAACCATCAACATCTATTTCCGTCTCAATCTTCTCGCACAAATACTGCTTGTTGCCTATAAGAAACACCTTATTCACATCTGGCAGCTTATTGGCTTGGAACTGGATTGTGTAAGGGATATTGGAGTGAAACAGACTGAGTGTCGACAACCGATGTCCGACACTGTCCGGACAAACATCGTTCAAGCTTAGGGAATACGGAAGGAAGTCCGTGAGCTGTGCTCCGGTCTTCTGCTGGTAGTCCGTAAAAGGATAGGCATAATCATAGGCATGTGTCTGACCGCTGTAAGTTACGTTCTGCCGGTTGAACTTACCGGTATTGACAGCCACTTCCATGTGCCCGTTTTTTTCCTGCTTCTCCTTCAGCTCCACGTCACCGTTTATGGCTTCCTGGACATTGAAGCGCTCCTGCTTGGCAACAGTAGCCTGGTAGCCCACCGCGGGTATGTTCAATACCATGGAGGTGTACGGACGGGACAAATCGTAATCAGCTACAGAGCCATACACGCCGACATTGAACTGAATAATTTTAGCCGGGACGATTCCGAGTGAGGTCTCTACATCGGACGATTCCGGGTCACGGATTAAATCCGCATACAAATTGACTTCACGCAGCGTATTCTTATCATTTTCATTGTAGTTGATATAATACCGTTTACCAACAATAAAGATTGTACTTTTCTTGTCACTGTCACCCATTCCGTTGTATGCGTCCAGCATTGCATCGTAAGAATCATATTCTTGTTTGTATGCAGCTTCTATGATGTCCCTTTCAATTCGCAGATAGCCGTCATCCGTATGGGAAGGTAGATTGTAGCCCACATTGCCAGTGCTCAAGTCTTTCTCATTCTTTTCATCTTCAATATCCACAGTGAACTCCCGTAGCAGGGAGGATGCAGGAATAATCTCCTTTCCGGATTCTGTAAAATAATCGTTAAGCCCTACGAGACTCACCACTTTGGTGCGTTCGTTGACCACTGTAACCGCACAAAGGAATTTCTCCAGTTCATCAAAGAATTCGGAAACAGTCCAGTGCGGCAATGCGGCGGCCACCCGGTTGCTGCTTACCGCGCTGCATACATAAACGTTCCGCAAGAAATTGTTATCAAAGAAGGAGGTATCGAACCTATAGCCAAAATGCCCCACTATTCTCTTGATGACTGTCAAAAGGTATGGTTGTACACATCGACGGCCATAATAGGGGCAAAGGGTAAAATTGTTCGTGCCGAACTCATAGATTGCATCGTTCTGAAGGTTCTCCCATTTGGCTTCCTGATAGAACACCGGCAACCATACAGCTTCAATGTCGTCCACCGAACCGTAGTAGTTCACCATATTGGCAGGTGGCTGGAAACGGTTCTGATTGTTGTTCGGCCAACTGATTGTACCTAAATCAAGTTCGTCAATATACAGATCATCATTCGTCAGCAGATTAAATTCCGCATTACCCGATACGAGCTGTACCTTAACCAGTGCATCTTCTACTGAGAGTAAAACCGCACTGCCGTAAAGCAGGCATCTGGCGTCAACGATGAGTGTGGCCGGAAGGATAGTCTTTTTTTTCGTCACATCCAGTCTGTTCACGTGCTTGAATATGGCATGATTGGCAGGCATGGGGAGTTCTATGTCCAAGGAATAATTGGAACTACGGGTGAAATACGGATTCTCGGAGGTGAACGTGATGTTGAACCCTTCAGGAAGGGCGGCCAACTGCCCGTCAATGTATAATTCTGTCATTGCTTGTTGCGTGATTTATTGTTGTTCAACTTCTGATACTCTTTCTGAGCCTGGTTGATACCCCGTTTGCCGGTAACATAAGTTTCCGCCACCAGCGGATCATCCAGCCTGTTTTTAAGCTTCCGCAATACGCGGGTACATTCTATCAGCATCGCCACCATAGCCGGATCATTGGTCGTTGTTGTGGCGCTGGCAGCGGGTGCTTTGGCTGGTACGGTACGTGTACTCTTTCCGGAACCTGCCACAGCCGCTATGTCTTCAGCTGTCAGATTACCGACATTACCGCTACGCTGTGCCACGTCAATGGCGTCGAATATCGGTCGCAGATTCGGATTGGCGACAGCGAAACGGTTGGCGACGAACTCGTTGGAGTGTACAATACCTTGCGGCTGATTCCAGTCACCGGACGGAGTAAAGCCGCCGGTGTAGAAATTGGAGATAAGCCCTTTGGCTGTCTCAAATGCGGCAGTTATCAGAGCAATCTCTCCGGCAGCTTTAGCTACACCTACGAAGCCGAGTGAACCTATATTCTTGATGGTGCGTTCGGTAACGGCCATAATCATCATACGTTCCAACGCATCAAGCGACATAGTAAGAATATTCTTCAGGAAGTCCTTGAGAGACACCTCGGAGTCCGTGAAGAATTGCGCCATGGTCTCTCCGAAGCCTTTCGCCAGGTCAGACAGTATGTCAAACTTCTCACGTTCAATCCGTTTTTCTTCTTCAGCATCTTTTTGGGCATCCTTCAGATTACGTTTACGCATCTGTTCACGTACCTGGTTTTTCTTCTCCTCACTGATTGCCGCGTCATTGAGAACCTTATGGTAATATACATCTTGCAGTCTGCGCAGCTCATTGAAATACTCCTCCTCGGAAGTCCTGTTTTTATAATGATACATGGCGGCAGCTTCCACCTGCATTTGGTACTCTTTGTCCAAACGGGAAAACGTCTCTTCTGCCTGCTCCTTACGGCGTTTCTCTTCATCCTTGGCAGACTGTTCATCAAGCCTGCGCAATTCATCACGCGCCTTTATTTCCGCATCAAGTATTTGGTCATTGATACGTTGAATCTCTGAAGGCTCAAGCCCCTTGACCTTCAGCTTATCGTTGAGCAGTTGTATTTCTGCATCCCGCATCTGCTTGTTGTATTCTTCCTGGGTCATCTTATCGTCAGCGAGGTACTTCCGTTTGATGTCAGCGATACGTCGGTAGTAGTCGGCTTCAGCTTGGGCGAACTTGTCTTTGGAAGTGTTGTTTTTATCGCAGGTACAAGGTTTGTTTCCACATATCGGACATTTTCCACCGTCATTGCCTCCGGTGGGATTGTTTTTAGGAGTGTTCGGATTCAATGCTTTCCATTTTTCTTGTACCAGTTTCTTATAACGTGCAGTTAAAGATTCAACAATCTCTTCTTCTTGGGAAATCTTGTTGCGAACATCCTCGCGAGCCATCGACCCCATCGGTGAATTGTCACTCAATGCCGGGGATTTTTGAAGGCGCATCAGGTTGATCCGGTGCTTATCCAGTTCGTCGGCAACCTCTTTTAATTCGATATTGGTTGCTAATACGGCATTATATCGGTCAAGTGCCTCTGTGTTTTCATTGATGATTTTGCCCTCTTTATCAATCTCTGCATTATAATCCGGAATAATAGCCTGCAATTGTACAATTGCCTTTTTACGTTCAAAATTGGAAAGATTATTATTGTGTATTTTGGTGGTCAACTGTTCAATCAGTGATGATTGACGCGCATATTCATCATTTGATTTTTCTGTAATTTTCTCATTGACTTTATTTAGGTCGTAATAAGCTTTGGTGCGTTGTGTCAGTTTGTAGGATGCGGTAGCTGCTGCAAGAACTAATGTAACCAGTAAGCCAATCGGATTGCTGGACATAATAGTCCAAGCTGCTTTCAGCGATTTGGCAGCCAAATCAACGCGCCCGTGTAAAACCTGCACGGCAGCGGCATATAAATAAGTGGCGGTACGTAGTGATTTAAGTAAAACAGAATGTCCTTGCATGAGCATTGATAATTTACGCAAGTTTCCAAATGATGTCACTGTATAACCAGACAATGTATTCATTGATGCGGCATAAGCCAAATTGAGAACTGTCGCAATTTTGGTAAGTGAATTCCAAATAGAATACCATGCTGTAATTATCTTCAGCCGGGTAGCATATACAAGCAATATCGTACTAAGCCACAATACAGTACCACCCCATTTTTTGCACCAGTCAATCAATCCCGGTAAATATTTGAGCACATTGGTCAGCATATTCGTACTCACCGTCAGAGCCGGATTCAACTTCTCGCCAAGGTCAATGGCTGCCAGCTTCATCTTATTACGTGCCTGCTCCAGTTTGGCCTGTGCGGTATCACTGTTTATGGCCGCCTGCTCATACGCCACATTGGTACCAGTGACGGCAGCGGTGAAGTCTTTCACCATCTCCGTGTTCTGAAGGATTACGGATGCGGTATTGTAGCCTTCCTCCCCGAACATCTTCTTGATGGCACCTGCGTCCATATTCTTGTTCTTCAGATTCTCCAGTGCCTTATCCAACCCGACGATTTTGGGGTTGGTTTCGTCTGCCCCGGTCTGAAGAACCAGAAAGAATTTCTTCAATCCCGTTCCGGCCACTTCATCCTTTATACCCCGATAGGCAAGCGTTTCAATCAATGCGACCGTCTGTTCAATGGGAACATTGGCCGAAGCCGCTGCGGTACCTGCATTCCGGATAGCTTTTGCCTGGCTTGCGATATTGGCGGAACCTGCCTGGGAGCCGGCAGCCAATACATTGGTAAACCGTCCAGCCTGGTCTGCCGCTGCCCCATATTGGTTGAGTGATAAAGTAAGTGAATCAACCGCTTCGTTCAAGGTGATGTCTTTGGCTGCCGCCTGCAGTCGCATGGCTTCCTCCGTAACAGCCTTGAGCGCCTCCTTGTCTCCCAGCAGTTCCGGCTTGGCCGAACCGACCAGCATGAACGCATCCAGGATTTCGGCTGCCGACTGGCGGACACGCAAGCCCTCTTTTGTCATGGTGGTGGAAAGCGTCTTGGCCTGCCCGGTCAACCAGGCAATGCTGTCATCATCAAGTCCGGTCAAGGCTTTCAGCCCGGCCTGGGACTCCTCCAACTTGTTGCGTTCGTCTCTGATGGCGCGCAAGGCAAGGGTAAAACCGGTCAGGAAACCTATTACGGACAAGATAACTCCACCGAAACGGTTGAACCAGTCCACCATACTGCCAATACTGACAGTCGCTTTCTTGGTTTCGGTGGTGATGCCTTTTATCTCCTGGCGATGCTGTTTTAAAATCCCCTGAAGATGCTGTATCTTCGCCATGGTGCGGTTGTATTCCTCAGAGCCGCGTGTCATTTCCTTAATGTCACGCTGTAGGCGTTTCATCTCCAAATCAATGGAATTGATGTCATTCTTAATTTCCTTGCCATCAATGTACAAGTAGACACCTCTTTTGACTGTCTTGTCACTTTTTGCCATAACGTTTTTCGATTGTTATTTTATCAAACTTCTGAAGCACATTCTTGAGTGCCTGGTCACCGTAATACTCTCCGGATAAATCAGCCAGTGATTCGATGTTATCCACAATGGGAGGGTCTAACCAGGGTAGGGGACTTCGCCGGATAACGGCATAGTGTTCATCAACGGTACGCATGCGCCGGATACGATATTCAGAAACACGTAGAGAACGCAGTTCCTGACGTTTCTTCTTATCGCTCCATGCCGAATGTCCCTTCATTATAATTCCGTTCTTGACGATATATCCACGCCCGGCGCCATATTCCCGGTACGCACCATACCGGGCAAAGCGGAAACCCAGACCGACATAAGCCGGTCCACCTTCACGGTCTTTCAGCCAACGGGATTGCAGTTCCCTACGCAATCTACCGGTTGCGTGTGTCCGTTGTAGAATATTTACGGAGGTATTCCTGACTTTCCACGTCCAGTTCTCAACTCCTCGATTGAATTTCTCGGAGGTCATTAAACTCTTTTCTTCAGTTATTGCCATAAAAAAGCCTTTAGTTCCGGACACAAAACTAAAGGCTGAAAAGAGTGGAAAAAAGGACAAGAATTCAGCAGACAGAGAACTTGAAATCATTGACCCGGTTCAGCCATCCTTTCCGGAATACAAGCTGCGACGGGTCCCTTTTACAGATTTCTTCAATAAACCGGATTCTGTCTGTCTTGATAGCTTCGAACAGCTGCCGTTGGTTGGCCAGATTGATACTTGCAACTGTCTGAGGACCTACGATGCCGTCTACATTGATTTGCAGTAGTTGTTGTACCCTTATGATACCAGGACGTCCGGAGGCCCACACCCAATCCACACAGATATTCGCAATGGACTGGTTGTGTATGAAGTCCGCTTGGTAACGGTCCCAATAATACTTCTTGAAAACATGAAAAACGTCATCCGGAGTAATCATGCGTAAATCATCCGCATCAATGTCTCCGTCACCATCCTTGTCATAACCACATGATTTCCACGTAGACAAGGTTATCCCCATATTGGTTTTGCCACCTTTGTCATTTTTGTGGTCACTCCATCCACCTTCCCATTTGCGGATGACCTTGAATAAGATTTCTGCTTTTGCCATAACTATGAATTTAAAAACAGAGGCAAAAGTAATGTATGACTTAATTTTTATGTAGGACATGCATTCTCCGCAAATGGTCATCCAATGTTTTAGGGTTACATTTAAGCTTACGACATATGGCTGCCTTTGAATAACCATATTCGAGCATAGTTCTAATGAGAGGTTCCTTTCCTGTAAGCTTGTAATGCGTGTTTTTATCCCCCTTTTTCCGACCAAGTCGTATTCCTGCAGCTTTTCTGTAAGCAAGGGCCTCCTTGGTTCGCTGACTGATCAAATCACGTTCAATCTCAGCGGATAAACCGAAAGCGAATGCCAATACCTTACTGTTGATGTTATTACCTAATTCGTAACGTTCCTTGACAGTAAGAACGCAAGTCTCCTTAATCATACAGAGGTGAAGCATTGACATAATACCCATCAGGTTTCTTCCTAATCGGCTGATTTCTGTTATGATTAGAGTGTCGCCTTTCTTCATCCTCTTGAGAAGTGGACCTAATTTCCTATCATTAGCAATTTTGGTACCGGAAACCTTCTCGGACACCCATTTATCTATTACAAGTCCTTTTTCCGTTGCAAATTTCTGGACTTCGAACCTTTGGTTCTCGACAGTCTGTTTGTCTGTCGACACACGAATATATGCGTAAACCATTTTTGCGGTGAAGGTAGTCTTATTCAACAGCCTAACCAAAAAGGGTATTCTAATGACCCTCAAAAGTACAAGGGTATGATAGAGAAGGTAAACATAAGTCAAGTAATGAACCAGTGCCAGGTAGTGACTGATGCAGACTATGTGTTTGTGGAAGAAGGAAATAGCCAGGGGAAAATGAAACTCAGTGTATTTGATTCGTTGTCCGAAGGGGTATTTATCATGTTTCATCGTAATAGTGATAATTACCCGCTTATGGTTAAGCCGGACAAGTGGGCGAGCTATCAGAGTAGCGGCGAAATAGCCGAGGGCGTGGTAGTGGTGGAGGGCGGCAAGATACTGGTAGTATCGCCAACCGAGACCGCATTAACGTGGAGCAGCGCAGCCGTTAGCGGTGGCGGCGTTACTACCTCAGACCGCATTACGGCGATGAACGACTGGGCAGGTAAGGCCAACACCGCAGCGCAGATTACGCACGCGGAATGTAATACGGCATCCAACGCACCGGGTTTCTGCGCAGCCTACAGCCGCGTTAATGCCAACGGCAAAGGACTGATCGCCGGGCGTTGGTGGCTGCCGTCTATGGGCGAGTTGATGATGATTTACGCAAATATGCGCAAAATCAATTATGCGTTATCGCTTATAGAGGGGGCAACGCAGCTAACCGAAAACTGGTACTGGAGTTCTACCGAGTGCAGCGCGACCACCGCGTGGTATTTGACCCTCTACGATGGCATTACGTACTACTACACTAAGGCGACGAACACGTGCAGAGTTCGCCCCGTTTCAGCATTTTTATATTAGTGGTTCTTTGGAATATAACTCTTTAACAGATACAAATCTTATAAATGAAACAGTTGGATAATAGTATAGGGGCACTTGCCCCTATACTATTCCAATGTAGCTTCAAATCCTCCTTCGAATGCACTGTTATCCGCTGCTTCCATCTTCATTGATATGCCAAAAGAACTCATTAGGAGTACATTTAGTATTGGCGTATAGACTAGCCGTTCAGCATAAATCCTGCACTTCCCATCAGCTTCAGTCTTAGCTTTAATCTTAATATTATAGCTACCAGAGAGGACTTTGACTTTTAGATTAGGATTGCCTGTTACATCACCAGCTCGTGATATGGAGATGTAATATAGGCTAGGCATTCCGCTTGATGTTGCAGATATAGACAAAAGAATTGAGCCTGTAACTGGAGTGCTTGTAGTCTCAAACAGAAGTACACTATACGCGCCTTGGAACTCCGATAACACACCTGATGGCATTAATCCTTTATTGGAAACTGTAGCCACTGCCATCTTATTACGAATACTATCAACTACTCCCATGGCTGTAATATCAATCTTCTCCATCATACCTTTGTATTTTTGAGGGTCGTCATTTCTGCGTCGAAAATCAGACCTGTTTAACATATTGTTTTTTAATCTCGTTTTGTTTAATTTGTTGACTATATATTAGGGTATATTTTTGTTGTAACATTATTCTTCAAGAATTCAATTCCGTAGCTAGGATTAATAAGCACCGAATATCTATTACCTGCTAAAGTGCTTTGAATAAAAATACGCCCTGAACTAATATCAACCTGATCATATAAAGTATCGCCAGCATACCTTGACATTATGAATCTTGGTAAATAATCAGTCAATCCGTTTATATAAGATTCAATAAACTTCAAACTTCCAATCTCCTTGTTATTAGCATTATACATTTTTATGGAATTTGTTTCTGAATCTATTTCAATACGTGTTCCATTGAAAGATGTTGATACTTTGCCTACTATCTCAATGTCACCATTCTCCTTTATCCGGAATGAATCATTAGGAGACCGGATATTCCTGAACACGCCACCGTCCACATCCACATTCCGCCCATAAAAGCTCCCCCTCAAGAAGTCAATCAGCAGGTTCGGACGGAACCCGTTCGCCGGATCCATCGGATCACTGTAATTGAAGTCCTTGTACCCGCCCTCCGTCTCCACGGCCGAACCGTCCGCTCTCACCCCGTACTGGGAGAACATGTACTGCCCGTAGAATACGGCGCTCGCCAGTTTTGCGAAATTCGCCATCAGAATCTCGACGAACGAATACCTGACCTTGTCCATCAGCACCCAGGTGGCCTTGCTGCCGTTGGCCGCATAGTCCTTTTTCGGATTAATATTCTTGAAGGTGCCCTCCTTGTTCAATACGTAATACTGCCCCTCACACAGCACCATGGGTGCAGACAGTGGGGTACGGGTATAGGATACGGATGCCGCGTACTCCCCGGTCGGATAGACCAGCGGGCCGACCGGTCCCTGCTGGAGATACTTCACTTCTCCCGTCTTGCTTGCCAACGCTTTCTTTGCCATATCATGCTGCCGTTGAGATTGTCCAT
>OLZI01001983.1_pt1 | contig 10028 bp, 6 predicted proteins | sample 1674061 | NCBI WGS metagenome assembly OLZI01 (sample SAMEA103958139, study PRJEB25191) | human gut metagenome | biome: human-associated habitat [ENVO:00009003]; feature: intestine environment [ENVO:2100002]; material: feces | place: Germany | collected 2013/2015 | reverse complement strand
TATATCAGAATTGACTACTATTATTTCATCAGTACAAAAAACAGCCGAAGAAAACACTTTTGAAAATATTCAAACAGACACACAAATGACAGTTAAACACTTAGCTGACGAATGGTATACAAATTACGCTGAAAAAAATCATCGTGAAACAACTCGCAATTCAGAAAGATTGATTGCTAATCGGATCAATCATGATTTGGGCGAGAACAGTCTGCAAACTATTTCGACTATAACTATCCAATCATATGTTAATAAGTTATCTGAAAAAGGTGGTAATCTACGCACAGGAAATCCATTATCACGAAAAACTATAAAGAATTACATGACGTATCTTACGAATATTTTTTCGTATGGGGTGAAATACGGATACATAAAAGACAACCCTTGCTCAGATGTTGATATACCTAAAATCAATGGTAATGGCGAAACAATGCGTCCGAAAGAGATTAAAATCTACACCATTGATGAAGCCAAGACATTATTAAGCACATTAAAGCACGTTCAATTCAAATATCAAATATTCTTTACACTTGCTATGCTTACAGGACTACGCAGAGGTGAGATACTAGGTCTTGAATGGAACGATTTTGATTTTGATAAATGCAACGTCAGGATAAAGCGGACTTCAAATTACACGCCAATAGAGGGTATCTATACAGATGTCACTAAGACCGAAAAATCGCAACGTTTTATTAAAATACCGAAAGAACTATCAAAGCTACTGAAGCTCTACCAAAATTCTCAGCAATTTGATTTTCGGAACAGAAAAGGAAAAGGCTTAGAAATTGTCAAAACTGATAGGCTATTCACGCAGGCAAATGGCAAGCCCATGCACCCGAATACACCATATGGTTGGCTCAGAGATATGTGTGCAGCATCTAGGTTGCCCTTCTATGGCGTTCATACATTCAGACATCTCAACGCCAGTCTGCAGATAAATGCTGGCATAGACGCTGTAACTGTATCAGCGACACTAGGTCACTCAACCCCAACTACAACGTTAAACATATATAGTCATTGCTTTGAGGAAAACAAGACGAAATCAGTCGACATTGTCAATACTGCTCTTGGTGGGTTCATTTGACATCGTATCTATCAGCTAAATATTGGCAACTTGATAAAGTGCTTCCATTGCCGCCAAGTCGGTTATTGATATACCAAAAAGCTTTGACAAAACAATAAAGTGCCGTGTTATAGCTTCCGTAGATAGGCTTCGCCCGTCCTCTATGTTTTTGAGATAGCGGTCTTTAACGCCAAGCTCTTTAGCAACGTTTTCTCGGGTAAAGTGCATATCTGTACGCAATCTTATCAAATATTCTCTTCTCAACATAAAAAAAGTCCTCCTAAAATTATCTAAAAAAAGGCAAAAGGGCAAATTTCAAAAAAATCAAAAGCCATATATATTACTACATATTCTGAACTAAGTAATATAACAGAATTACTCTATCTGACCTTTTTTAGATATTAATACAAAGTGGGTTATAAATATGAGGGTGCAAATCAGGGACTACCCCCATAATAAAATAAAATCGGCTTATATAATAAAAATTTTCGCAAAAAGGATTGACAAATCCCGTCCGAGGTGTTATTATATAGCTGTTTGAGTTGTGAACTCCCACGAGAACACAAACCATTTGAGCAGGACCTATTGGATCTAGGTCCTGCTTTTTTTATGCAACCTTGTTTACGAGTGATGATGAAGTATGTATTGTCCGTATAATCTCCTGCTCTAGTTCGTTTGAGCTGTTTGCGCACCATGGACCTGTCAATAAGCACCGCTATGATCTTTGATACTTCTGCCCTACTCAGCCTGATGAGCGCAGAAAGGTCATTAAGCGACTGATAAAATCTTGCTATATCATTGCACATGAGTTTGCAGAATACTGCATACACATAGAAAAGCTTTGGTGACAATTCGGCAGAGTATGCCTTACGATTATTTATATAGAAATAGTTTTTGTTCAGGTCATAAGGCTTCAACGCATAGTGATATGCCCCTAAACGCCCCTCAGAGCCGTCCAAACGATATTTATGCGTAATTATACCCATTTCTTCAAGACGGCACACAGAACGTTTTACGCTTGATACAGAGCATTTGCAGGAAGCAGCTATAGTTTCCTGCTTAATGCAAACTTCATAGCCGTTGCTGCTACGCTTGGTATGAGAGCTGACAAGGCTATATAGTTTGCAGGCTACGGCAAAATCTGTGTAATTGCTTCTGAGGTCCGTTATAAAGCTGTTTGGTATACGCATTTCCCTTCCTCCTTTCCAATATATTTAGGCAACAAAAAAAGGACCTGAAATTCAGATCCTTAAGCATAGTTTATAAATAATCACCCTCTGTTTTAGATACAGTTTTCCGTTATTTGTTAAAGTTAATCTCAATGTCATGTTTAAGCAAATCGTATTGCTTTCTGGATATGATTTTCTTTGTAAATGCCTGATTAATGAGTTTTTCCACCGCTGGCTTATTTTTTGCTTCAATAAGGCGGTTATACTCACCCTCTGCACACAACTCGGAACGTGAATTTATTATCTGCAATGCTTCAGTGATCGGTGACGGAGCTGATAACCTCTTATCCGTGTAGTCTGTCGAGCTTGCTTTTGTAACAGATTTTTTTCGGTTTCGATAAATCTCTTGTCGCTTGTTGTCCCAACGTGTCCGTGAATGACCATCGGAAGATATATAAGCGTCAAGCTTTATCTTGCCCAGTTCCACAATGTGCGCATTATCACAAGGTATCTCTGTCCACTCACGTTCTTTTGGATCATCACTAAAAGGCATTTTCCTATAGATCTGATTTTCAAAGCAGATAGGCAGCACCATAGTCTGACTGCCGTGGCTGTACGTTTCTGTGAGCTTCTTTATTTCAGCAGGGTCTTTTCGCCTGACAGCCTTATACATATATCCCTTGTTATCTTTGATAGGGATAAAAAGCTTCTGCCATATGCTATCGAGAGGATATATCGTTTCTTCAAGACTGTTATAACGAAAATCCATTGTCTTTGCTATCTCTGCTATACTTTGAGCTTTTATGCCAAGCTTGTAAAATGGGTCAAAAACTGTTTTTATAGGATAGCAACGCTGCCTTTTAGTGATAGCTGTTCCAAATGGCAATTCGGATAAATCTTCAGGGCGTATGAGCGGTACGCTATCCACAGAGCCTGCTTGATGAGAAAGAAAGCTATGCAAGTCACCGCTGTATGTAGTATATTCTATTGTCCTGTCACCCAAGGCTGACGAGAAATACTTGTTCGTATCTACATCGAGAGAATTTATATACACCAAATTACCTGTATTGGAGCGTATAGTCTTGGCAGCATTATTGTACTTTGTATCGAGCTGATTAAGGTCCTGAACGAACAGGTCAAAAAGAAGATTACGTCCTGCACCAACTGTTATCTTTGTATCCATGTCAGGGATATTTACCATGTTTCCAAACTCATCGAGAATGAAATGAACTCTCTGCGGTAACTTCTGCCCGATGAATTTGTTAGCATAGTCAACGAGTGCATTATAGCACTGATTAACGAAAAGCGAAGCTATGACGTGACGGCTTTTCTTTTCATCAGGGACTATCATTATCACTGCCATAGGGTGGTCAGGGTCAGCGAGTTCCTCAAAATTAATTTGATTTCCAGATGTAAGTCGAGATATTCCACTGTCAGAGCCGAATATGGATATATCTGATGAGAGCGTGGTAAAAATACTTGCACGGCAGTCACCCTCTGCAAATCGAGAAGTTGCATAAGCCGCTTTTGCCGCAGAGCCACGAGGCAGTGATTTAAAAAGGCTGTCAAGAGCATTCACATTTCGCTTCTCACCATTGACTATCTGCACCTCATTTTCCGTTCCGAACTCAACGAATAGATTGTATATTGAATACATGGAAACATTAGCAAGATTGCCATCGTCATATCCCTTTTCAAGCAAATATAAAATCATCGCAACTAAAAGCGATTTAGCCGATTCAGGCCAAATCGGCTGAGATTGTTCATCGGCTGTGAAGACCGTTGCTAACGATTGCACTTCGTCTATAGTTTTGTCGAGGTCCTCATTATTATCTCTTGCCTTTTTGTATTCATCAATGGCTTTTTGAAGCGGATTCCATAACGATGACATATTTGTATCACGCAGATTTAGGAACACTACTTTATAGCCGTTTTCCCTCAGCATAGCCGTGCAGTTTTCAGCTATCTCGCCTTTAGGGTCATTTATTACCATAGAGTGTTTAGCCTGTGACATTGCGATGTGCCTAATCATAGGCATAACGAACGTCTGACCTTTACCTGAACGAGTTGTACCAATAATTAAGCTGTGTATCGTTTCAGCGTCTATGTAGAACTTTCCATTTTCCTTTGCAATGATGATTCCTGACTTTTTAGCCGAATTCATTTTATCACAATCAAACGAATATAAAACTTTTTCCATTTCTTTAGTATTCATAAAACGCTGCTTGCCCTTTATAGTTTTGTTTTCATTTTTGATACGCCAATGTGTTTCAGAACGCAGCGCAAGCATTATGCCTATGAAAAATGATATCATAATTACCATTGGTAACGGAAAATTATCTGTTGTAATAAAATACGTCCACTTCAAGCGGAAATATTCCACTGCTGTTATACCTTTATGCTTTGCATTTATGAACGTCAGGGATAGGTGAAAATAATTCAGGCACAAGTTTATTATAACATATATCAGACCACCAAAACCAAACGCCTTTAAAAGCCGTACCTTTATTCTGCTTTTATTCAGTTCATCAAAATCATTGTTCATTGTATTTCTCCTAATCTATTGAATAGCTATAGCCGTCCATTTCATTTACAATATTATTTTCATAGTCATATTCTTCCTGCAACTTCTTGATGTGATAGTCATACTCGCTCATGAGTGACTTAACCGAATGCCAACATACATTCATGGCTCGTTTAGAACGAACCAAAGCTTGCTGTGCGCTGAAACTGCGGAATTTTCTCTTGTTGTTTTGCTTTCTCAGCCTTGCTTCTTCACGATTTACTGTAGTCTGAATTATCATTTTTGCAAATTCATTTCCTTTAGCCGCTGATTTTTCGAGATAATATAATCCCTTGTCACGACGTTCTGTCTTGAAGCAAAGCATACCATATGAACATTGTGCATATGGGTCATCGAAGTCAGCCGCTTTTTTCAGCCAACGTTCTGCCTTTTTCAAATCGTCCTTGTTGTTTGTTTCTTTATTCTTTTTTAGATACGCTTTTCCTAGCTTGTACATCGCATACACGTTGTTATCCTCTGCCGAACGAAGCAAATGTACCTCTGTCTTTTCGGTGTTGCCTATATCTTCATAATATTTACCCAATCGGTAGTTTGCTTTATCATAACAGCGACTGTCTTTTTTCTCTGCGATCTCGCTGAGTATCTTTATTCCATTATCAATGTTTTCTTTATCATCATAGTTATCAAGCAAAAGCTTTCCAAGCTGATAAGCAAATGTATCGTTCGATTTGCTATGCTTTTTCAGGCAGCTCTGAGCCTGAAGCAATTCATTTTTACTCAGATGTTCTTTGAACTCCTTGTATGCCATTTTTTCTTCTTTTTTAGATACGGCTTTTTCCATATCTGTAAAGTCACTTTCTTTAGCATAATTTTTATCAAGTCTATATTGCAATTTTGCAAGTTCCTGCAGGAGCTTGTTTCCTGCTCGATTATAAAAATCGTCAAGCTGATTATTTGAGTATTCAAAATAATCAGAGTTTTCGCCATAAAATCTTTTGTACTGTTCGTCTGCCATTTTCAACTTTTCAACGTATTCATCAAACTCTGCCTGAAGCTTTTCGTTACAGCTAATAATTTTATCAACACACATATCTATCCTGCGCTGATACGGACGAACTTTTACATTGTTATACTGCCACGCTGAATGTGGTGGTTTTGGTGGAAGGAGCTTCAACAGTTCTATCATTTCTTTGGACGCTACTATGGAAGAAGAAAACTCAGGTATGAGATTTTTACGCTTGAAAGCCGTAAGCTCAGGTGTCAGCTTTTTTGTCATAATTTCATTAGCAACTGTAGACTTCATTTTCTTAAATGCGTCCTGCTCTAAAAGGTCCTGCCCTTTACCTTTGTATGTTACTGTTCTATCCTCTAGGCGGTGATATTCAAGCAAAGTATAATGAACATGGATATTGTCTGTATCCTCATGAATAGCCGCATACCAATAAGTGTTTTCATTTTTTAGCTTGTTGCTTTTGTCGATCAAGGAATTGATTCCTTTTCTTGCGATATCCATAAGCTTTGCTCGGTCAAGCACTTCACCTATCATCAGATCATTGTCGACTAGAAACTGATTATCGAATGACAGATAGCCCACATATTTCGGACAACCCTCAGATTTACTCTGACGCTCATAATCTCTGTAAGTATCCATTTGTTTTTCTGTGAGCATTGAGTAGTTCGTATCAAAGACGCCATTCTTATTCATGTAATCAATATAGTCTTTATTTACTGTTGCCTGCGACTTAAATGTTTTCTCTTTTTTCGGAAGAAATTTTCCGTCCCTGTTCATATAAGACATTCCGTCAAATCCTTTGGCTATTACCCACTTCTTACTTGCAGGCTGTATCATATCAAGATGAAAAACTACCGCAGGCGTTGTGTGCTTCTTTTTCAATGTATCACCCCTTTTTCTTCTTTTTTAGATACGCCGCCGTTAGCGGCGGTTTGCTTTGTCCACGGACAAACGTCGCATTCTTGCTTCGTAAGTTTCACATGAGCCTTGCACTGCTTTGCTCACCGCTGCGCCCTCAACCATAGTATCCGCAGACGTGAAAGGAGCGTCCATGAAATTGCATTGAGAATTAACTCCGTCACGGACCTCATAACACATCTTGTATATATCCTCAATACGATTATTGTACTTTGCCATTTGAATGCTGACCATTTGTATTTCTCTCAATAGATCGTCTTTGTCTTTTACTGCGTTTGCATTTGACCTGTCACCTTTTCCTGCACCAAAGTTTTCAGACATTGCGTCCTTTTTTATAAGCCCACGACGAACGCACTCTGCGTCTATCAGGTATCTTATACATTCACTTGCCGAATGTATTTCAAGGTCACTCATGAGCAAGCTTAGATTTTTCTCAGCAGTATCAGAAAACGAGAATGTTTTTAATTTTTTTGGCATTGAATTTGCACCTCCAACTATTGATTTTCAGGGGAACTTGAATGAATGAATTTTGTTCAGAACATGAACGAATAACCTCAAAGAGCATAAAGGGAGTGGGTACACTCCCTGTGTGAAAGCTCGGTAGTACCGAGCTTTAAGTGAACTTAAAGTGGGACTGCTTTTTTTAAAAGTTAAATAACTTAAATACCTCTTTTGGAGCAATGTTAAATAACTTAAATACCCCTTTTTCTGACAAATTAAATAACTTAAATAACTTTTCTGCTTAAAAATTTCCACATTATAGGATAGACTATTTAACTTAAATAACTAATTTCAGCTTAAAATCAGCAAAATTAAATAACTTAAATAGCGTTTTTTCTTGAAATTGATATAGGCCATCCATTTTCCGGTCCGTTTATCATAGGTCACGCCGGTACAGCCGCTGGTGTTGGAGCTTCGCAGCTTCTGATTCCGTTCCAAAAGAGCCACTGAGGTGCCGTCTACCAGCTTCAGGGCCTCTCTGGCATGATCCTTTTGCAGACAACGGCAGCTCTGGGTATCTCCATTCTGCTGCTGATCCTGGTCATCCAGGGCAGTATCTGGCTGAACTTCTCCGTGCCTGCCATTGAGAATACGCCGCTGTACTTCCTGGGCTATCTGATTGTCAACTCCATTCAGATGGGCGCTAACATCGACTACGCCATTGTTATCTCCAGCCACTATACGGAGCTGAAACAGCAGTATCCTCCCAGGAAGGCCATTGTTGAGGCGCTGAACGCCTCCTTCCCCACCATCTTCACCTCCGGCACCATTCTGGCTGCTGCCGGCAGCCTGATTGCCGTGATGACCACCAACCCCGTCATCGCCACCATCGGCGACTGCCTGGGCCGGGGCACCATCATCTCCATTGTGCTGGTTCTGGCGGTGCTGCCCCAGATTCTGGTGCTGGGCGATACCATCATCGAGCGCACCAGCTTTGAAATGCCCGGCCTGGACCGGAAGGTCCGCACGGCCAGCGGCACCATGCATGTCCATGGCCGCGTCCGGGGCTATATCAGCGGCGTGATCGATGCAGAGGTCAACGGTATCCTGACGGGCCAGATCAATGCCTCCATTGCCACCGGTGACGTGGAGGTGGCGGAGGATCATCCCGCCTTAGAGGAAGGAGCGACGAAGCAATGAAAAAGAATATTGTGCGCATCCTTGCACTGCTGCTGATTGCCGCCATGCTCCTGCCATTGTGTGCCCGGGCAGAGGAGGATACGGCGGAAGAGGACACCGAGCAGACGGTTTATGAAGAGTACCCTGTGTCCACGGCGGAGGACCTGGAAAAGCTTGCAGAGCTCTGCCGTCTGGACAGCGCCAGCAAAAATCTGAAGGTGATCCTGAATGCGGATATTGACCTGAAGGACATGGAGGATTTCCAGATCCCCACCTTCGGCGGTATCTTTGACGGGCAAAACCACAAGCTTTACGGCCTGGTCGTGAATCAGGACGGCTCTGCCCGGGGCCTGTTCCGCTACATCCAGGAGGGATCCACGGTCAAAAATCTGGAGATCATCGGCCGGGTGACCCCTTCCGGAAGCTCCACCAAGGTGGGCGGCCTTGCAGGCGTCAACGCCGGAACCGTTGAAAACGTCAGCTTTTTCGGTGCTGTCTGCGGCATCAGCCAGGTTGGCGGCATTGTGGGCCTGAACGAGGTCAGCGGCAGAGTGGAAAAGTGCACCATGAAGGGCTACATCCGGGGCAGCAAGGTCCTGGGCGGCATTGTGGGCGAGAATGCGGGCGTCGTGTACGACTGCGTGAACAAGGCCAATGTGAACACGGAGCTGGCTACGGAAACCCTGTCCATTGAGGACATTACGGTGCCCAGACTTACCAGCGATGAAGGCGGCATCAGCGGCTCCGACATCGGCGGCGTGGTGGGCGCCAGCAGCGGCGTGATCCGGCTGTGCCGGAATGAGGGCAATGTGGGCTATCAGCACACGGGCTACAATATCGGCGGCGTGGCGGGCTCCAGCAGCGGCTTCATGGCGGACTGCGTGAACTATGGCGACGTGTACGCCCGAAAGGAGGGCGGCGGCGTGCTGGGCCAGATGGAGCCCAACAACATGCTGGTCTACGATGAGGACACCCTGCAAAAGCTGGAAAAGGAGCTCAATACGGCCCAGGGCATTCTGAGCCGGGCGGCCTACGATGCGGGGAATGCCAACAGTACCATTCAGGACGGCCTGGTCCAGGTGGAGGCCTCTTTGAATGATGTGCTGGATGCTATCGACTATATGCTGGAGGTCGTCAGAGACAATACCTCCGTGGATGGTCCCAACCCGGACTGGAAGCCCGGGGACGATATTGAGCTGCCGGACATCAATGTGAACGACAAGGACGCCATCTGGGCTGCCGCCGGCACGGTGGGAGACCGGATGAACGACCTGGTCTGGCAGATCAGCTCCGTGAGCCAGAGTGCCGCAGACGACGGCGGACAGGTCATCAGCGATTTGCAGTCTCTGGCAAATCAGATGAGCCGGGTGGTCAACGTCATGAGCGGCCGGGAGGAAAACGAAAATGTTGTGGAGGATGTGTCCGGGGAGAACCTGGAGGCAGATTCTGCCGGTAAGATTCGCAGCTGCATCAACTACGGCACGGTAAACGCCGACATCAACGCCGGCGGCGTTGTAGGTGCGCTATCCTGGGAAAACGACAAAGACCCGGAGGACGACCTGACCGTCCAGGGGGACAGCTCCCTGAACTTCACCTTCCGTACCCGGGCGCTGGTGTACCAGTGCCAGAACCGGGGCACCGTCACGGCCAAAAAGCAGTGCGCCGGCGGCATTGTGGGTAAGACCACCCTGGGCGCCATTGTAGGCTGCGAGGGCTACGGCA
>OLZI01001975.1_pt1 | contig 10074 bp, 8 predicted proteins | sample 1674061 | NCBI WGS metagenome assembly OLZI01 (sample SAMEA103958139, study PRJEB25191) | human gut metagenome | biome: human-associated habitat [ENVO:00009003]; feature: intestine environment [ENVO:2100002]; material: feces | place: Germany | collected 2013/2015 | reverse complement strand
CAGAACAGCAGGAACAGCTTGCGGCCGGTCTTGCCGATGTACTTCTCGATCAGCAGGCCCATGGACTTACCGTCATTCTTGACGGAAGCATACAGGGCGCCGAAGTCGGTAACAGCGCCGAAGAAGACGCCGCCGATGAGCACCCACAGCAGGACGGGCAGCCAGCCGAAAGCGGCAGCCTGGATGGCACCGGTGACAGGGCCTGCACCGGCAATGGAGCTGAACTGGTGGGCGAACACCGTCCAACCGTCGGTGGGAACATAGTCCCGGCCATCCTCATGGACAACAGCCGGGGTCTTGGCGGTGGGGTCGATGCCCCACTTGTTGGCCAGCCAGCGGCCATACAGCGTATAAGCGCCGAACAGACACACGGCTGCGATCAAAACGATGACCAGCGTATTCATTTCTTTTACCTCTTTCCTTTCTTTCACACCGGCAATGGCCGAAGCAGGACGGCTGTGCCCAAAAGCAGGGCAGGCGAAACGGCCCGGAGGGGTGAAAAAAGCCTCCGTCCTCATGAAAGATAGAGACACAAAAATGTATCCCATCTTCCTCGAAGACGAAGGCCAAACGGTGCATCTGCACCGGTCGTTCTCCGCGGTACCACTTCGTTTGCTGCTTTCGGGAGCAGCCGCTTGCGCGTACGGGCGTTCCTGCCGCCGATACGCCGCCCTGTAACGTGGGCTGAACGGCCATGCACTACTGCCGCAAGCGGGTTCGCACAGGCTGCTCGCAGGTGAGGGCTGATCGCACTGTGCTGCCGTCTTGCACCGGAATGGCGGCTCTCTGAGCGCAGGGAATGCGAAAAGTCATGTCCTGTTCATTGCATTTGCCGAATGATTGTGTATACTTTAGTCCCGATTTCATAATTTGTCAATATATTTTGGGCAAGTTAGGAGGATGTGCCAATTCGGGAAAAATGCTGGTAAAAATTTTTAGGTGATTTTTGTTCATGTGTGAAGAGAAGAAAACTATGCACGTTAAAATGTGAAAATCACTCACGTTGCGAAAAGACTTGACTTTCACGCTTTCGTGTGCTAAAGTGATAATACGAAATCACCAAATCTTCCAAATACCCGGCGCTTGCCGCAAAGGAGGCCGCTATGGCTGAGAAAAACCCCAGAAAGAACCCGACCACGGACGCACTGTTCGATGCGATCCTGAGCCTTGAAACACGGGAAGAGTGCTACAATTTCTTTGAGGACCTGTGCACCGTAAAGGAGATCTCCGATATGGCGCAGCGCCTGGAAGCGGCCAAGCTGCTTTTGGGCGGCAGCACCTATGACCAGATCGTCAAAGCTGTGGAGATCAGCACGGCCACCATCAGCCGGATCAACCGCTGCATCCAGTACGGCTCCGGCGGCTACCGCGACGTCATCGAAAAAGTCTCTGCGAAGGAAGCAGCCGATTCCGCCGAGTGACACAGGCAGCGGCCCGGACATACAATGGGGCATACCTTATATAAGAAAGGATGACCCGATTTATGATCACGGAAACCAACTGCACGCCTACGCTGGAATGCCCCGCACTGCCCCGCGTCACCCTCGACCAGGCCGTCATCGACCTGCTGGAGAGCATTGCGCTGCAGGAATCTGCCCTCAGCCACATCCTCTGCGCGGAGAGCCAGAAGATGAAGACCGCGATGGCCATGAAGGAAGTCGACCTGTGCAAGCTGCTGGAGATCAACGACTCGGCCACCAACATGGTCCATGCCGTGGCCAATCTGGAACTGGCACTCAAAGATAAGCTGGAATTCATCTCCAACAACCTCTATTACCCCTCGACGGAAAACACCACCACCGCGCAATAACCGGCGGTTGTCCCTGCCTGCCCGCACTTTGCCGGGCAGGTTTTTTGTGTTTGTGGCTATTCTATGAACAATCTAGCCAAAAGATGAAAAAACGTTTTGTGCGGAATTGCTGAATACAGAAAACTGTGCTATACTATACACTGTATATGTGTGAAAGAGAGGAAATGAACCTTGCAGCACTATGACGTGATCTTATTCGACGTGGACGGAACGCTCATTGATTCCGCACCCGGCATCCTGAATACACTGGAAGAGGTCTTCCGCAAGATGGACGTAGATATCACCGGTGTGGACCTGCGCCGCTATCTCGGCCCGCCGCTGCGCAAGACGTTCGCAGAGCACTTTACAGACCCGGCCAGGGTCGAGGAAGCCGCCGGGCTCTACCGTGCCAGCTATGCCGTCAAGGGCAGCCACGAGTGCCGCGTGTTCCCCGGTGCGGCTGAGATGCTCCGCCGCCTGAAGGAAGCGGGCTTTGTGCTCTGCACGGCGACCTCCAAGCCCACCCAGGTGGTGACGCCCATTCTCAAGGAGCAGGGCCTTGCCCCGTACTTCGATTTCATCGGCGGGGCCTCCATGGATGAGAGCCGCGACACCAAGACCGAGGTCGTCCGCTACGTGCTGGAGCAGCCCTGCGCCAAGGGCAAACGGGTCTTGATGGTCGGGGACCGCAACGACGATATGCGCGGTGCGGCAGACTGCGGTCTGGACGCTGCCGGTGCGCTATACGGCTATGGCAGCCGGGATGAGCTGGAACCGTTCCACCCGGTCTTTCTGGCCGAGAGCTGCGCCGCCCTCGCGGACGCCCTTGTGAACGCCTGACCGGACTGCTGATTGAGAATAAAAATGGTGAATCATTATGAATCGTAGGACACAATCGGACAAGCAATCTATGACTCCTTTGCAGCGGCAGGCTGTTCTGGTCTGCGTTGTGTGTGCGCTGGCGGCGCTGCTGACCATCGGCATCACCCTGACCCTGCTCAGGCGGGGCAAAGTGGACGCCCCGAATGTACCCGATGCAGACTCCGTCTCCTCGGAAACGCCTGCGGGTGGCGAAGATCTGGCAGAGCACTATCAGATCGACAATTCATCGGCTTCTCTGTTGGCAGAAACGGCCGATGCGGGGCAGTCCTACCAGGACGAGACCCTCTTCATCGGCGACTCCAACACGGTGCGCCTGTACAACAACGGCCTGATCTCCCTGCAGCAGTTCTGCGCCAAGGAGGGCATCGGCACACAGGTGGCCCTGAATGAGGGCATCGTCACCTTTAAGAAGGACAGCAATGCCTATCCCATTGCCCAGGCCGTCGCCATGATGAAACCCCGCCGCGTGGTCATCACCCTCGGTACCAACGACAACGGCATGGAAGTGGCCGACTTTATCGCGAATTATACCGCTCTGGTCCAGGCCATCCAGGCCAGCTATCCCTATACCGATATCATCGTCAACACCATCCCGCCCATCCCGGCGGATCACTCGACCTACCCTCACATGGATCAGGCCAGGATCGACGATATGAACATGGCTCTGCTCAACCTGTGCGAGCAGCTGGGCCTCAAGTTTCTGAACACTGCCGAGATCCTCAAGGGGGAGGATGGCTACGGCAAGCCGGACTACTACACAAACGGCGACATCCACCTGAAGAGTGCGGGCCTCAAGGCAGCGCTGAGCTATCTGCGCACCCACGCATACACCACCGATGACCGCCGCCCGGATACCGCCAACATCCCGACCCGCACATTGGAGTATATTTCCAACCCCAGTTCTGCGGTCCAGGCTCCCAGCTCGGAGTCTGCCAGCGAGAGCGCCAGCAGTTCCACCGCTGAGCCTGTTCACTATGAAGCACACTATCGGGTCGAAAAGAAGGGCGGCGGTACGCTGACCTCCGGCGGTGAGTCCAACAAGACCTCCCTGAGCTACACCGTGACCGATGCGTCTCAGACCATCAGCGTGACAGCAGTTCCCGCCGAGGGCTATGTCTTCGTCAAGTGGAGCGACGGTGTCACCACCCGCACCCGCACCGACGACAAGTTCCAGCAGAACATTGACGTCACGGCTGTGTTTGCCGCAGTGTCCGTCGAGATCTCCAACGAGGGCAAGGGCCTGTTCGGCAGCTCCTATATCTTCAAGGCAAAGCTCGGCGGCAAGTATGCCAACGGCGACAATCTCCGCTGGTACGCCAACGGGGAAGAGGTCAAGGCCGCTGCAGGCCAGACGACCGTGACCGTTCCGGTCTCCTCCGTGACCGTCGGCAGCTATAAGATCTACGCCGTCGTCACCTACAACGACTGCACCGTGAAGAGCAACACGCTGACCTTGACTGTCAACAGTGAATCGTCCAGTTCGAGCACGTCAAGCAGCAGCTCGTCTTCGTCCGGAGCTTCCTCCGGCAGTACATCCGGTTCTTCCGCTTCGTCCAAAGAAGAAGCCTCTTCTTCCGGCAGCTCCAGCTCGTCCCACAGCACCTCTGGCAGCAGCTCGGAGCACTCCTCCAGCTCTGCTTCCAGTGCATCGGCGTCCACGAGCGAGTCGAAGGCCGAGTCCAAGGCAGAGTCGGCCAGCGATTCTCAGAGCGAATCAAAGAGTGAATCCAAAGAGGAAAGCGCTTCTTCCCACAGCGAGTCGAAGACCGAAGCTTCGGAAAGCAAGGCTGAGAACGATCTGCCCGCTTCCAGCGAGACGAGCGCAGAGAACACCGAGGCCGCAGCAAGCCGCTGACATTTTTCCACTCCGCTGCATAGGCTGTTCCGAAGGGAGCGTGAGTGGATGTTCTGCGAGAAGATCCGTGTTCCGGGGCTTCCCGGTGAGGAAAATGTGACCGACGGCAGTGTGGACTGGTACGAGATGGACTGGGAGAATGTGGACAATGGCGTTTTGGAATCCGAGATGCCCAAATGCCCGGAAACACCCTGTTCCGCCGCTGCCCGCTGCGAGGATAACACCCCGGAACAAACCGACGATGAAACGTATGAAGTAGTCGAGGAATAAGGCGAAGCCAGCTCTGCCGGGGCGGGGCTGGCTTCTCGCTGTTCTTACGATCCGGCAAATCCGGCGATCCGGAAGAGACCGGCTCCGGCTGGGGAGGACAAGCTCCCCGGAACATGCAACAAGAGAGGGGAAACTGAACCATGGCAAAATACTATTGCATCCTGTTCGATGCAGACAATACGCTGCTGGATTTTGATGCAGCCGAAAGCAAGGCGCTGGCCGATACGCTCCGCAACTACGGCATCGAGCCGGATGCCGAGACGGTGCAGACCTACCGCACCATCAATGGGGAGCTGTGGCGTCAGCTGGAAAAAGGCCAGATCCGCCGCGACAAGCTGATGGCGGAGCGCTTCACCCGCTTCCTGAAGGCCGTGAATGCCGCAGGCAGCGGTGCCGAGATGAATCAATATTATCTCGACCAGCTCTCCACCCACCCGGACCTCGCCGCGCCCAATGTGCTGGACGTGATGAAGGAGCTGGCCGAGGTGGCAACGCTGGCCGTTGTGACAAACGGCTTCGACCGGGTGCAGTCCCGCCGTGTGGCCGAGTCCGGCCTGAAGGAGTTCGTCGAGGAGGTCTTCGTCTCCGAGAAACTCGACAGCGAAAAGCCGAACCGCAAGATCTTTGACACTGCGCTCCGTTCGCTGGGGGTGGAGAACCGCGAGCGTGTCCTGATGGTGGGCGACAGCCTCACCAGCGACATCCAGGGCGGCATCAACGCCGGGCTGGATACCTGCTGGTACAACCCGAACCACGCCGAAAATCCGGGCAAGGTCTGCCCGACCTACGAGATCTCGAATCTCGAAGAGCTGTATCAGCTGGTCATGGAGCCGGAAGAGCTGGCCAATGTCGGGCTGAAGAACCGCCGCCATCAGCTCTAAGCTCCTGCGCTGTGCGGCAAGTGGGAACAAAAAGATTGGATGAACAACAATGCTGATACATTTGGAAAAACTGGGCAAGACCTTCGGCGAGAAGATCGTCCTGCATGATGTCACGGCCAGCGTCGAGCGGGAGGACCGCATCGGCATCGTGGGCCAGAACGGTGCAGGCAAGACCACCCTTCTGAAGATCCTGACGGGGGAATATACCGACTATGAGGGCGAGTTCAGTGTGACCCATGGCGTCACCCTTGGGTATCTGGAACAGAACGCGAAGCTGGACCCCACGCTGGATATCTACGGCGAGATGCGCTCCTGCTTCGCCCATGTGCTGGATGCCATGGCACAGATGCAGATCCTGGAGCGCCGGATGGCGGCTTCGCCGGAGGATGCCTCTCTGCTGGAGCAGCACGATGCACTGCAGAACATCATCGACGCAGCCGATGGATACAATATGGACGTCAACATCAAAAAGGTGTTGTCCGGCATGGGCTTTGCACAGGATACCTGGACCAAGAACATCGCAGTCCTGTCCGGCGGCGAGCTGACCCGCCTGCGGCTGGCAAAGCTGCTGCTGCAAAAGCCGGACGTCCTCATTCTGGACGAGCCCACCAACCACCTCGATTTTGCGACGATGGAATGGCTGGAAACCTACCTCAAGGGCTATTCCGGCGCGGTCCTCGTCGTCAGCCATGACCGCTACTTCCTCGATAACGTCTGTACGAAGATCTGGGAAGTTTCGTTCCAGACCATGACGACCTACAAGGGCAATTTCTCGGCCTATCTGCCCCAGAAAGAAGCCGCCGATGCCCTGCGCCAGAAGCAGCACGACGCCGATGTGGCACTGGCCGAAAAATTGCAGGACTACGTAGACCGCAATCTGGTCCGCGCTTCCACGACCAAAATGGCCCAGAGCCGCCGCAGGCAGCTGGAAAAGCTGGAGATCACCGAGGCCCCAAAAGATGAGACGAACCAGCTCAAATTCCGCTTCGAATACGACGTGGAGCCGTGGAACGAGCTGGTGCTGATGAAGAATCTGACCATCCGCATCGGGGAGCGCACCCTGCTGGAGCCGTTCACCTACACGGTCTGCCGCGGGCAGCGGCTCGTCATCGCAGGCCCCAACGGCGCCGGCAAATCGACCCTGATGCAGGTGCTGGACGGCAAGCGCCGCCCCTCCGGCGGCATGGTCCGGCTGGGCACTGGTGCCCGGCCCAGCATCTTTGCCCAGCAACAGAACCGCCTGGGGCAGGGCAGGGTCATCGACGTCATCTGGAACAAATACCCCCGGATGACGGAGCTGGAAGTCCGCAGCCATCTGGCCAAGCTGGGCTTCCGGGGCGAGACGGTCTTCAAACCCTGCGAGGCGCTGTCCGGCGGCGAGCTGGCCCGCCTGCGCTTTGCCGAGATCGTGCTGGAACGCCCGAACCTGCTCTTCCTGGACGAGCCGACGAACCATCTGGATATCTACACCCGCGAGAACCTGACCGAGGCGCTGATGGCCTACACCGGGACCCTGCTCATGGTCACCCACGACCGGCACCTGATGAACAGCCTCGGATGCCCCATCCTCTATCTGGAGGACGGCAAGGCAACGCTCTACCCCAGCTACGATGCCCTGATGGGCCGCAGCGCGCCCGCCGCCGCGCAGCCGGCCAAAGCCGCCGAGCCTGCCAGGGCCGGTTACGGCAAGGAGCAGCGCCGCCGCCGCGCCGAGCTGCGGGCTAAGATCAAGGCCTGCGAGGACGAGATGGAAGCCTGCGGTGCCCGCGAAGTCGAGCTTGACAACGAGATCAACTCGCCGGAAGTCTACAACGACCCGCAGCTGCTGCGGGAAAAAAGCGATGAGCTTGCCGATCTGCGCTTCCATCAGGAAGAACTGTTCGCCGCCTGGGAAAAGGCCATGGAGGAACAGGAGCAGTACGAGCAGAGCAGCACCGAAGAATGACCACCCGAAGGAGGCCCTTTCATGCCGAACCACCGCCGCAACGATTCCAAGACCCACAGCATCGCCCTTTCGGGGCTGCTGTTTGCGCTGGCCATGGCACTCTCATTCGTTGAGGGCACACTGGTGCTTCCCGGCCTTTTGCCGGGCATGAAGCTGGGGCTGGCGAATATTGTGGTGATGTACGCATTGTTCTTTATGGGGCCGAAGCAGGCGCTCGTGCTGGATCTCCTGAAAGCGCTGTTCGTCTTTCTGGTCTCCGGCTGGACGGCGGGGTTCCTCTCGCTGTGCGGCGGCCTGCTCTCGCTGCTGGTGATGTGGTTGCTGTATTATCACGCACCGGTGCGCCCCACCTGGTACATCCTCTCGGTATGCGGTGCGCTGTTCCACAATATCGGTCAGCTTCTGGGTGCCAGTGTGATCTTATCCTCGGCGGTCTCCCTCTATTATGCGCCGGTGATGCTGGTGCTCGGCCTCGTAATGGGCGCACTGACGTCCATCACGCTCCGGGCGCTGCTGCCGGCTCTGGGCCGCCTGGGCTACAATATAAAAGAAAAATAAGAGGTTTTGCATATGTCTGAAAAAGTCACGGTCCGGGTGGAGCGGAACATCCTCCATCTGCCCGCCATCGCTCTGCGGGGGCTTGTCGTCTTTCCCAACAACCTGCTTCATTTTGAGGTGGGCCGCGAAAAGAGCATCGCCGCTGTGGAGTGGGCGGTCAGCAATCACTCCAACGTTTTCCTGATCGCACAAAAGGATATGAAGGCCGACGACCCCGGTGCCGACGGCCTGTACAATTACGGCGTCGTGGCCGAGATCAAGCAGGTCATGCGGGTGTCGGACGACCTCGTCCGCATCCTGGTGGAGGGCAAATACCGCGCCCGGCTCACCGAGATGGACACCGACGGCAGCTTCCTGCTGGCTTCGGTCCGGCCCACGCCGGTTCGCCCCGTCAAGCCTGATGAAGAGGCCGAGGCCGACGCGCTGCTCCGCAACGTGAAGAAGAGCTTTGATGAGCTGCTGAGCCTGAACCCCCGCATCGGCAAGGATGTGGTGTTCGCGGTCAACTCCAACAACGACCCGGCGTTTCTCTGCGAGTATATCCCGGCCAACCTCCTGTTCCGCTTTGAGGATAAGCAGGCCGTGCTGGAAGAGGGAACGCTTCTGGGCCGTCTGCGCCTGCTCGTAGAGCGGATGCACCGCGAGCGCCGGATGCTGGAGATCGACAAGGAGATCGCGCAGAAGGTCGATGAAGCCATGGACAAGAACCAGCGCGACTACTATCTGCATGAGCAGATGCACATGATCAGCGAGGAACTGGGCGAGGACGATGACACCACCGCCGAGGCCGAGGAATACCGCCGCAAGATCACGGCCCTGCACCTCGATGCCGAGCGGGAGAAGAAGCTCCTCAAGGAAGTGGACCGTCTGGCCAAAATGCAGAGCAGCAACCAGGAGGGAACGGTCATCCGCACCTATCTGGATACCTGCCTGGAACTGCCCTGGAACACCTTTACTGAGGACGACCTCGACATCGCCAAGGCACAGCACATCCTGGACCGCGACCACTACGGCCTGAAAAAGGTCAAAGACCGCATCCTCGAAGTGCTGGCGGTCCGCAAGCTGGCCCCGGACGTCAAGGGCCAGATCATCTGCCTGGTCGGCCCTCCGGGTGTCGGCAAGACCAGCATCGCGCGTTCCATCGCCGAGAGCCTGGGCCGCAAGTATGTCCGCCTGAGCCTGGGCGGTGTGCGGGATGAGGCCGAGATCCGCGGCCACCGCCGCACCTATATCGGAGCCATGCCCGGCAAGATCATCAGCGCGATGATCACCGCAAAGAGCTCCAACCCTCTGATGCTCCTCGACGAGATCGACAAGCTGGCGGGCGATTTCCGGGGCGACCCGGCGGCCGCTCTGCTCGAAGCTCTGGACCCGGAGCAGAACGCCACCTTCAACGATCACTTCATCGATATGCCGTTCGATCTGAGCCATGTGCTCTTTATCACCACGGCCAACGACCTGAGCGCCATCCCCGGCCCGCTGCGCGACCGAATGGACGTCATCGAGCTGCCCAGCTATACCCGCGTGGAAAAGTACAACATCGCCCGCAAGCATCTGGTGCCCAAGCAGCTCAAGGCCTGCGGTCTGGCCGGTAAAGTCACCTTCTCCCAGAGCGCCCTGTACGGCATCATCGACGGCTATGTCCGCGAGGCCGGCGTCCGCAATCTGGAGCGCACCATCACCAGTGTGCTGCGCAAATGCGCCCGCAAGATCGCATCCGGTGAGGTGGAGAGCTTCTCCGTGACCGGCTCCAATCTGGAAGAGCTGCTGGGCCCCAAAATGGTCAAGCCCGATTTCCTCAACCGCACCAACGCCATCGGCATCGCCAACGGTCTGGCCTGGACCAGCATCGGCGGCGAGACCCTGCCCATCGAGGTGCAGGTCATGGACAACG
>OLZI01001959.1_pt1 | contig 10126 bp, 9 predicted proteins | sample 1674061 | NCBI WGS metagenome assembly OLZI01 (sample SAMEA103958139, study PRJEB25191) | human gut metagenome | biome: human-associated habitat [ENVO:00009003]; feature: intestine environment [ENVO:2100002]; material: feces | place: Germany | collected 2013/2015 | reverse complement strand
AAAATAAAGGAGGCAAATTCATGAACGATTATAATAATTTTTCTGAAAGCTATTCAAATCCACGAGTTAAAAAGCTGCGCTCTTTTGCACAGTCCACTTACGGCATGGAGGCGGCAAGCTATAAGGGCATTGCAATGAAGACCTTGTATTTTGTTGCAGTTTTCGCCGCAGGCATGGGAGCATATTTTTACATTCACAACTTCTTCGGCGGCGGTGCGCAGGCTTTTTCCACTGAGTATACTATCTTTGTCGGCGCTATTATCGCAACAGCAATAGCAGGACTTGTGGCGTCATTCGCTCCGAAAACAACAGCGGTAACAGGCTCTATCTATTCCGCAGGCATGGGATATGCACTGACCTTTATGTCAATGATCTACGCAATGCAGTGGAAAGGCATAATAGTTGAAGCCGTTACACTGACGCTTCTCACAGTTGCAGTGCTTGCAGTTATCTATTCAAAGGGCGTTCGTGTGGGAAGCAGAATGAAAACTGCTCTTATCACCTGCCTTTGGGTCTCTATCATAGGCGGATTGCTTTTCATGCTTCTTGCATGGCTCGCACCTCATTCAGCTATCTACACTTCGATCGTTGCGATAAACAACGGCCCTATCGGAATACTTTTCGCTGTTATTGGCGTTCTTATCGCCGCAGCGCTTCTTATGTGCGATTTTGAAACTATCCAGATGACAGTTGAACAGGGGCTTCCTGCTCAGTATGAATGGTATGCAAGCTATGGTCTTATCGTAGGCGTTATTTATCTTTATCTTAAAATACTGAATCTTCTTGCAAAGATAGCAAACAACAGAAAGTAATTTATGTGCTAGAGTATTTTTATCCCTCGTCGCAAGGCGGGGGATATTTTTATGCACAAAAAAGGAACTCCCGAATAAACGGAAGTCCCTTTTTGTGTGGGTATATTTAATTAATAGAAAGGCTTTTTTATCAGATATCCCATTTCCAATCTCTGATCTCAGGCATATCAAGACCATACTCAGCAATATACTGCTTGTGTTCAACAAGCTTGTCCTGCATGAGCTGGTGGAGATAAGCGCCTGTGTTTCCGAGCTGTGGAAGTCTCTTGATAACTTCCATAACAAGGTGGAAACGGTCTATCTCGTTCTGAACTCTCATGTCGAATGGAGTTGTGATCGTACCCTCCTCGTTGTAGCCGCATACATAAAGGTTGCGGTTGTGACGATGATAGAGAAGCTCGTGGATAAGTGTAGGATAGCCGTGGAATGCGAATACGATAGGCTTGTCCTTTGTGAACAGTGCGTCAAAGTCAGCGTCGGAAAGTCCGTGTGGGTGCTTTGACTGTGGCTGAAGCTTGAACAGGTCAACAACGTTGATAAATCTTATCTTTACCTGTGGAAGATTCTTTCTCAGGATAGTTACTGCCGCAAGTGCTTCAAGTGTAGGTGTGTCGCCGCAGCAAGCCAGAACAACGTCAGGCTCCTGACCCTGATCGTTTGAAGCCCATTCCCAGATACCGATACCCTGTGTGCAGTGCTTAACAGCCTGCTCCATTGTGAGCCACTGCTGTCTTGGGTGCTTTGATGTTACCATTACGTTTACATAGTTCTTTGAACGTATGCAGTGGTCAAAGCATGACAGCAGACAGTTTGTGTCCGGTGGGAGATACATTCTTACAACGTCTGCTTTCTTGTTTGCAACGTGATCGAGGAAGCCTGGGTCCTGATGTGTAAATCCGTTGTGATCCTGCTGCCATACGTTGGAAGAAAGTATGTAGTTAAGTGAAGCTATCTTCTGTCTCCATGGGAGCTGTGAAGTAACTTTGAGCCACTTAGCGTGCTGTGAGAACATTGAGTCAACTATTCTGATGAAAGCCTCATAGCTTGCGAAGAAACCGTGACGTCCAGTGAGCAGATAGCCCTCCAGCCAACCCTCGCACATATGCTCAGAAAGCATAGAGTCCATAACACGACCGTCAGCGGCAAGGAACTCGTCGTTGTCCAGCTTGTCAGCGTTCCAATCTCTGTTTGTTGCCTCAAAGACCTTGCCAAGTCTGTTTGACATTGTCTCGTCAGGTCCGAAGATACGGAAGTTTCTGCTTTCTTCATTAAGCTTGAATATATCTCTTACAAATCCGCCAAGCTCTATCATATCCTGTGCTTCAACTGCACCAGGAGCAGGCACATCAATGCCGTATTTCCTGAAATCAGGAAGTCTGAGATCTCTCAGAAGAAGTCCGCCGTTGGCGTGTGGGTTTGCCCCCATTCTTCTGTCACCTGTAGGAGCAAGCTCCTCAAGCTCAGGGATAAGTCTGCCCTCTTCTGTGAAAAGCTTCTCAGGGTGATAGCTCTTGAGCCAATCCTCAAGCATTTTCAAATGCTCAGGAGCTTCCATTGTCATTGGTACCTGATGCGCTCTGAATGTACCCTCTATCTGCTTGCCGTCTACAACCTTCGGACCTGTCCAGCCCTTTGGTGAACGGAATATTATCATAGGCCACTTTGGTCTTTCAGTAACGCCGTTTTCTCTTGCGTTCTTCTGGATAGCCTTTATTTCCTCGATAACAGTGTCAAGAGTTTCAGCCATGAGCTTGTGCATTGTCATAGGATCGTCGCCCTCGACAAAGTATGGCTTCCAGCCGCAACCCTCAAAGAAGCTCTTTATCTCTTCATGAGAAATTCTTGAGAATACAGTTGGATTTGATATCTTGTAGCCGTTAAGGTGAAGTATAGGAAGTACAGCACCGTCAGTCTTAGGATTCAGGAACTTGTTTGAGTGCCATGCTGTTGCAAGAGGACCGGTTTCAGCCTCACCGTCGCCGACAACGCAAGTTGTGATAAGGTCAGGGTTGTCGAATACAGCACCGAATGAGTGTGCAAGTGAATAACCAAGCTCACCGCCCTCGTTTATAGAACCTGGGGTTTCAGGCGCAACGTGTGATGAGATTCCTCCTGGGAAAGAAAACTGCTTGAACAGTTTCTGCATACCCTCAACATCTCTTGAAATGTTAGGATATACCTCAGAATAAGAGCCTTCAAGATAGGTGTTGGCTACCATGAAGTTTCCTCCGTGACCAGGGCCTGAAATATAGATCATGTCAAGGTCATATTTCTTGATGACTCTGTTAAGGTGAACATAGATAAAGTTCTGACCAGGTACAGTACCCCAGTGACCAACTATCTTTTTCTTGACGTGATCCATTGTGAGCGGCTCACGGAGAAGCGGATTGTCAAGCAGATAGAGCTGACCTGCCGAAAGATAATTGGCAGCTTCCCAATACCTGTTCATTTTCTCCAAGAGCTCAGGAGAAATGTTCATTGTGTCTGACATTGCAATACCTCCATATATTTTGTCATAGATCAAAAACAGTAAACGTTTTCACACAATAAGATTATATCACAGCCCAGAATTTTTTGCAAGAAAAGAATATGAAACTAGCCGAAAATTTTATACTCCATTTACGACATTTCATATGCTATATAAAAATAGTAATAATAAAGACCTCTCCGCATATAGCAGAAAGGTCTGAGCTTGTCAAATATCCAAAATTTATAGCGGGCGACCTCAAGTCACCCCTCTGCACAAAACTTTAAATAAGCTGACAGATAAGTATCACGCAGAAGCTTGCAAGGCAGGCAAATGCCGCAACTATAATAAGGCTTTTTTCCTTGAATGCAAGCACGCAGGCTGTTATAAGTCCTGCTATGGAAGCTGCAAGGTTTTCCGTTGAGAATAGTATGGACGGGAAAGTCATTGCTCCAAGCACAGCGTATGGCACATAGTAAAGAAAGCTTTGCACAAATCTGTTTGTTATCTTGCCCTTGAAAATTACCAACGGCAGGGCACGAATAAGATAGGTCACTCCTGCCATAATGAAAAGATAAATGAAGAAATCTCTTATACTCAGCATTGACCGTCCTCCTCATTTTTCACAGGCATGAGAGCCGCCATTATTCCTGCGGAAAGAACGGTGCAGATTATTATGGAAAATCCTCCGGATACCTTATTAAGAATAGGCAGCCACTTGAAACAACAGCTAAGAAGAGCCGCAAATATCGCCGCCATTGCAATGCCCTTGTTTTTCTTTGCAGGCGGTATTATTATTGCAAGGAACATTCCGTATATTGCAATGCTAAGTGCACTTATGACTATCTCAGGAAGTATTTTTCCTGCCGCCGCACCTATAAGAGTCCCCAGCGACCAGCCTGCTACAGGTAAAGCGATAAGCCCATACATATACTGCCTTGAAACTTCACCTATATTTCCCATTGCCATGACAAATATCTCGTCTGTCACTCCGAAGCCTACCAGCCAGCGGTGTATTCCCGACAGTGACTTGTCAGCTTTCTGTGAAAGAGATATGGACATAAGTGCATATCTCAGGTTGATTATAAACTGAGCGCAAGCCATTTCTATCCAGAAACCGCCCCCCGACAGCATAATGTCAAGCCCTGCGAACTGACCTGCCGAGGTCACGTTGCAAATAGAGATAAGCACAGTTTCCCACCAGCTCAGACCACCTTTTACGCCTTGAAGTCCGAATGTAAAAGATACCGAAAGATACCCCAAAGCAATAGGTATGCCGTCTTTAAGACCTTTTTTGAAACCACTCATAAATCATTCCACCGAAGCGGTGTTCCCCCTCAAATCAAAAATTATCTATCCTGCACTGACATGATGCCATTGTAACAAGAGCCGCCTTGTGGCTTTCTTCCGTTACTCCTGCGCAGGCGTTTGCGTCAACTATGACCTCGCATTCAGGACAAAAAGCTTTTATTAGCAAAGCGTTTGATACCACGCAAATGTCTGTGCAAAGTCCGCAAAGCTCTATCTCGTCCCCTGCCTTTGTTATTTCAGCAAGGTGCTGTGCAAGCTCAGCCGAGCCGAATGTGCTTTTTTCATAGACCTCTGCGCTTCCACCGATAGCCTCAGCTACCTGAGTCTCAGGCTGCCAGCCCTCGGTGCCTTTTATGCAATGCTCCACAGGGAGCTTTTTTCCCTCAGGCGTTTCAAGATAATCCTTGAAATGCGTGTCAAGGGTCATGAATACAGTGCTGCCCTGAGCCTTGTAACTGCGTATTTTTTCACAGACAGCAGGAACGATCATTTCTGCCATTTTTGAACCAAGACTGCCCGTGACAAAATCATTCTGCATATCAACAACTATAAGATATCTCATATTCTATTTACTCCTTTCTCTCACGACGAAAACGTTTTGACAGGTAAGAACTGACATATTGTTTTATTAGTCCATAAAGTAACATTATAGCCCTAAAATATGAATTTTTCAACGTGTGCATAAAATGGGCAAAAAAAAATGCTGAGCAACGGTGCTCAGCAGAAAATAAAATAAAAAAACTATGTGTAGAACAAAAGAAAGGAGACAACAAAACGGATGTTAAATCAAACAAATTATGTTCAATATCCTTAACATCAATTAAATTATAACCTCTTTTGTAGCGATAGTCAAGAAAAAGTTGCAAAGAACTTGTTAATTTTCTGAAAATTCGGGATTTTGCACAAATATTTCGTTGACATTATGCTAACAATGACATCTGCGTGAGGTCTGAACTTAAATCGACTTAAAAAAGTAAAATATCTTATCCATTTTTAGCGTCTGCGATGTTCAAATTTTAATGTTTAAAACAAAAAAATAAGGTCATGACAGCAGGAAAGAGAGCCGATTTTAGAATATGCAGCAGGCAAACCCGTGATAAAATGCTGCCCTCTGAAACAAGCTCCCTCTCCTGCCGTCATGACCTGCAGGGGACTACTGCTCGGTGACAAGTCTGTTGTCTTTGAAAAACAGTGAAATGCACCAGATAGCCGAAATAGCTACCAAAACGTAGATGATCCTGCTTAGTATCGCTGCAGCGCCTCCGAAAAGAAATGCCACAAGGTCGAACTGGAAAATGCCCACAAGCCCCCAGTTTATGCCGCCTATTATGAGAAGCAGCAGTGCGATCCTATCTATCATGAGAAACTCCTCCTTTGATTGTTTAAGATATAGAGCAGTCCGTCTGTCAGCGGGCTGTTAATTGTAGTATTGTCATATTTTTTTGGATTATTCATTAAACGTTTGGTAAAAAACTACTAAAAAACACAGCTAAAATTCTATATAAAAATCTGCGTTTTGTACTAGACAAAAGCGACGGGCTATGTTATAATAATTGTATGTTAATCGTTTAAGTAAAAATATATGGTAAGGCGGGAGGCAGATCATCGCTTTGCACTATGGGGGCGTTACTTTTTTGAATAATATAGACCTTAAATTCATGTTTAAAGATACGGAATGTGTCAGAATGCAGTCGGGAAAGTATTCCTGCGTTATCGCACCAAAACTTGGTGCTGCTGTGCTGAGGCTTCGTGACGAGGAAAACGGCATAGAGGTGTTCAGATATCGTGATGACTGCACTCTCAAGACTATAAATAAGGCGAGAGAGATATGGGGACTGCCTACTCTTTTCTTGCCTAATCGCTTTGATAAGGGCATTATAAAGACCTCTGACGCAGTGTATCAAATGCCTGTAAATGAGAAAAAGCTTGATAATTTTATCCATGGCTGGGTGCATAAGAGAGAACACGAAATAGAGTGTTATTCAACACAGGATAAAAAAGTTGTGCTTGTTACTTCTTATACCTTTGACAAGAATGACGAGATGTATTCTTATTTTCCGGTGGATTTTAAAATATCCTATACGTTTACGCTTTCTGAAAACGGTCTTTTGCAGGAGATATACCTGACAAACAACAGCGACAAGGCTCTGCCTGTTTCTATATGTACTCATACCTGCCTTAATGCGCCAATGTGCGACGGCGGCAGGGAGGAATCAATGAGAATGTGCGTGCCGATAATCGAAAAGTGCGAGCTTGACAAGAGATGTCTGCCAACAGAAAAGCTTTTGCCTCTTAAAAAGAAAGACCTTGAATATAAAGAGGGTACAAAAATGCCTACTCTGAATAATATCTCAAACGATATGTATACCGCAGGCATGAACAAGCTTGACGGCAAGGATTTCCATGGCTCTTATGTTGTGGATACTGACAATGGTCATAAGGTTTGCAACGAGGTGTCAAAAGAATTTAAGTTCTGGAATATGTGGAACGATAAGGGCAATAAGGGATATTTCTGTCCTGAACCAATGACAGCTATGATAAACTCTCCTAATCTCAGCCTGCCTAACGAAGTGAGCGGATATGAGGAGATAACAAAGGGTCACACATTCAAGTGCTGGCAGAGATTCTTTACTGAATAATAGAAAAAACTATCATTATGCAGAATGAGAGTTATGTAACAGCTCTGTAAATGTAGGGGCGAACAGCGTTCGCCCGTTGGCTTGATCATTTTGTGACGGCTATACACTTCACAATGGTTATAATTAAGAAATTAATTAACAATAGATAAATTACGAAAGGTGGAAATTATTGATGAAATTTGGTCATTTTGATGACGTGAAAAAGGAATATGTCATCAGCAATCCAAGAACGCCATATCCATGGATAAACTATCTTGGCACACAGGAGTTCTTCTCACTTATCTCCAACACAGCAGGAGGCTATTCCTTCTATAAGGATGCAAGACTGAGAAGAATAACTCGTTACCGTTACAACAACGTGCCTATCGACATGGGCGGAAGATATTTCTATATCAAAGACGGCGAAACTATCTGGAATCCGGGCTGGTCACCGGTAAAGACAGAGCTTGATTTTTATGAGTGCCGTCACGGTATGGGCTATACTATCATCACAGGTAAGAAGAACGGACTTAAGGCTGAGGCTACATTCTTTGTTCCTCAGAACTATAACGGCGAAGTTCAGCAGGTAGTTCTCACAAACGAGAGCAATGAAGAAAAAACATTCTCATTCTTCTCATTTGCAGAGTGGTGCCTTTGGGACGCTCAGGACGACTGCACAAACTTCCAGAGAAACTTCAGCACAGGCCGTGTTGAGGTAGTAGGTTCAACTATCTATCACAAAACAGAATACAGAGACAGAAGAGATCACTTTGCATTCTATACAGTAAATGACGAGATAGACGGCTATGATACAGACAGAGATTCATTTATCGGTCTTTATAACGGCTTCCATAACCCACAGGCTGTTGAAGCAGGCAAGGCTAACAACTCATTTGCAGACGGCTGGTCACCTATCGCTTCACACTACAAGAAGATAACACTTGCTCCGGGCGAGTCAAAGACTCTTGTATTTATCCTCGGCTATGTTGAAATGCCTGTTGATAAGAAGTTCGAGGCTGACGGCGTTACTATCAATAAGGAAAAGGCTCTCGCAATGATCGAGCAGTATAACACTCCTGAAAAGGTAGCCGCAGGTCTTGAAGAACTCAAGGCAACTTGGGACAGACTTCTCAGCGTTATCAATGTTGACACACCTGATGACAAGGTAAACAGAATGGTAAATATCTGGAACCAGTATCAGTGCATGGTAACATTTAACCTTTCACGTTCCGCTTCATATTTCGAGAGCGGTATCGGCAGAGGAATGGGCTTCAGAGATTCAAACCAGGATATCCTCGGCTTCGTTCATCAGATACCGGACCGCGCAAGACAGCGTATCATCGACATCGCTTCTACACAGCTTCCTGACGGCGGCTGCTATCATCAGTATCAGCCTCTTACAAAGAAGGGCAACTCCGATATCGGCGGCGACTTCTCAGACGATCCACTGTGGATGATCCTTTCAGTTTCCGCATACATCAAGGAAACAGGCGACTGGTCTATCCTTGACGAAATGGTTCCTTATGATAATGACGAGTCAAAGGCTAAGCCAATGCTCGACCACCTTAAGGTATCATTCTATCACATTGTAAATAACCTCGGTCCTCACGGTCTGCCACTTGCAATGAGAGCTGACTGGAACGATTGTATCAACCTTTCATGCTACTCTGACACTCCGGGCGAGAGCTTCCAGACTTATACTAACCCTAAGTTTGCGGCTGAGGGCGGCTACTCAAAGGTAGCTGAGTCTGTAATGGTGGCAACACTCTTTACATACACAGGCCCTAACTATGTGTCTATCCTCAAGCACCTTGGCAAGGACGATGAAGCTGCCGCAGCACAGGCTGAGATAGACAAGATGAAGAAGAACGTTATGGAATCTGCATTTGACGGCGATTGGTTCCTGAGAGCTTACGATTCCACAGGCGCAAAAATGGGTTCTAAGGAATGTGAAGAGGGTAAGATATTCATCGAGCCACAGGGCTTTGCAGTTATGTCTGAAATAGGCAAGGACGAGGGCGCAGACATCAAGACACTTGATTCTATAGACAAGTACCTCAATACAAAGTACGGTCTTGTTCTTAACAACCCTGCATACTCAAAGTACTATATCCAGTATGGTGAGATATCCACATACCCAGGCGGATATAAGGAGAACGCCGGTATCTTCACACATAACAACGCTTGGATAATCTGCGCAGAAGCATATGCAGGCAGAGGCGACAAGGCGTTCGAGTATTACAGCAAGATAGCTCCTGCATTCAACGAGGAGATATCTGATCTTCATAAGACAGAGCCTTATGTATACGGTCAGATGATAGCTGGTAAGGACGCAAGCAGATTTGGCGAGGGCAAGAACAGCTGGCTCACAGGTACAGCCGCATGGAACATGGTAGCTATCTCACAGTACATTCTCGGAGTACAGGCTGACTTTGACGGCTTGAAGATAGATCCATCTATCCCTCACGAGTGGGACGGCATGACAGCAACACGTCAGTACAGAGGTGCAACATACAACATCACTGTTAAGAACCCTGACCACGTTTGCAAGGGCATAAAGAGCGTAACTGTTGACGGCAAGGCAGTAGAGGGCAATGTTCTCCCTGTAGCTGAAAATGGTGCAACAGTAAATGTTGAGGTAGTAATGGGCTAAGCCATACAAATTTTAAAGGCGAGATTATGTTTTTTGGAAAGACAAAGAAAAAAAATAAACCAACTACAATTGAGCATCCTGTATTAGGAACTTTGATTAAAAAAACAGATTGGTACACAAAGAAGAGCTTTATCATTACATTATGGGATAAAACTTTTGACCTGTATCTATGTATATACTCAAATCAAAAAGATGCTGTAATTTCATTTGAACAAGAAGAAGCAATCAGATATTATCTTGATAATCAGATTCAAATCGAACGAGA
>OLZI01001925.1_pt1 | contig 10319 bp, 11 predicted proteins | sample 1674061 | NCBI WGS metagenome assembly OLZI01 (sample SAMEA103958139, study PRJEB25191) | human gut metagenome | biome: human-associated habitat [ENVO:00009003]; feature: intestine environment [ENVO:2100002]; material: feces | place: Germany | collected 2013/2015 | reverse complement strand
CATCGCTGTCTTCACTATGCCTATGCGCGGCTCATTGCTCGCGTAACTTTCCATTCATCAAACAAAAAAGGCATACTCGCGTATGCCTTTTTCTATCGTATCATCCTATAATTAACCTTTCATCTGAGCGGCAACTTCTGCTGCGAAGTCTTCGTTCTTCTTCTCCATGCCTTCGCCAACTTCGAAACGAACAACCTTAGCGATGGTCAGAGCCTTGTTAACGCTCTCTAAATACTTAGCTACGGTCTGCTTGCCATCCTCAGCCTTAACATAGGTCTGATCTAACAGGCAGATCTCCTTCAGCTGCTTGGATACACGACCGTCTGCCAGACCCTTGAAGATCTTGTCAGATACGATAGCGTCCTTGTCAGCCATAGCCAGCTCAGCCAGAGCAGCAGCTGCTTCCTTGGACAGGAAGTTGAACAGGTAGTTCATGTTGCTCTTCTTCTCTTCGTAGATTGCCTTATCCTCATCGCTCCATGCGGAACTGTTCATAGCCTTATCGATCAGCTTATTCAGGATGGGCTTAGGCAGAGATGCAGGATCGTTCAGAGCTGCGTCAACAGTGATCTCCTGTAACTTAGCCAGCTCTTCTGCGGAAATATCATTTCTGCTGATGTAGGTAGGATTCATAGCTGCTACCTGCATAGCGATGTTGGTCAGTGCTTCTCTAGCTGCGTCATCGGATGCACCGTTAGCTGCAACGATAACACCGATGCGTCCACCACCGTGAATGTAGGATACTGCTACATCTCCGGATACCTTCTCGAAACGACGGATAGACAGCTTTTCACCGATGGTAGCGGTCTTCTCTACCAGAGCTTCCTTAACAGTTGCGCCTTCGAAAGGAGTAGCCAACAGTGCTTCGATATCTTCACCGTCCTTGCCACCCTGTAAATCGGAAGCCAGAGCAGCCCTATTAACAGCCTCTACAAAAGAAGTAAAGGTCTCGTTCTTTGCAACGAAGTCGGTCTCGGAGTTCACTTCAATAACGCAAGCGGTCTTGCCGTCTGCGGAGATTGCTGCACGTGCAACACCTTCTGCTGCGATACGACTTGCCTTCTTCTCAGCTTTAGCCTGTCCGTTCTTTCTCAGGAACTCAACAGCTGCGTCCATATCTCCATTGGTCTCGTTCAGAGCCTTCTTACAATCCATCATACCAGCGCCGGTCATTTCACGGAGCTCTTTTACCATAGATGCGGTAATTGCCATTTTTTTATCCTCTCTTCTTAATTAATATATTATCCTCAAGAACCCAGACCGTAATGACAGGCATCGCAATCTGGGTTCCTATGCTTCTCTTATGGAATCGGATTATTCAGCGTCAGCTGCAACCTCTTCGATATCCTCTGCTTCGGTAGCTACATCAGCATCGCTGTATACAGCCTCTCCCTGTTTAGCTTCGATGACAGCGTCAGCCATCTTGGAAACGATCAGCTTAACGGCTCTGATCGCATCATCGTTACCGGGGATGATGTAATCCAGCTCTTCAGGATCACAGTTGGTATCACCGATACCAATCAGAGTGATGCCCAGTGCATGAGCTTCCTGTACGCAGATTCTCTCCTTCTTGGGATCTACAACGAAGATAGCGTCGGGAACTCTGGTCATGTTCTTGATACCGCCCAGGTTCTTCTCCAGCTTCTCCCATTCTTTCTTTAACTGAATAACTTCCTTCTTAGGCAGTACATCAAAAGTACCGTCCTGAGACATGGTCTCGATCGCATGCAGTCTTGCGATACGGGACTGGATGGTTCTGAAGTTGGTCAGCATACCACCTAACCATCTCTCGTTTACATAGTACATACCGCAACGCTCAGCCTCAACCTTTACAGCGTCCTGTGCCTGCTTCTTGGTACCAACGAACAGAATGGTGCCGCCCTGTGCAGCGATCTCGGATACTGCCTTGTAAGCCTCATCAACCTTAACTACAGACTTCTGCAGATCGATGATGTGGATGCCGTTTCTCTCGGTGAAGATGTAAGGAGCCATCTTAGGGTTCCATCTTCTGGTCTGATGTCCGAAATGAACACCTGCTTCAAGTAACTGTTTCATAGAAATAACGCTCATGTCTTTACCTCCGTTTGGTTAAAATCTTCCGCTTTTCTTTTCTGCCGGGACGCGTTAAGAACCCGGTTAGCTCTGACAAAGACTTCTGTAAAACCAGTAAGCACCATCGTCAAATCGAAAGGCGTGTTTTTTGTCACAACAGTGCGATTATAACATAGGAAAACCCCTGTGGCAAGGGGTTTTTAATGTTTTCCTGTGATTATTTTTGCGATTTCTTCTTCAGAAGTCCCGGGAACTATCTCATAAGTGCCGGGATTTATGCTGCGGCTGTAGCCGTTATTACATAAATAATTGTCAAATGTCTTCGCATCTTCCACCAATCCCGCTTCCTGTAGCCGGCTGCTGACGCTTCCGGAGCTTGCTCCTTTTTTTACGGTAACGGTAACCGTCTGCGCTGCTTCTGATGCTACAATCGTCTCAGGCTGTGGTGTTGCTTCCGGTTCCATGGTATTCTCCGGTGCAACCGTTGTCTCCGGTTCCGATGTTGTTGTCATTGCTTCTTCGGTCTCAGGCTCCGGGGATGCTTCCGTCTTCTCCGTGTTTTCCTGTGCCTGCTGCTGTACGCTGTTCTGCAGAGCTGCTAACGTCAGTTCACTGCTGTCCACCATTCCCAACTGTTCCGCACGTTCTCTGATCTGATCATCTGTCAATGTCTGTGTCTCCTGCCCCTGACGGTGAGAAAAGCTGATTCCCAGGATCAATGCGGTCACGATCATACCAATTCCAAGACCGCGCAGATAATATTTTAATTTCATTTCTGTCTCCGTCCTTAATTTCGTGATTACCTTCAGGCCTTATACAGGTCAATTACGAGTTTTACTTCTCCCACGCCCAGTCCGAGTTCCCTGGCTATTGCCACCGTGGATTTGCCCTGTCTGTGCATTTCCAGGATCTTCTCGTTGTTGTTCTGGCCTTCTTCCGCTGTCTCACCCATGAATCCGATTTCCGGAGATACAGCCTCCTCTGTTTTCGCCGGTTCATCTGCAGGGATCACTTTTTCCGTTTCCTCAGTTTTTACCGTCGGAGTATCATCGATCGCCTTCACCTTGTCTTCCGCAGCTTTCACCGCTTTGTCCACTTTGGAGACGGTATCTTTGATATTGGCATGCTTGTTGTTCAGCATATCATATAAGAACATTGCTTCCTCATGATTTTTATGAATTTCCTGTAATACCGTATCGGAATATTCATTTACCGCCATGATTTTCTCGTTCGTCAGGCGTTCCAGCGATCTCTCCGCCTTTTCCACCACATCTTCTGAGGTTTCTTCCACTTTATCCTGCACCTGTGCACGGACTGTTTTCATTTCTTCCTCTATCAGACCGTGGATTTCCTGTTTTGCCGCATCTGTGTCGATTCTACCGGCGTCCGATCTGCCTGCCGGCAGTAAAAAACTTCCTATAAAAATTACAATTCCTACGATCAGCAGGATTACTTCTAAAATGTCCATCTTACTACGTTTCCTTTGTATTTTCAGATCTTGATGTCAAAACCACGATGCTGTTTTTGGATAACGACACCATCTTCCGGTTCTTTCTTTTTCCGGCGTTTATCTCCGCCGTTTCCGGCATATTCATTGTGTCCCTTCTCCTTGGCATCATATTGTCCGGTATACCAGTCCGCATTATCACTGCTGTGTACTTCTTTCGTAAGCTTTTCACTCTGTTTTTGAGACTGCTGTCCCAGAGTCATCTGTTGAAATGCCCCTTTATTGTCCTCATTCTGCTTCATCACGGAATAATCCTGTGTTCTGGGGATCGAAGCAATCTCCAACGAACCAAACGCCATATCTGTGCCTCTTTTCTGCTATATTGCGGTAGCCTTAACATCTCCGTCGATCCGTTCAAATCTACAGTACTGGTAAGTATTTTTCACCTGCATGGAGGAATCCCCGATAATGATCGTAGTCCCCGGATACACCTCTCCCTTGACGATGACAGCGGCCTTTTCCTGTGGATTGAACTCCATCTGCAATTCCTGCATGCGCGCGTTTTTCTCCGCCAGGCTCTTTTTCTGTGTCTCCATCGTTGCTGCGGAATTCCGGATATAATTCAGCTGGTCCGGAGTAAAACACACTCCTCTGTTTTTTTTCTCTGTGAAACTGGCAAGAATTGGCTGAATACTCCGAATATTTTTAACGATCTCCGAAATTTCTTTCTGGAGTTTCATATATTCTGCTTTTTTCTCCGGGTCCACTCCGACCTCTACCACGGTCGGTGCCCCCAGTGTCGCTCCCAGAGTCTTCACTTCGATTCTCTGACCGGCACGTACATGTCCCCCAGTGATAAAGCCTCTCTTACCGGTTACCTGGATCTCCGTAGATGCCGTCACATTGCTATGCAGAATCGACTCCGTATTCACGTAACCACCGGCACTGACCGTCGCATTTTCGAGGAATTTGGCAACGATATTGCCACCGGCCTTCAGGATGCCTTTTGCCATACCGTTCATACCGCGGGCAATGATAATGTTTCCTCCGGCCTCGATGCAGGCACCCTCTACCACACCGCTTATGATCACATTGCCACCGGCCCTGATCTCAAAATTAGAAGAAACATTGCCACGCACCTGCACGCTTCCTTCAAATTCAATATTTCCGGTGGATAGATCTACATTCTCTACTTCATAAACATCGGATACAAATACTTTGCCCTCTACCAGTGACACGTGACCGTCCACCAGAGAAGTAAGCTTTTTTCTGTCCTCTGAGATTTCAATATTATGTCCGAATTCCAGATGTGCTTTCTTCACCTGTCTGGGGCGGATTTTGGCTCCCTGCACCGTTATTCCGTATTCTCCTTCATCTTCCGGAATGATTTCCGCCAGGAGTTGTCCCTTTCTGCAGGGGTTGATCATATTCAGGTGGAAATAATCCACGGTGCCGTCATCTTTTAATGTAGGCTGTGCATGAACATCCGTATTAAAATAATACCTGACAGACGCATCCGTACCATGCCTCGGTTCTTTTCCTTTGGCCACGATCAGATCTGTACCATAGATCCCATCCGACATAAAATGATCCTGCAGAACGTTCATCTGTATTCCGTAGACAACGTTCCGGTATCTGAGATCCCGGATCACACTGTCCATGGTTGTTCTTTTCCCGCTTTGTGATGCCGGATAGAATCGAAGAATCACCTGCATATTATCCTGGCTGACCTCGATACTGTAGGTTTCTTCCAGTGCCGGGCAATCCTTTCTCTCCAGAAAGCATACCGTATCTTCCCCCGACAAAATTGCTTTTTTAATTGCCATAGGATCATACGGCACAGATTCCCGTTCAAGATAATTCAACACCTCCTGGAGATTCACGTCCGCTCCTCCGTCCTTTGGTTGAAATATCTGTAGCCCATAACCTCCCGGTGCATTTACGAGCTGAAAATAGCCATTCTGCATGCATTTTCTCCTCTTACCCAATCTGCGGGTCAACCATTTTTATAAAAGTCCCATATAATTTCCCATTTTTGTCTTCATTTTCTGCAGAGCTCTCGTATGCAGCTGGGAGACTCTGGATTCCGACACTTCCAATATATTACTGATCTCTTTTAGCGTAAGATCTTCGTAATAATACAGCGTAACTACTTTCTTCTCTTTCTCTGTCAAAAGTTCCAATGCTTCTCCGAGTACTTTTGTCAGCTCTTCCTTCTCAACGCTCTCTTCCGGACCGTCAAATCTGGCCGTGGTATGTCTGCTATAATCCTGCGAGACATCGCTTCCCTGATCCATATATTCATTCAGTGACACCAGTCCCGTAATTTTCATCTGCGACTGCCAGTCCAGATATTCCTCCGCGGATATTCCCAGACCCATAGCAATATCTTCATCTGTTGCGCTGCGTCCCGTAGTCTGTTCCACTTCCTTGATGACAGCGTCAATCTTCTTCTGTCTCTGGCGAATCGTCCGAGGTATCCAGTCCATTTTACGAATCTGATCCAGAATGGCTCCACGGATACGCAGACTGGCATAGGTCTCGAATTTTACTTCTTTGAGGCAATCAAATTTGTCAATTGCATCAATCAAGCCAAAGATCCCGTAGCTGACCAGATCCTCATAGTCTACGTTGTATCCCAGATACATGCTCAGTCTTCCGGCCACCACTTTCACCAGGGGGGCATACTCCAGTATCAGCTGCTCCCTGGTCTCCGGTCGCTTATTAGCAGCATATTCTTCTAATAACCTTTTCTTACCGGCTTCATCCATTTGACTCGCTTACACCCTTCTGTTGTGCATCTTCCGATACAGCATCTTCTTGTTCCGCCTTCTCTTCCTGTTCCTGTTTTACCTTTTCCTCGTTCTGCCTGTCAAAGCGATCCAGCAGAAGCCGGACACCGTTTCCCAGACAGTAAAACAAAAGCATCACAGCAAACAGTGCCACCAAACTTGCCAATACCGAGTAAGCCTGTACCATCGTAACAATACAGGTACAGGCGCCGGCTGTCAGCATCAGGATCAATGGCATATTCTTTCTGTTCATAATTTTCTTCCATTCCAATATTTATCAGATGACTGATTCATCTCTTCCTACCGCACGGATATAAAATTCTCCGGTCTCCGGATAAAATGTAACGGTTCTTCCGTAGTTTTTGCCTGTATCCTCTGCTAAAATAGGGATATTGATTTCCTTCAATTTCTTCTTAACAGCCTGCACATTGCGCTCCCCCACCTGCATCATGTCGTTACGACCCTGAAATGTAAACATGGTAGCGCCACCGGCAATCTTAGCAACCATTCTTGCCTTTCTCGCACCAAGTTTTTCCATCTGGCGTACCAGTTCATCAATTCCCGTATCCGCAAATTTTGCAATATTCTGGCTACTGTTACGTATCGTAGTGCTGTCCGGCAGCATAATATGCGCCAGACCGCCTATTTTCGTCACCGGATCGCGGATTGCAATTCCCACACAAGATCCCAATCCCAAAGTCGTCACTCCGTCGGGACTTACGCAGGTCTTCAGATCCGCCATTCCTACCTTAATAATCTCGCTCATTCTGCTCCCCTTCTTCTACCTCTTAGCACCTTATGCAACAGATATTCCCAAAGACGATAATATCTTGGGATAGGATTCAATATCGGGAACCAGAATGAAATAACCGTCAATCTCCACCTCATCGTAAAACTGAGACTGGATCAATAAAATCTTATCTCCCAAAGTTCCAAATTCAATTGCCGGAACGCTTAGGATCGCTCCCGCCATATCCAGCGTCAGAGAAGGCGGGGTAGGGATAATCGTCAGGTTCGTAAGAGACGACAGGGAATTCAGATAGGCTCCCGTGATAATGTTGCCGATCTCCTGCATTGCAGAAAATTCAATCTCTGAAAAACCTTCCGGCTGTACCATATCTCCAAGGATCTTATGGAGAAGATGTTTTGCGCTGTTCTGTTCCACCAGGAACATCATGCTTCCGGTAATGTCACCTTCCACCCCCAGGAAAACACCGATCATCACCTGTTCCTCTCCTCCCATCAGTGCTCCGACTTCATTAAAATCCAAAAGCTTTACCTGCGGTACTTTCATATCCACCTTGCAGTTTAACATCTGGGAGAGTGCTGTCATAGCGTTGCCTGCACCTATGTTTCCAATTTCTTTTAAAACATCCAGATATGTTTCCGAAACTTTCTCTAAACTCAGATCTCCCATGGATCCATCTCCTTTATGCGTTTTCCTCCAGTGTAATGGAATTCAGATCCAGAAGAGAGATCAGTTCCCCATTGTGTTTTCCTACACCTGTAATAAAACTCTTTTTATTCTCACCGGCATTCTGAGACATTTTTTCAATCTCGCTGGTACCGAGAGTGACAACTTCCTTCACTTCGTCCACAATTATGCCGACACTGCCCTGCTGTTCCAGTTTCAGAATGATAATTCTGGTAGCACGGGTCAGTTCGTCTGCCTCCAGTCCCATTTTCAGTCGGAGGCTCATTACCGGCAGTACTTCTCCACGCAGATTAATAACACCTTTCAGATATGCGGGTACCTTGGGTACTCTGGTAATGTGCTGCATTCTGACAATGTTGTCTATGTAACGGATATCAATGCCGTACTGCTCATCACCGAGGCGGATCACAATATACTGGAAAAATTCCTCCTCAATTTTACGCTCATCTCCGGCTTTTAACGTATTTTTCATGCTAAGTTCTTCCATAATCGTCATCTCCCTCCTTACAGTAATGCATTTGCATCCAGGATCAGTGCCACTTCACCGTCACCCAAAATCGTTGCACCGCTGATAAATTTACACTGCTTGATATATTTGCCAAGAGATTTGATAACGATCTCCTGCTGACCGATCAGTTCATCGATCACAAGACCTGCCATTTTGTCTCCCTTCTTGACGATTACCACAATCAGATTATCCTCGGTAGATCTGGTACTTTCCACATCCAGTACTTCCGTCAGACGGATCAGGGGAATTACCGTTCCTCTTAAGTTGATCACTTCTTTGTTTTCTACCAGTTTGATATCCTTCGGTGAGATATCTTCGATGGTCTGAATGGATCCCAGGGAGATCGCATATTTTTCTCCACCTACGACTACCATCAGTGCCTGAATGATTGCAAGGGTCAGAGGCAGACGGATCGTCCAGGTACTTCCCTCTCCCCATTTTGATTTCACTTCTACTTCACCGCTTAAGGATTCGATCTTGGACTTCACGACATCCAGTCCCACGCCTCTTCCCGATACATCGGTTACTTTTTCGGAAGTGGAGAAACCGGGCTGGAACAGCAGATTGATAATATCCTTCTCCGACATATTTGCTGCCTGTTCTACGGTTACCAGATTACGTTCGATTGCTTTATTCTTAACAGCTTCCACATCAATACCGTTACCATCATCTCTTACCTCGATGACTACGTTATTGCCATCCTGATAAGCATCCAGGAAAATAGATCCCTGCTCGGGCTTGCCGCGCTGTGCACGAACTTCTGCGGATTCCAGACCGTGGTCAGCGGAATTACGCAGCAGATGCATCAGAGGATCCCCGATCTCATCCACCACGGTACGATCCAGCTCGGTCTCCTCACCGGTCATATACAGTTCCATCTTCTTGTCCAGCTTCTTAGACAGATCACGGATCATTCTGGGGAACTTCACTACAACGCTTTCGATAGGTACCATTCGTACCTTCATTACGGATTCATGCAGATTGGTTGTCACATTTTCCAGATATTCGATCTGCTCATTGAATGCCGTATTGTTGCCATGGTCATTGCTGGAAGCAGCTACCAGAGAGTTTTTGGCAATGATCAGCTCACTTACGAGATTCATCAGAGAATCCAGTTTCTCGATGTCTACACGTACAGTACGGTTGACCACAGGCTTGCTCACCTGTTTTTTCTCCGGAGCTTTAGCAGCCGCAGGCTTCTTCTCTTCTTTTCTCGTTTCAGTCTTTGTCTCGGCTACTTCTTCTTTTTTCTCCTGTGCGGGTTCCTGTGTCTCCTCTTCGGAATGATAATTCTTGGTCTTCTCCAGTTCCAGAACCGCACCGGTCACCTGTGCGATCTCGGATACGCTTTCCGCTGCCTTGATCACATCATCCAGAGAATAATCGGACAAAACGATCAGAGTGAAATCTTTATCGAACTTTTCGTCTTCCACATCCTGTGCGCTGGGTACGGAGACGATGATCTCTCCTTTTTCCTCCACAGCCTTGAACACCAGGAAAGCTCTTGCCGCCTTCAGGATACAGCTGTCCTGTACCACAACATTAATACCGTATACATTTTTGCCCTGTTTCATAGCTTCTTTGATCACGCGGATCTGGCTGTCATCAAACGCAATGCCATTCCATTTTTCCGCACCTGTTCCGGTGCTCTCCGCTGCGGGTGCTGTTGCTTTTTCTTCCTTTGCGGGCTGCTCCTGTCCGGTCTTGTTAGCGTTCAAAATATCATTCAGGGCTTTGATCAGATTTTCATTGTCATTGGTTCCCTCATCGGAGGTCTCCTGGATGTTGTTTTTATACTCATCCAAAGCGTCCAGGCACTGGAACAGTACGTCGATCATTTCCGGTGTCACCTTAATATTGCCGTTACGCACTTCCGAAAATACATTTTCCATATCATGGGTCAGATTCTGCATCCGCTTATAGCCCATGGTTCCCGCCATACCCTTCAGGGAATGTGCCGCACGGAATATTTCATTGATATTATCCATATTCTCGGGATCTGACTCCAGTTCCAGAATCTGTGTATTCAGGTTCTGCAGATGTTCATTTGTTTCATCCAGAAAAATTTCAAGATATTGGCTTACG
>OLZI01001919.1_pt1 | contig 10357 bp, 10 predicted proteins | sample 1674061 | NCBI WGS metagenome assembly OLZI01 (sample SAMEA103958139, study PRJEB25191) | human gut metagenome | biome: human-associated habitat [ENVO:00009003]; feature: intestine environment [ENVO:2100002]; material: feces | place: Germany | collected 2013/2015 | reverse complement strand
GCAAGAAGGCCCTGGTTTGCGGCAGCGGCGGTGCCTCCAATACGGCTGTGGCTGTGCTGCGGGAGCATGGCGCCCATGTGGTGATTTTGTCCCGCTCCGGGCCGGATAATTATCAAAATCTGGAACGGCACACGGATGCCGCACTGATCGTCAACGCCACCCCTGTGGGAATGTATCCCGATGTGGATGGCGCAGCCATAGAGGACCTGTCCCGCTTCCCAAAGCTGGAGGGTGTGCTGGACCTCATCTACAATCCCGCCCGGACAAAAATTTTGCTTGCGGCAGAAGAACGGGGCCTGAAAACAGAGAACGGCCTGAAAATGCTGGTGGCCCAGGCCAAGGAAAGCGCCGAATGGTTCACCGGTGCAAAAATCGACGACGGTGTGATCGGCACCATCTATAGCTCTCTTTGGGCACAGATGGAGAATGTGATTCTCATCGGTATGCCCGGATGCGGCAAGACCACCGTGGGCACCATTCTCTCCGGGATACTGGGAAAGAAGTTTCTGGATGCCGACACGGAGCTGGAAGCCCGTGCCGGGCGGCCGATCACAGAAATCATCCCCCGGGACGGCGAGGCCGCCTTCCGGAAGCTGGAATCAGACGTTTTGAAGGACCTGGGCAAGCAGTCCGGCCTGGTGATTGCTACCGGCGGCGGCTGCGTGACGATTCCTGCCAATTATGAGGCCCTCCACCGCAACGGCACCATCGTCTGGCTGAAACGAGACCTGAATGCACTGCCGACAGACGGCCGTCCCCTGTCCCAAGTGGGGAAGCTGGAAGCCATGTATCAAAAGCGCGCACCGATGTATGCAGCATTCAGCGATTTTTCCGTGGAGAATACACTCTCCCCCGAAAAGACCGCTGAGGAAATCTGCCAAAGACTTTCAGAAGGGAGAACCGCACAATGAAGATTCTGGTTCTGAACGGACCGAATATCAATATGGTTGGAATTCGGGAGCCGGGGATTTACGGCAAGCAGACCTTTGCCGATCTGCTGCAGCTCCTTGACGACACGGCAAAGGAGCTGGGGGTGGAGCTTGAGCAATTCCAGTCTAACCACGAAGGTGCTCTGGTGGATAAGATTCAGGAGAGCTACGGCAAGGTGGACGGCATTGTCATCAACCCCGCCGCCTATACCCACACCAGCGTTGCCATTCTGGATGCGCTGAAAGCCGTGTCCATTCCGGCTGTGGAGGTCCACATCTCCGATGTGGACGCCCGTGAGCCCTTCCGGCAAGTCTCCTATGCCGGGATGTATTGTGAGAAAACTGTCAAGGGGCAGGGCCTCCAAGGTTACGCCGTGGCCATGCACTACCTTTGGGAGAAGTATCATCATTGACTTTTCCCCGGTAAGTGTGCTATTCTAGGAGCATACTTTTGAAAGACAAGGGTGAGTATATTGCAGACGATTTGCCTTTTGAATGATTCCTTCCCCCCGGTCATTGACGGCGTGGCCAATGCGGTTTTGAATTACGGGGAAAACCTTCATGCACTGGGGGACGATCCCATTGTCGTCACCCCGGAATATCCCGGCGCGGACGATGGAGGCTATCCCTTCCCTGTTCTGCGCTATCCTGCCCTGGATCTGCGCAGCATGACCGCCGGATATATGGCGGGCGTTCCCTTTGCGCCGGAGGTTATGCGGCAGCTGACCGAGCACAAGCCGGCGCTGCTGCACAGCCACTGTCCCATTGTCTCCACCATGCTGGGTCGGGAATTCCGGCAGGTACTGGATGTGCCCCTGGTCATGACCTATCACACCAAGTTCGATGTGGATATTGCGAATCTCATCCACTCCAAGGTGCTTCAGGAAAGCAGTAAGCGCGCCCTGGTGGAAAACATTAATGCCTGCGACGAGGTCTGGGCCGTCAGCCGTGGGGCAGCGGAAAATCTGCGGTCGCTGGGCTATGAGGGCAAATGCGTCATTATGCAAAATGGCGTCGATCTGCCCCGGGGCAGGGTCAGCGAGGCGCTGGTTCAAGAGGTCACTTCCGGCTTGGATTTGCCCGGAAACGTGCCTGTTTTTCTGTTCGTAGGCCGGATCATGTGGTATAAGGGCCTGCGCATTGTTCTGGATGCCATGGCCGCACTGAAAGCCGGAGGAAAGGACTTCCGCATGGTCTTTGTCGGCGGCGGCGGAGACTTTGAGGCTGTAAAAAGCTACAGCGAGAGTCTGAATCTGCAGGACAAGTGCTTTTTCCCAGGCCCGGAGGCGGACCGGGAAAAGCTCCGGGCCTGGTATTGTCGGGCAAATCTTTTCCTGTTCCCCTCCACCTTCGATACCAACGGTCTGGTAGTCCGGGAGGCTGCGGCCTGCGGCCTGGGCGCTGTGCTGATTGGCGGCAGCTGTGCCGCCGAGGGCGTTACCGACGGGCGCAACGGTCTGCTGATTGAGGAGAATGCCGAGAGCATGGCCGCCTGCCTGCAAAAGCTGGATATCCCCACCATGACGGTCATCGGGCAGCACGCCCAGCAGGAGCTGTATATTTCCTGGGAAACGGCTGTGGACATTGCCCGGGAGCGGTACGAAGTGGTCATTGACCGCTACCGCAGCGGCGGCTATCCCACCCACCACCACGGACTTGACTCGGTCTTTAAAGTCAACGGCGAGCTGATGGAGGGCCTGTGCCGCCTGGAAGAGCGGCGGGACGCCCTGCACAAGAAATTTACGGACAAGGTCCATGAAATGAAGCATATTCTGTAAGCACTCCCAGAGAGGCTTCTACAAAACACAAAAGAAAGCGGCGAATCACAATGCGTACCATTTATGTCCCCGAAAACTATACGCCCGCGCTGGATGCCTATGACACCCAGCGGGCCATTGCCTACATCAAGCAGACCTTCCAGCAGGAATTTTCCAATGCACTGAACTTGAAGCGCGTGTCCGCCCCCCTGTTCGTCACCGAGGATTCCGGCCTGAACGACAATCTGAACGGCTATGAGCGGCCTGTCAGCTTTGATATTCCCGCTGTAGGCAAGGATGCCCAGGTGGTGCACTCCCTGGCCAAGTGGAAGCGGCTGGCTCTGAAGCGATACCATTTCACCGTTGGCAACGGCTTGTACACCGATATGAACGCCATCCGCCGGGATGAGGAGCTGGACAATGTCCACTCCATCTATGTGGACCAGTGGGACTGGGAGAAGATCATCACCCGGGAGAATCGGAATCTGGACTACCTGAAGCTCATTGTAGAGGCCATTGTTCGGTCTATCTGCGACACCAATGACCGGCTCCATGTCCGCTTCCCGCAGCTTACCCTGCGCCTACAGCGGGAGGTCAGCTTTATCACGACTCAAGAGCTGGAGGACATGTACCCGGACCTGACCCCATCCCAGCGGGAAAACGCCTATGTTCGGGAGCACCCCACTGCCTGCATCATGCAGATTGGCGGGGCGCTGCGCTCCGGCAAGCCCCACGACGGCCGCGCCCCGGACTATGATGACTGGAGCCTGAACTGCGACATCTTCTTCTGGAACCCGGTCCTGAACCGGGCGCTGGAAATCTCCTCCATGGGTATCCGCGTGGACGCGGAAGCCCTGGACCGGCAGCTGACCGTTGCAGGCTGCGACGACCGGCGGAAGCTCCCCTTCCACCAGATGCTCCTGCACAATGAACTGCCCCTGACCATTGGCGGCGGCATCGGCCAATCCCGGCTTGCCATGCTGCTCATGGGCTGCGCCCACATTGGCGAGGTGCAGTCCAGCATTTGGGATCAGGAAACCATGGACACCTGTGAAAAAGCAGGCATTCCGCTGCTGTAAAAAAGCTACGAAAAGGGCGGCAAACTCTGCCGCCCTTTTTCCGCGATTTTTTGAAAGGAACCCAACTATGAAGCGATTCCGAAAGGTCTATTTGGAGATTTCCAACCGGTGCAACCTGCGCTGTGCCTTCTGTCCCGGGACCAAGCGCAAAAGCGGTGCCATGGATGCGCTCCACTTTGCGGCTGCCCTTCAAAAGCTGCGCCCCTATACGGACTATCTCTATTTTCATCTCATGGGAGAACCCCTGTGCCACCCAAATCTGGAGCAATACCTATCCTTAGCGGCAGAAGCGGGCTTCAAAGTCATCCTGACCACCAACGGCACATTGCTCTCTTCCCGGCAGGATATCCTTTTGAACGCCCCAGCCCTGCACAAAATCAATATCTCCCTCCACGCCTTTGAAGCCAATGATCTGGCTGTGCCCTTTGAAAGCTATCTTTCTGACTGCATTGCATTCGGGCAAGCGGCACAGAGCAAGAAAATCGTGGTATACAGGCTTTGGAACAACGGCGGCGCGGATGAACGGAACCGGGAGATTCTGGATGCGCTGCACCGGGGCTTCCCGGGCAATTGGCTTCCCGGCAGACGGGGCACCGCCCTGGGCGACCGGATTTTTCTGGAGCCGGGGGATAAATTCGACTGGCCGGACCTGTCCGCCTCGGAGTACCCCGCCCCCTACTTCTGCTATGGCCTGCGGGACCAGCTGGGCATTCTTTGGGACGGCACTGTGGTGCCCTGCTGTCTGGACCATGAGGGGGACCTGGCCCTTGGAAATCTCTTTGAGGAGGAGCTGGATGCCATTCTGGCGTCCCCCAGGGCCAAAGCCATCTACGATGGCTTTTCTAAGAAACAAGCCGCCGAAGCCCTCTGCCGCCGCTGCGGCTATGCCGCAAGATTTCAATAAGCCAAAAGGCGTGACCGGAAAAGTCACGCCTTTGCTTTTTACCGTTTCAGCAGCTTCTTTGCCGTCCGGATAACCTGGGTTGGGATGGACAGACGGATGGCCTCTTTCATGGGCAGCTTGCGGAGATACCGTTTGCCCACCTGCTCCAGGGACAGCGTATCCAGCGCACTGAGCACCTCTTCCCGCTGCTGCGGCTTTGCGGGAGAACGAATCATAGCCTTGTTGGCCGTCAGAGCTTGATCTACGGTAACGGGTCTTGTCTGCAAGGGCAGGGCATCAAAGGCGCGCTGCCCCTTTTCGGAATGAACAAAGACCAGGGAGAGCCCCGTGTCATCGTCCAGGTCCGGGCACACCACGTCGCAGCCCCAGAAATCCCCCAGGGTCAGATCACTTCTGCGGTGCAGCTTTCTGGAGGGACACCTATAGCAGCTGGGCCGCAGGCAGAGATCCTGCAAAAACAGCTGCAAATAGGTATCGAAATACAGCTTTTTCGCGTATTGTTTTCCATTTTCAAAGGTCAGCGCCATGGAAAAGCTCTTCCAGCCCTGGCGCTTATCCCGAAAGGATACCCGGGTGACTCTGGAACCATAGCGGTGCTGCTGGCAGTCCAGGTATTTCTGCCAGAGCTTTTCCGAGGGAACGCCATGGCAGATCACATCCGCCGTTACGAGATTTTCATAATCCCGTCCCAGAAAATGCAGCAGTCCCTCAATCTGGCAGGGCGTGCCTGTGAACAGCACGGCCCGACCGGCCTCCAGTGCCTCTTTCGCCTGCCGGAAGCAATTTCCCATATGGCTTTGCAGGTATTTGCTGCCCTGAAGCCTTGGCAGATCCCCTTCACTGTCGATTGCCATGTGAACAGCGGTCTTGCCGTCCTCTGCCATGGCAGCACCAAAGACCAGCCCGCCTTGGGCAAGGGTTTGCCTGGCCAACTGGGCGAAAATGCCGCCGGAGGAGCTCTCCGCCCGGTCCTTATCTGGCCCGTAGGCGGCAAAGGCCTTCGGCTCCCCTGCCGGTTCCGCCTGAGCGAGCGAGACGGGGCAGACCTTTTCACACAGGCCGCAGGAGATACATCGCTCGGAATCTGCCTTGGGGTAATCAAATCCTTCTGCATCCCGCACCATGGTGATGCAGCTTTTGGGGCAAACCTGGACACAGGCGGCACAGCCGCAGCAGTCTTCTTTCCGAGTCACGTTAACCACGGGACATCCTCCTCATCATTTTTTGCAGTGGCTTCTGCACCAGAGCCTTTTCCTCCCGGTTCATGCCCAACAGCCACATACTGGCGCAGTAAACCAAGGTATACAGCGCAATTCCCGCAAGGAACTGCCAGATATTCCGGAAATACCAGCATTTCAAAATCCAAACGCCCAGAACGGCGGGGATAAGCATCCCCCTTGAAAGAAGCGCAATGCTTTTCCAGAAGCCCACAATGTCCAGCTGTAGCCTACTGGCGTAAAATACATTCATAATCAGTCCGTTGCCGATGACCAGGCTGATGGTTGTTCCCAAGGCAGCACCCGGAGGGCCAAACCGTCGGGCAAGGGGGATGCTGACCAGCACATTCAGCAGCGCCATAATGGAATAGATAACGGAGCGGAAACGGTGCTGATTCATAGCCCGCTGAATCTCAATGCCCAGGTTCTGAATCAGGGGTACCAGGGCAGGCAGAATCAGCAGCAGCGCCACGGGATAGGCCTGGGCATAGCTCTCGGTGGCATAGATATTCGTAATGAAGTACCGGCCGAAGACCACAAAGCCAGAGGCAATGAGCATCAGAATCAAATATTGCACCCGCCCAACCCGAAGGAAGAGCTTGGAAAACCGCCCTGCCTTATCCGGGTCACTGTCCGCTGCAATGCGATGAACTCTGGGCGCAAAAACGGCGGAAATCGCCGTGGAGAAGCTAACGAACAGAGAATTGATCTGGGAGCCCACACCATAGACGGCCACAGCCTCCGTGCCGGATACCCGGCCAAGAATGAACTTATCCACGGACCAATTGATTTGATTGATGACCATATTCAAAAACAGGAAAAAGCTGAATCCGGCAATTTCCCGCAAACAGGCGAAATCAAACCCATCAAACCGGAACCGAACGTCCAGCTTTTTGACGCAGTACCAGGCGCTTACCGCCAGTTTTGCAACGGTCAGTATGGTGGTAACGCTGACAACTGCAATTGAGCCAAAGCCCATAAGCAGCAGTGGCAGGCACAGCAGCGGGTTGAAAATCACGCTGGCCAGGGTTACAAGCTGCTGAAACAGAAACTTTTCATGGGCGGTAACCATGGATTCCAAAAGCCCTGCCGGAAACGTCAGGGCGATGTTGACGACCAGAATGGCCATGAGCACCTTCGCCGTATTCAGCTCCGCAGCCGTCAGCTTGCTGCCAAAGAGCGTTCTTGGAAATTGCAGCAGCACCATACCGCAGACAAATGCCGCAAGAGACATCAGCAGAAAGACCGAAAGAAACATCCCATTAAGCCGCGCGATGCCCACTGTGTCATTCTTTGCCTTGCGCTGGGAATAAAAGCGCAGATAGGCCCCCGTAAAGCCAAGGCTGAACAGACTGAGATAGCTGACCACGCTGCCGACCAAAGTATATAGGCCGTATTCGCTCTGCCACAGCAGGCGGATCATCAAAGGGGTATACAGCAGCTGAACGGCCATATTCAGTCCCGTGGACACATAGGACAGCACAGCCCCCAGCTTCAGCTGATTGGAAGGTTGGTTCAAAAGGTGTTCCTCATTTCTTTCGAAGGTTTTCGGTTAAATACGCCAGAGATTCCGTTCTGCGGCGGTTCAGGATCGCGTCTGCCTGGGTGAAGTCGATTTCCGGGAAGGCGTGCAGCAGGCGCAGGGCTTCGGTTGTAAAGAGCTGCCCCAGCAGTGCATATTCCGTCAGAAAATCCGTCAGGCGGCTGCCCATGGTCGTGCTGCCATCCGTTGCAAACCTGGGAAGCACCGCGAAGGGGCGGTGGTAGATCAAACTGAACACGGCCGCATGGAAGGAATCCGTAATCACCATGGAGGCATTGCGAATCAAACCAACAAACTCCGCAGGACCGCCGGAGAGCATTTGCGCATCCCCAAAGGAAAGATCCTCCTGCCGGAAACCCGCCAGGTGCGGCAGGGTCACCAATGGCAGACCCAGATTCCTGGCCGCTGCCCGGGCTGCGTCTCTGGTCTGCTGCCCCGCCCCCAAAAGGTAGCACAGCACATAGGGCCCCTCTTTCGGCGCACGCATCTCCCTGTCCGCAGCAGCACCGGATCAGCCACAACCACTGCTTCCCTGCCGCTTACTCTTCTCAGGTCCTCCACGCTGCTTTTCTCCCGCAGGGAAAGACCGTCCAGCCGGGCCGCGTTTTTTCCCAGCTTTTTCAGGAACTTTGGATTCAGGTTCTTGCTTGGCATACTGGGCGCATAGGAGAATTTCTGCACCGTCTCCGGTACAAAGCCCAAGGACATGGCATCCAGTGCGCAGTAATAGTAACCCGTGCCGAATTCATTCCATATCTGATCGCCGCCACAGACAAAGCAGTCATATTGGAAAAGGGCGTCTTGAATGGTTTCCGGAGTAAACAGGCTGCTGTTGTGAGGCGTTTCCAAGGCAAAATTGTCATAATCCTGCTGCCGTACAGCCAGTTCCTTTTTCAAATCTTCGGGGATTTCCGGAAAAACCGGCGCAGGACCGCCGCGCAGCTTTTCCGCGCCGAGGTAAGCAATGTTTTTCAAGACACGCTCCGGGAAGCTCTTTTTCATCCAGCTTCCGCTGTAGGCAAAGGGCAGCTGCTCTGCGGACCATCCGGGAACATTCTCAATGGCCCGGACCAGGGCTCTCGCCTGGAGCTGGCCGCCGGGATTGCGGTTTTCATAGTAAAGCGTCAGAATTCCAGCCTTCATGGCAGTTCCTCTTTTCCGGAAGTATAATTTCCGCATTTATTGTACCATAAAGCAGCCATCGATGCAACCCCGGAACACTCTTGCGAAACGGCATGGCATATGATATGATAAGAAAAATGACGAAAGACAAAGAGGGATTCACCGTGAAAAAAGCCATTTTATTCGATTTGGACGGAACGCTTACCGATTCCGGCGAGGGCATTATCAACTGCGCCCAGTATGCCTTCCAGCAGATGGACTATCCTGTACCGCCCCGGGAGGAGATGGGCGTTTTTGTAGGCCCGCCCCTGTGGGATACCTTCGAAAAATTCGGCATTCCGAAGGAGCAGACGGATGAGGCCGTCCGGATTTTCCGCAGCCGGTACGTGCCCATCGGAAAATTCGAAAACACCCCCTACCCCGGTATCCGGGAGCTTCTGGAGCGCCTGAAGGAAATGGGCTTTCTTCTCTATGTGGCCACCTCAAAACCGGAGACTACGGCCGTAGAGATTCTGGAACACTTCGACCTGGCAAAATACTTCGATCGAATTTGCGGCGCAGACCTGGAAAAGAAGCGGAACAGCAAGGACGCCGTCATCGAATACCTTCTGGGCCTTGCAGGCAGTGATGCCGACATGATCATGGTTGGCGACACGGAGTATGACGTTCTCGGCGCTGCAGCCCACGGCATCCCCACCATTGGCGTCAGCTGGGGCTATGGCGATGTGGCTGCCATGCGTGCAGCCGGTGCAAAAGCCATCGCGGATACAATGCAGTCGCTGGAAGCTTATCTGACAGAAGGCAAATAAAAAAGAGGGCTGCTAAGCATCCTTGGCTTTGTGGATGCTTAGCAGCCTTTTGATTCGTTACGCGCTGAGGCTCGTCCGCAGAAGCGTAAGCGCCTCCGGACCGGTGATCCCCAAGACGGCTTCCAATTCTCCGGCAAGGATTTTCTCTGCGTCATGGAGGAAATTTTCGTCACACATATGCAGCCGTCGCCCGGCTGCTTTCTGGGCAGACCGGTGGGCATAGATGGAATACACCGTTTGCAGCAGCGTTTCCCGGGTTCCGGAGCCGGTGAGCTCCCGGTAGGACTGTTTGCGCTTATTCTCATCCTGAATCCAGGAAACCGTGTGGACCTTCGGTGATGCAAGGAGCGCTTCCCACGCTTCCTTCGAGATGAGCCCGGACACTCTGGACATGGCAGCCTCATTCTGCATGGGCACCATATATTGGCTGCCCTGCTTTCCAACCGGCTCCAAAACCAGATATTGCTGACTGACCCGATTCACCATTCGCTCCTGCACTTCTTTGACCCGGCACACGCCATGAATCCCATAAACCACAAGCTCACCCAACTGAAACACGGGAAAAAACCTCCTCTTGACAAATTATCTTAGTAGTGATATGATATCAAATTTTGGTTCGGAAAGCAAATGGTGATTTTGCCAAATTTTCAGAGATTTCTTCTACACTATTCACAATTTTTCCGTAAAAGCGTAACTTTCTCCACTTTTTGAGGCATTTTTTAGAATTGCAGCTCTATGCCATAATGGCGCAGCCAGAAGTCAATTTGCAGGAAATATGCGATCTTTTGAGGCCGTGCCATAAGCTGCCCATACCAGGGCCAGGGGCTTTGGCTATCCAGGACCATCTTGAGCGCTTCCCTGTCCACAAGGGCGAATAGCGGAGAATCCGCAGAAAGCACAGCCTGCATTTTTTCTTCCAGCAATGTCTCATAGCGAGGATCGAAGGTTTTCGGATAGGGGCTCTTTTTTCTGTGGGCCACCGCCTCCGGGAGCAGGT
>OLZI01001918.1_pt1 | contig 10358 bp, 7 predicted proteins | sample 1674061 | NCBI WGS metagenome assembly OLZI01 (sample SAMEA103958139, study PRJEB25191) | human gut metagenome | biome: human-associated habitat [ENVO:00009003]; feature: intestine environment [ENVO:2100002]; material: feces | place: Germany | collected 2013/2015 | reverse complement strand
AATATCCGACTGCAAAACCTCCTGCTCAAAAGTTTCTTTGTAAAGCTCTATTTCCATAACAATCCTCCTGTTCGGTTATTTTAATCTTTAGATTTGTAGTAAAGCATGCAATGACAAAAGCCCTCAAAATCGGGATCGGCAATTTGCTCTTTGAATTCCTTGCACATACACTTGTATTCCTCTGTACGCTGAATTCTGCACGGGCAGTAACCGCCTGTCCTCTTCAAGCCCTCTTTAACTGTCTTTACTGTTTCTTTGTCGGGATTAAGTGTTATTTTCATCTGCTCACCCCACAATTTTTACGGCGTTTGCCGTTAATCTCTTCCCTTGACTATACTATATATCGCAACTCTAAAATTGTCAAGCATGGCGAGTGCCTCGCTCTCCGTTCGTGTAGACAGTCTGATATAGTAAAAACTACAACTCCCGAGATTTGCTTTGTGCTAATATTCCCCTATGCATACGAGTGCCTCGCACCCTGTTCGTGTAGACAGTTTAATATAACCAAAGTTATGACTCCCGAGATTTGCTTTGTGCTAATTGCTCTCTGTTCGTGAAGATAGTTTCTGTAATGCAAAACATATTATGCCCGAGCGTAACATTGTCACCCTCTGCACCATTCAATGTAGTGGCGAACCGTGTTAGCCCTTTGTTTTATGTGCAAACATAAAACAAGCCGTAGGGGCGTTCATTGGACGCCCGCCTTGATGAAATTATTTGTTTTATGTGTATGTTATGATGTGATGAAAATTGTGTATTCTAATGTAGCGGTAAATTTCCGACATTTATATAATTTAATTCACCATAAAATCTGTACCGTTACTTGCGTGTGTTCATCGGATCACCTACTGAATTGTGAAAACAGTAACTAAAATTATCTTTATTATTTGCCGTATAAAGAAAAAGCTCTGTTAAATTTTTCAAAAATTGCATTAAAATATACATTTTTTCGCCTTTTGTGCTTATAAGCGGAGGCGATTTTATGACTAACTTTTTTATGGTTCCAAACGAGGTGTTTGACCTCAAACTAAAACCGCAACAGTTCGCTGTTTTATGCTACATACTCAAATGCTGTGACGAATCGAACACCTGTTATCCGTCCATACACACCATTGCAGAGGCCTGTGCAATCTCCGACAACACCGTGAGGGAAAGCATAAAATTCCTTTGCAAAAGAAAAATCATTACCAAATCAGGCGGTTTTACGGTCGGCAAATACGGCAAGATTCAGTCATCGTCCTATCTGTTCTCGATCAACCCGAATTTTTATGACGAAGGTTTCGGCAGGGACAACCTTGTTGAATATTACAAAAACGAAAACTCTGCCACCTCATAATCTGCAACGACACACTCTGCGAATATCACTTCATACCCCATGTAAAATACTGCACCCCCCTACTTCAAATATTGCACCCATGGGGTTCAGAATTTGCACCTCCCCCCTTCAAAATTTGAACCCGTCCCCTTCAGAATTTGAAGCCTAATAATACCCATAGAAAAAGACTAAGAGAAAAATACCCAAGGAACAATACCAAATGAATAACTGCGATGAGTGGAATTGAGATCGAATACTGACGAATTGCATCCTTGTAATTGCAGAAATTTGTGTTATACTTAAGTTGAAAATAATTTGATGAGGTGATAGCATGGTAATAAGAGAGGTTCAGGACAGAGATTTCGTTCAGCTTGCGGAAATGAGATGGACCCATGCTGTTGAGGACGACGAAACTTACGGTGAACACAACACCGACGGTGTAACAAAATCGGTATTTATCGAGGAGTTCGTTGCCTTTTTATACACAAACAAGGAATATAAAATCTTCGTTGCGGAAGATGAGAATGCGAAAATTCTTTCGGCAATGTTTGTATATCTTATTCCGACAATTCCCACCCCGAATGCAAAGCGTGAATTTATTGCGTATCTCACAAAGGTGTTCACGCTTGAAGAATATCGTGGCAAGGGTATCGGCACTCGACTGCTCGATTATGTAAAGAACTACCTTTCGTCAATCAACTGCGAACTTGTCTTTGCATGGCCAAGCGAAAATTCGACAGAATGGTATAAATCACATGGGTTTTCCGACACCAACGAAATTTTTGAGTGCAGATTATAACAATAAAAAATATAAGAGAACAATCGGGTAACAGATTTACTGAATGTAAACTTCTGCTACCCGATTGTTATTCTATACCGAGAATATCATGGAAATATTTAAGCGTGGAATATTTGTATTTTCGTTTAAAAGATTTTTTGTCAAGGATTTTTAAGCTGACATAACACTTCTGATACACTTTTATTATAAGCACATTTTTTAAAATATTACGAACAAATAAAATAACAAAAAAACGGCACCCCGATTTTACTCGGAGTGCCGTAATTAATTTTGATTACAGAATCAGAATCGTGTTGAGTGTGGAATATTCCGCATTATTTAGCGTAAGCAGAATCTCCGCCGATCTGACCGTCGATACCTGTAAATCCGCTTGCGCAGCATACATAAACTCTCATGTTAGCCTTAGCAAGTTCCGGAACTGTAAGTGTACCGTCAGTAACATACTTAACATCACCTGTAACAGCGTCAACATACTTGCCGTTAGGAATGTTCTTGAATGTTGCACCTGAAGAAATTGAAACGAGTGCAAGGCTGTCTGTGTTGTCGTCAGTATAACGGCGAACATAAGACATATCGCCACCTGTTACATATGTGCTTGATGCTGTGTACTGTCCCTTCTGGAGAGCGGGGATAGCACGACGAATAGCATTAACCTTTGAAAGGTGCTTACTGAGCGGGCTTGCAAGAGTGTCAGCAACAGTGCCTGATGCTGTGTACTCACTGAAGTCAGTAGCGTTTACAGTACCCTCAAGATAATCACCGAAGTATGCACGACCTGAGTTTTCAAGAGAAATAAGTGTACCCTTATCAATAAGCTCACCCTTCTTGAACTCAACTTCTGAACCATAGTATACGCAAGGAATACCACGGAATGTGAACATAAGATCCATATTCTCTGCCCATGTCTGTGTACCGCCTGTGAAACGAGTTGTTTCATCCGGCTGTTCAGGAGCATAGTCGTGTGAATCAACATACATTACGCTGTATGTTGCATCATTGTAATACTGGTCGTTGTTAACAGCGAAGTTATAAGCGTTCTTAGCGCTACCGAACATTCTGTGCATCTGGAAGTCAATTGCATCCATGCCTGATGCCATAGAACGGTCGGAACCGTGATATGTAATACCGTCAAGGTAAGCGTTGTCGCTCTTTGGCTGTGTAGAATCCATATCACCGTTGTAATTATCTTCTTCAAGATAATGCTGAAGAACGAGGTTCATGTTGTCGTTGATTTCTGAAGCTGATGTGCCCCAGTTCCAGCTGTCTGCCCACTTAGAGTTAGACTCTTTCCATGTATAGTAAGGAGTTGACTCCTCGGCATGGCCACGATACCAAACTGATGTGTATCTTGTGCAGATTTCGCCGAACATATAGAAGTTAGGCTTGCCTGCTGCCTTAGCAGCGTCCATAAGCTGATCATTGAACATAATGTTGAGAGATACTCTCGGAATGTGACGAACAGTATCAACACGGAAGCCGTCAACGCCCATATCCATATACTTTGAATATGAATCTACAACATATTCTGCAACTGCAGGGTTCTCTGTGTTAAGGTCAACGCAGTCACCTGCAATCTGGCTGAACTTTGTTGTCCAGTCATCATAGTTAGGACTCTGGAAATAGCCTGTATGATAGTAGTTGTTCGGGTTGTAAGTATCACTCTGTGAAATCTTATTCATAGAGAAGTCCTGAGCTGCAGGCTGAGGACCGGTTGAGTTACCGTTGTCGCCTGAGTAAGTAACATTCTTCATAAGATTAAGTCTCTGCTGATACTGAACACCCGGCTTCTGAGCCCAGTATTCCTCAGGTGACTTAAGGCCGTATGTATCAAGAAGATACTGTGTAGGAATCAATGACTCCTGAAGGTTGCCAAGGTCTTTAGTTGTATCCTTTGTGAAAAGATCACAGAAGTGTGCTTCACCAAAGTTACCTGTGTGCTGAAGAACTACGTCCTGAATAATCTTCATGCCCTTCTGGTGAGCATCGTGAATAAGATCCTCGTATGTGTAGTCTGAGCTTTCATAACGAGCATCAACTGTTGACAAATCCATAGCATGATAGCCGTGGTAGTCATAGCCTGATCCGTTTGTAACAACAGGTGTTACCCAAATTGCGCTGAAGCCGAGAGCCTTGATGTAGTCGAGCTTTTCGCCAAGACCCTTGAAGTCACCACGCCATGCAGGGTCGTCATCACCGTTGCCGGCTGTGCCGTCATCCCAGCAATGAACATCGTTGCCTGTATCGCCGTCATAGAAACGGGTTGTCATAACGAAGTAAATTGTTTCTTCACGCATATCAACGCTGCCAATCGGATCCGGCTCGTCAGGGTTGTATTTTGACCATTTACCGTTTTCACAGTACCAGTCTGCGCTTGCAGCAGATTCAAGTTTTTTCTCCGAAGAATACTGCTTGCCGTTAGCGTCTGTAACAATGGCATTTACCTTTGTAACATCTGCTACATGGTAGTTATACCACTTGTCACCCTTTGTCATTTTCTCACCGGGGTAAGACTTTGACATGGCGCTGTTTGTGGGGAGCGAGTTCCACAAATATACATATGGCTGTGTACCGTCACTCATTCTTACATGAATTGTGATGCCTGTTTCTGTTGTATCCGCAGATACAGCGTCAGAGTCGGAACTCTGAGCTGCATTTACAGAAATTACTCCTGCGGTTACAACCATCATCACAGCAAGAACAAGTGCGCACAGCTTCTTTATTCTTGTCATAGGTATATCTCCAATCTTTCTTTTACTTAATGTTTGGATTATTCAAGGTTTACAACGATTTTCTGAATGATTGTTGCATCCTTAACACTGATTGCACCGTCACCGTCAAGGTCGCAAATTTTGAGGTCAAGTGTTTCGAGAGCCGGAACATCCGGAAGTCCTACAATTGACTTCTGAAGATATGTTGTGTCCACAACAGTTACATCTCCGTCACCGTCAACATCGCCACGAAGTCTTTCGGGAGCTGTTGTAGGCTGAACTGTTGTTGGCTGAGGAGTTGTAGGTTTAACAGTTGTTGGCTGTGGAGTTGTAGGCTTAACAGTTGTAGGCTGAACTGTTGTTGGCTGAGGAGCAGTTGTAGGAACAACAACTGTTGTAGGCTCAGTAACATCGTCTGCAGCTGTGTAAGTATAAGTCTTGTTTATTGTGCTGTTGTCAGAACTCTGTACATAAACATTAACCTTGTATTCACCCTTCATTGTAGGAACGAATGTGTAAATGTTGTTGAGTGTGTAGTAAGGTGTGTTCTGAACACCGTTAGGATCAGTTACAACATACTTGTAGAAAAGAAGGTTAGTACCTGTCTTACCGCCGCCTGCCTTAACTGTTACAGTAGCAGTTGAGTTAACCTTGATAAGGTTAAGGTTTGCAGGAGTAACGCTCTTGATGATTGGCTTAACAAGTGCTGAGTCGTCCTTAACTTCAAGAGTCATTGTACGGTTGTTTGTGTTACCGTCTGCGTCCTTAAAGTCAAATGTAATTGTGTATTCACCTGCAACTGTAGGAGTCCATGTTACTGACTTAGCAGAAGAGAAGTCGGAAAGTGTTGATGTTCCGCCCTGTGCGTTAGTAACAGAGAACTTGTAGCTTACTGCTGCGCCGCTCTTATTGGCAGCAGTTGCAGAAAGCTGTACATCTGTACCTGTGTAGATGTTTGATGCAGGATCAGCAGTGAATTCCTTAACCTGGAGAGGGCTTGTATCGTAAACAGACCATTGATTAGTCTTGTTGTTGTATATATAGCCGTCCTTTGCAGTAAGGTCTGATGTCTGTGACTGACCGCTGTTGCTGAAGATGCATTTTGCATATGACTTTGATGCGGTGTACTGATAGATGTTGCCGCCGATGCTTGTCATCTTTACGCCCGGCCATGAGCCGTTGCTGTCAGTACTGCCGTTCCACATATAAACTACCGGTGTTGCCCAACCTGCCTCGTTGTTGAGGTAAACAGTTGTGCCTTCACCGCTGGGAGTCGTTGCTGTTGTAGCAGTTGTTGCTGTTGTTGCGCTTGTAGGTGTCTGAACAGTTGGACCCTGTGAAGGAGCACCTGCATAATCCGACCATGTACCCTTTGAAAGGTCATAGATTTTGCCGTGACCCGGGTATGTAAGGTCTTTTGTCTGATTTGAGCCGTCGTTGAAGATTACCTTTGTATAATCCTTGTCAAGAGTGTAGGAATATACGCCGTCTTCAACCTTTGTCATTGCCTTGCCCGGCCAAGATGCGTTGTTGCCGAGGCCGTCAGTCCACATATAGCAGTTAACTTTTGACCAGCCGTTGTTTACTCTAACGTAAACAGTATCGCCTGTTGCAGCAGAAGCACTGACTACACCGACGAATACGGTTGAAACCGCCAGCATAAGGCAAAGCACAAGGCACATGATTTTGTGTTGTCTTTTTACCATTTTGATTTCCTCCAGAATTATTTTTTTGTTGCACGTGTGAAGCTACTCAACACTACTCCACAATTACTCTTTAATTCTACAATATTGAACCGCTAATAATTTTCCTTTAAAGAATAATAAAATTTCTTGCGTCACAAATTATTCACATTCAAATTGTGCATAATAGACAATGAAACAATAATTAGCAAAAAAACAGGATAATAAAAGCAAATAGTCAGATGTTCGGTTAGCAACATCTGACTTTATTTGCAGTTTCATGTCAAAAAATTTTCATTTGATTACTTCTTTTTGATTTTGTCCCAATAGGCTTTGAACGCCTGCTCGTTTTTATTTCTGCCGTATTCGTAATACTTCTTGTCCTTTAGGGCATCGGGCAGATATTGTTGCTCAACATAATGGTTCGGAAAATCGTGGGGATAAAGATAGAACTGTCCCTTGTTTGGATTGTCATCTCCGTCACAGTGCTTGTTCTGCAATTGTCTGGGTACAGAACCCGAGTTACCTGTTCTTATGTCAGCCAAAGCTCTGTTTATACCCATATATGCTGAGTTGGATTTTGGGGCATTGCACACCATAACCACGGCATCGGCAAGCGGAATTCTCGCCTCGGGAAGTCCGACAGCCTGTGCTATATCAACGCATGACTTTACAATCGGCAAAAGCTGTGGATACGCAAGTCCCACATCCTCGCTCGCACACACCATAAGTCTGCGACACGCACTCGGCAGATCGCCTGCCTCAAGCAGTCTTGCAAGATAGTGAAGTGCGGCATCGGGATCACTTCCACGCATACTTTTCTGATAAGCCGAAATAATATCGTAATGCTCATCGCCCTCACGGTCATATCTGACCGCACTTTTCTGCACAAGCTGTTCAACGGTTTCAAGTCTTACAACCTTTTTTCCGTCAATTTCATCTGTTGCAATCACGGAAAGCTCAACGGCATTCATAGCCTTGCGAACATCTCCTCCGCAACCCGATGCTATTTTCTTTGCACATTCTTCGGGCATTTCAATATCCGTACCGCTCTCCTCGGCAAGAAAATCACTTGCACGGTAAACCGCCTTTTCAACCTCATCCGGCTCAACCGGCTTAAATTCAAAAACAGTCGAACGGCTCAGAATTGCGTTATATACATAAAAATACGGATTTTCGGTTGTTGACGCAATCAGCGTGATACTGCCGTTTTCAATGTATTCGAGCAAAGTCTGCTGTTGCTTTTTGTTAAAATACTGAATTTCGTCAAGATAGAGCAGAATTCCGTTAAGCCCCGAAAAAGTGTTAAGCTGTGCAACAATCTCCTTTATGTCGGCAGTTGAAGCCGTTGTGCCGTTAAGCTTTTTGAGGGTACGGTTTGTCTTTTTGGCAATATATGTGGCAAGCGTAGTTTTTCCGACCCCCGAAGGACCGTAGAAAATAAGATTCGGAATATCTCCGCTTTCAATAATTTTACGCAAAGGCCTGTCGGGTGCAATAAGATGCTTTTGTCCCACAATGTCATCAATTGTCTTTGGACGAATCCTGTCCGCAAGCGGTTTGTTCATAATTTTTCTCCCATGACTTCAAGTTGCGTATTTGATGTCAAGCCTCGTTGTTCTCCGCTTTTCTTAAAATAACTCCCACTCGTCTAATCCGCTCCAATCACTTCCGTGATTTCCTCGGCTTACTCCTCGCCGGTCGTTATTTTAAGGCTCCGAACCTCGGCTCTTCTAATATAGTACATTTGTTCGGGTGATTTGTCAAGCAAAAGTTACCGCTATTTTGTAGCGGCGAGCCGCCGTGCGGGCGGATAATATCCGCCCATACATTTAAACGCAACTTCTATATATACAAAAACAGTCGGGCGACAATGATTTGCATTTTGCAAACTGTCTGCCCGACCGCAATTTTCAATTTTCCATTTTCAACTTTCAATTTTAATTAATTCCCACAACTATTTTCTGAATTTTCGTGGCATCGGCAACCGTGATATCTCCGTCACCGTCACAATCAGCATTGCAAAGCTGTGTGTTGTCAAGCTGTTCAAGCTTTACTATATACTTCTGAACAATAGTTGCGTCCTTAACGGTAATATCTCCGTCAAGGTCAACATCGCCGTTCAAAATCTTATCATTTTTGAGCGCCACAGCTTTGATAACAAATGTACCTCCGAGCATATCATCTCTCTCGGTTTTGTACCAGTCGAGCAGTTCACATGTTGTGCCGTCATATTTAATGTAGCTGTTACCGTAAGATGAATCATTGAGAAAAGTCATTTTCGTTGCACTTGTAAGCCATTCGCCTACACCAAGCTGACTTGATTCCTCTGAATTTGTTTTGATTCTCACACCGACTGCACCTCTTCCGAGCGGTGCAACAAATCCGTTTGCATCAACAGACTGATAACCGCTGTATGCAACCTTGCCCGATGCAACAGACTTCCATTCGCTCTCATCATTTGAGGGAACACCGTCCCTTACGGGAATGTAGTAAATCTCATAATCCGCACCGTTGCTCTTTGTTTCAAAAAGCACCTTATCAAGTGTACGGCTGTTTTCGCCAAAATCAAAGCAATTGATGAATGTAATGTCATTGCTGTCAACATAATCAAAGCTGTATGTAGCGCCGTAGCGTTCATCCTGCAACAATGTCATATCGTCGGTAATCTCCGTCACCTCGTCAATTGTGAAATTCGGGGAATACTTTTCGCCGAAAATGTACTTATCCTCATATGAAAGCCAGAAATAACCGCCCATTGTGTTGTTATCGCCCCAGCTGTTGCGCACAAGCCATGCTCCGTTGTTCTGCGGAAACACACCTGTTCCGTTAGAAAATCTGTACCTGCTGAGATTATCGTTCCAACCCACAATGCTGATTGTGTGACCGACATAGTCGCCGTCATATGACTGCGGCATAAAGTAGGTTGTGCCTGCATTGTTAAAGCACTTGTTTGATGTGGCATATGACGCTGTCACCGAGCCGTTGTCGATAATTGCCTGCTTGATTTCGTTTGAATCAGCGCCGTCAAGATAACGCAGTTTTGTTGTGCCGTATTTAGTCTTGTCGGCTGTCATATCATCGCCGTGAATATTTTTTGAAAAATCAATCTTACCGACATCGGCAGTCTCTGCACCGCCCTGCCATGAGGTGAGATAGCCGGGATAAATATTTGTAAATCCGCCGTCACGGTATTTTCTCTGCCAGCCCTTGCCGTTTGTCTGGGTTGTGGAGCTTGCGTTTGCGTGGTCATGTGACATCTCGGTAACGGGATAGCCAAGCTTCAAAAGCTTTGTTTCAAAGCCTTCTGTGCCTGCAACCGCCCAACAATCGTTATACTGCTGAGCCTTGATAGGTGTTACAAAGCCGAGATTTTTTGAGCTGAAATTACTCGGAAGTCCGTTTTCGTCAACAAGCGAATAGCCGATTGCGGAATATGCAGACGGAAAAGACGAATCCGAAGATTGTGCATTCTTCGTGACCGACTCAAAACCGTCATCAATTTCAGCCGCATTTACGCTTGCAATGCCGACCGAAATCATACACACCGCAGAAACCACTGCGGTAAATTTTTCAACAAATTTTTTGTTCATAAAATCACCTGTATATAATGTAAAGTTGTGTGTTTGTTTTAGAATTATAATCTGTCTCTTTTCTTCATAATAAAGAATTTAATTTTGCTTAGCTTTATAACAAAAAATTTAAATCTGAACAAATTCCGCTTTGCTTGCAAGGAGCGGAATTTGTGATAGATTGCAATCTACGCAGAGGAGCGTCAGCTCCTTAGAAATTCAGTGTCAACTGAATTTCGGGAGTATCTACTGCCTTTTAGGCAGTAGATACCTGCGTTAAGA
>OLZI01001908.1_pt1 | contig 10399 bp, 9 predicted proteins | sample 1674061 | NCBI WGS metagenome assembly OLZI01 (sample SAMEA103958139, study PRJEB25191) | human gut metagenome | biome: human-associated habitat [ENVO:00009003]; feature: intestine environment [ENVO:2100002]; material: feces | place: Germany | collected 2013/2015 | reverse complement strand
CTACAATGCTTAAGTGGAAGACACAGGCAGATGCAGATTCTCTTTATAATACACCTCCTTGCTACAATATCTATATCTGCGGCAAGGTATTTAAGTGGATTAAGAAGATGGGTGGACTTTCAGCTATGAAAGAACACAATGAAAAGAAGGCTGAAATTCTTTATGATTTCCTTGATGAATCTAAGATGTTTAAGGGAACAGTTGTTAAGGAAGACCGTTCACTTATGAATGTTCCATTCGTAACAGGAGATAAGGAACTTGATGCTAAGTTTGTTAAAGAAGCAGAAGCAGCCGGATTTGTAAATCTTAAGGGACACAGAACAGTTGGCGGTATGAGAGCTTCTATATATAACGCTATGCCAATCGAAGGCGTTGAGAAGTTAGTTGAATTTATGAAGAAGTTCGAAAAGGAGAATGCCTAATGATTAACGTAAATTGTCTTAATAATATAGCTTCTGTAGGTCTTGACCTTTTCTCAAGTGATTATAATGCTAATGCAGCATTTGAAGAAGCGGATGCAGTACTTGTAAGAAGTGCTAAGATGCACGATATGGAATTACCAGATAATCTTCTTGCTATAGCAAGAGCTGGAGCTGGTGTTAATAATATTCCACTTGATAAATGTGCAGATAAGGGTATCGTTGTATTTAATACACCAGGTGCTAATGCTAATGCGGTTAAGGAACACGTTCTTGCAGCTTTACTTTTAGCTTCAAGAGATTTACTTGGCGGTATCAAGTGGGTAGAAGATAATAAAGATGATGCAGATATTGCAAAGTCAGCAGAAAAGGCTAAGAAAGCATTTGCTGGTAAGGAAATCAAAGGCAAGAAGCTTGGTGTTATCGGACTTGGTGCTATCGGACAGTTAGTTGCTAATGCAGCTATAAGCCTTGGAATGGAAGTATATGGATATGACCCATATCTTTCAGTTAATGCAGCCTGGAATCTTTCAAGCGAAGTTAAGCATATTGTTAATGTTGAGGATATATACAAGGAATGTGATTATATCACAATCCATGTGCCAGCACTTGACAGTACTAAGGGTATGATTAATAAGGCAGCATTTGATATGATGAAGAAGGGTACAGTCGTTGTTAATTGTGCAAGAGATGTACTTGTTGATGAAGCTGCTATCGGTGAGGCACTTAAGTCTGGAAGAGTTAAGACTTATGTTTCAGATTTCCCTAACCCAACAACAGCTAAGATGGAAGGAGCAATTGTTCTTCCTCATCTTGGAGCTTCAACAGCAGAAGCTGAAGATAACTGTGCTATTATGGCAGTTAATGAGCTTAGAAACTTTATCGAGAATGGTAATATTGTTAATTCAGTTAATTACCCTAACTGTGATTGCGGAGTATGTGCAACTAAAGGAAGAATTACTGTATGCCACAAGAATGTTCCAGCGGTTATCAGTAAGATAACAACAGTTCTTGGTGCTGCAGGCATCAATATATCATCTATGGCTAACCAGTCAAGAGGTGATTATGCATATTCTCTCTTAGATATTGAAGCATCTGCACCAGAGGCAGTAGTTGAAGAGCTTTCAGCAATTGAAGGTGTTATCAAGGTAAGAGTTATTAAGTAATCATATATAATGATAATAATATCAAAGACCAGTCATTTGTTGTAACATTTGGCTGGTCTTTCTTGTATTAAGGTTGTCTGAATGTTAAAATGTATCTAATATATGAAAGTATAGTACTTAAGTTAAATAGTGCGGATGGAGGTTAGTATGGCAGTAATAAGACCATTTGAATGTGTCAGACCGGCTGAGAAAGTGGCAGACAGAGTAGCAGCTCTTCCTTATGATGTGTATGATTCAAAGGAAGCAAGAGCAGAGGTGGAAAGAGAACCATTATCATTTCTTAAGATTGACAGGGCAGAGACTCAGTTTGATGAATCAGTTGATATGTATAGTGAGCAGGTATATAAGAAAGCCCATGATATGCTTATGGAAGCTATAGATGATGGAACATTTATAACAGATAAGGACAAGGCATATTATGTGTATGAGCTTACAATGGATGGAAGGACACAGACAGGAATTGTAGCATGTGCTTCTATTGATGATTATCTTAACAATGTTATTAAGAAGCATGAGAACACAAGAGCTGATAAGGAATTAGACAGAATTAACCATGTTGATACATGCAGTGCCCAGACTGGCCCTATATTCCTGGCATACAGAGCTAATGCAGTAATAAGCACAGAGGTTGCCAAAGCTAAGCAGGAAAAGCCTGTATACAGTTTTACAGCGGTTGATGGAATAAGACATCAGGTATGGAAAATAAGCAGTAAAGAATCTGTAGAGACAATAGAGAACGCATTTGCAGTAATCAACCAGATATATATTGCGGACGGACACCACAGGGCAGCTTCTGCTGTAAAGGTAGGTTTACGCAGAAGAGAAGCTAATCCGGGATATACAGGCAATGAAGAGTTCAATTATTTCCTGTCAGTATTATTCCCAGATGAAGAACTTATGATAATGCCATATAACAGAGTTGTAAAGGACCTGAATGGTTTAAGTGAAGAAGAGTTCATGGTAAAGATTAAAGATAAATTCACTGTAAGCGAGAGCAGCACACAGGTTGCACCAACTAAAAAAGGTGAATTCGGAATGTATCTTGGCAAAAAATGGTACACACTCACAGCCAAAGAAGAAATCTTAAGCAGCGACCCGGTAGACGGATTAGATGTAGCAGTACTCCAGAACAATGTCTTAGAGCCACTCTTAGGAATCCACGACCCTAAGACAGATAAGAGAATAGATTTCGTAGGCGGAATCCGCGGTTTAGGCGAGCTTGAGAGAAGATGCTCAGAAGATTGTGTATTGGCATTCTCAATGTATGCAACATCAATAGGCGAATTATTCGCAGTAGCAGACGCAGGACTATTAATGCCACCTAAATCAACATGGTTTGAGCCTAAACTTAGAAGCGGACTTTTCATACATAGATTTTAAGTGGATTTTATGTATTTTCGGTGTAGATGTGCTGAAGGGTGATGTGTGTATATTTTCGTGCATGGTCTCATGATTCCTGCGCTTAGTGGGAGTAAATGCCGTTATCTGCAAAGTTTTTTACTGTGAACGAAAGCAAACGCGCTTCGCTTGAACGAGCTTTCATTCACAGCGCTTATGCATCTAACGGCATTAACTCCCACACAGCTCGTCATAAATCGACCACACACGAAAATATACGCACATCACCACCACTACACTACAGACATAATATACAGAATAATTCAGTTAGGAGGAGAAAATAATGTTACACGAAACATTTACTATAGAATTACCATATGAGGAGCTAGGGATAAAGCAGCAGGGCAGTGCCACAATAACAACTTATATCAAGGATGTGTTCCCTAAGGATCAGGATCCGTTTAAGAGACCTCTTATTGTTATCTGTCCGGGTGGCGGATATAATCATCATTCTCCAAGAGAAGGAGAAGCTATAGCTATTAAGATGCTTGATATGGGGTATAATGCTGTTGTATTAAGATACAGTCTTGCACCTGTTACGTATCCTGCACAGCTTTTTGAGGCAGCCTATACAATGAAGTATGTAAGAGATAATGCAGCAGAATGGGATGTTGATCCTGACAAAATCATTATCGCAGGGTTTTCAGCAGGAGGTCATGTTGCCGGACTTCTTGGAACGGGATGGAATTCAAAAAGACTTGATTATCTTCTGGGAAATGTACTTCACTGCAGTCATGAGTATGTTAAGCCAGATGGCATGCTGTTAGGTTATCCTGTAATTACATCAGGAATTGATGCACACAGGGCATCATTTGAGAGAAGTCTTGGGGAAAAATATGATGAGTTTATAGATGAAGTGTCTATAGAAAAGAGAGTGGATAAGGACACACCACCTGCATTCATATGGCATACATGTGAAGATAAGACAGTTCCGCTTGAAAATTCATTACTTATGGTAGAGGCGTTAAGAAAACAGGAGATTCCGTTTGATTATCATGTATATGCTAAAGGTACTCATGGTCTTGGACTTGGCACACGAGAGACTGCGACTAAGAATATGGGACATTATGAACCACAGGTGTCATCATGGACGGAATGCTTTAAACAGTGGATGGGGGTAATGTATGAATAAAAACTTATACGGTCTGATGAACTGGCCGGAGATAGAGGGGATTGTATATGCAGAGTGTGACAAGCCAAAGGAGTTGCTTGGGGCACATGTTACCGGTAAGGGACTGCTTATACAGATAATGCGTCCTGATGCAGTGGCAGTTAAGCTGCATATAGATGGCAGAAAAACTGCTGTTAATATGGAAAAGGTTGATGAAGCGGGATTTTTTGCAGCACTTGTTTCATCTAAGAAAAAGCTTTCATACACTTATTCAGTGGAGAAGGTTAATGGAGAGGTCACAGAATATACGGACCCATATGCATTTGCAAATGTTACGAAACCGGAAGATTACAAAGCATTTCTTGCAGGAGAAGAGAAAAATGCAGCACATATATTCGGCGCTCATGAAAGAACTGTCAATGGCGTGAAGGGAGTGCTTTTTAATGTATGGGCACCTAAGGCACTCAGCGTAAGTGTCGTAGGAGAGTTTAACAAATACGACGGCAGAGTCCACTTAATGGAAAGAATTGAGGATACAGGAGTATTTGAACTGTTTATTCCGGGACTGGCAGCCGGATGCGGATATATGTATGAAATTAAGAGACAGGGTAAGGGGACTACAAGAAAGTTAGACCCTGTATCAAGACAGATATCATCAGTTCCAATTATTGCATCAGTGGTAAGTGATGAGAACATGCCTGATTCATATGCATGGAACGATGGGCTATGGATGATAAAGCGGAAGAAAGAAGCAGGAAAGAAGAAGCCCGTAACAGTATATGAGGTATCACTTACTGACTGGCTGAAAGAAAAAAGTGCAGATGAGCTCGTGGATTTTGTAAAGCAGGAGGGATATACACATGTATGTTTTCTTCCGGTTGCAGAGTATCTTAATGAGGAGATGAATGGATATTCGACATTGGGATATTTTGCGGTGACACACCGAATAGGCGGCAGTGATGCATTTAAAAAGCTGGTTGATGACTGTCATAACGCTGGAATTGGCGTAATAATTGACTGGAATGGTGCTTACTTTGGTACAGAAGCTAAGGGACTGTATGATTTTGACGGGGCAGATGCTTACGGATATCTTAAGCCATCACTAGAGAAGCATCCTGAGTGGGATGTTGTCACATTTGACTATAAGAAAGGTGCTGTAAGAAGTTTTCTTTTATCAAGCGTATTAATGTGGCTTAATGATTACCATATTGACGGTATCAGAATTGATGGTGTTGCTTCAATGCTTTACCTTGATTACGGTAAACAGCCGGGTACTTGGACACCTAACATGTATGGCGGCAATGAGAATCTTGACGCAATCGAATTTCTTAAGACTATGAACAAATATATTGCTAAACGTGGCGATGGCTGTTTTACAATAGCAGAAGAATCAAGCGGCTGGTTTGGAGTTACTGCGGCAGATAATGATGACCCTCTTATGTTTACTTATAAGCAGAATAACTGCTGGACTAAGGATTTTCTTGAATTCATGGGAACTGACCCGCTGTTCAGAAAAGGTGAGTATGACAAGCTGACATATGGAATGCTCTATAATTACGGAGAGGATTTCATGCTCTCGCTCAATCATGATGATTTCAGGGAGAAAGCATTTGTGGATATGGTGTCAGGCAGTGATGAGAAGGCACATTTGTCAGATATCAAGGCTGCACTTGGATTCATGTATGCACATCCGGGAAGCAAGATGTTTGCAGCAGGACAGGATGCAGGACTTGAGAAATTCATGTCGGAGCTTAATAAGTTCTATGCGAAAAATGCGGCTCTATATGAGCTTGACAATGACCCTGATGGATTTATGTGGCTTGAGAATTCTAATCCGGAAGAGACTGTTATTGCAATGCAGAGAGCTGACAGCAAGGGTAATAAGCTTGTGATTGCTGTGAATTTTACTCCTGTTAGGAGGGAAAATTACAGACTTCACGTTGATGTGCGTGGAAAGTATAAGGAAGTATTTAACAGTGAGTGGAAGAAGTTCGGTGGAGACGAGAAGGTTAATGGACAGATTATCAAATCAGATAATGATGGTGATGATATGGAATATATTGATATTACACTTCCTGGACTTTCATTTGTTATATATAACAGTGAATCGTATACACAGCTTGAACTCGAGGAAATCGCTGTATTAAAGAGGGCTGCAATTGCAAAGAAGGAAGCCATGAGAAAGGCAGCAGAGGCTGAAATGCTTGAACTTGCTGCAGCAGAGGAAGCAAAGCGGGCGGTTGAAGCAAGAAAACAGGCAGAGAAAGCCTGCATGGAAGCACTTCAGGCTAAGGAAGAAGCTGTAAGAAAAGCAGAAGAAGCAGCGCGTGCAAGTGAAGAGATTGATATAGAGACTAAGAAGAAGTTAGAACAGCTTAAAAAGAAGATGAAATAATACAAAGGGGGATCAGCTATGGGATTCATAGGACTTGTGGCAGATGCAGCCACAACAATCCAGCAGGAAACAGATGAGATAACCAGATTCTTTTCTATTGCACATGTTAAGCAGCTTCTCAATGATTTAGGAAACTGGTCCGTTTCACTTATTGGTAAAATTGTTATTGCTGTCTTAATATGGTTTATTGGCAAGAAGATAATCAGGGTGCTTGATAAGCTTGTAAAGAAGATGCTGGACAGAAGCACGCTAGATAAAGGCGTTGTTAATTTTGTGGTATCAGTGCTTAAGTTTGTAATGTATGCAATACTTATCATGATAGTTGTGGATAAGCTGGGATTTCAGACGACATCACTGCTCACACTTTTTGGCTCTGCAGCACTTGCGATTGGTATGTCCCTGCAGGGAAGCCTCTCAAACTTTGCAGGAGGAATTCTTATTCTTATATTCAAGCCTTTTAAGGTTGGCGATTATATTATAGTCGGAACTAATGAAGGAACTGTAAAGTCTATAGAGATTCTTTACACAAGGCTTGTTACTATTGATAATAAAGTAGTAATGCTCCCGAACGGTTCACTTTCTAATTCAAGCATTGTTAACGTAGGCGCAGAGAATACAAGAAGAATTGATATCCAGATAGGAATTGGCTATTCATCAGATATTCCTAAAGCCAAGAAGCTTCTTGAACAGGTTATTAATAGTGAGAAGGGGATACTCAAGGACAAGGATATTCTGGTTGTTGTCAAGAGCCTTGATGAAAGCTGTGTAACACTTGAGACAAGAGCCTGGGCTAATACAGCAGACTACTGGAATGTAAGATTTAACCTGCTTGAAAGATATAAGAATATATTTGATGAGAATGGAATTGAGATTCCGTTCAACCAGCTTGATGTACATATGAAGTAGTTTTTTTAAGGATGCCGCGAATGTGGCATCCTTTTTTGACTTCGGCTGCATATTGGACTGCAGTAATTGCTTGGTAATCTGCTAAAACCTACTAGATATTAAGAAAACTGGAATTTAGTAGGCTTATTTTTAGAACTTTTAACATGAGAAATTGTCAAAGACCCATTAAAACATTTCATACCAGTGATTTAGTGGGTGTTTTTGACGTTAGAAGAAAGAAAAACAAATGATTAGATATAACTAACCGGTGCTAGAAACCTACTAAATTATAAAGTTATAAGCCATTAGTAGGTCTTAGATGATATATGGATGTTATCAGATGCTTTTGTAAACCTACTATTCTGCAACAAAGTAATGTTTGTGTGGGTTTTTCACAAAACTACACTGATTTTACTTATTTTTTACATAGTTTGGTCACATTTTCCAATTAATATCTTACCTGTAAGAACGAAAGAGACAGAAAGGAGAGCTTGGTATGGCAATCGAAGTTTTCAACCGTTATGAGAAGAAATACATTATAGATGAAGATACTTTTCATAAATTGACTTACCAGATAGCTGATTATATGAATCCGGATGCGTATAACAGAAATGGTGAGGCGTACAGAATCAGCAACATATATTATGATACTGAGAATGATCAGCTTATAAGAGCTTCTATTGAGAAACCGGTATACAAAGAAAAGTTAAGACTGAGAGCTTATGGGATGCCAGAGCTTACAGATAATGTCTTTGTAGAGATTAAGAAGAAGTACAATGGTATTGTCAATAAAAGAAGAACTTCAATGACGCTTCAGGAGGCATATGATTTTCTTGATGACGACATATGTCCAGATAACCATGAAGGAAGAATAAACAGGCAGGTGCTTAAGGAGATAGATTACTTCAAGAATTTCTACCATTTGCAGCCTAAAGTTTATCTTTCATATGACAGATTCGCGTACTTTGAGAAAGATGATGGCGATTTCAGGATTACATTTGATAAAAATATTACGACCAGAAGGGAAGATGTAAGACTCGAGCATGGAAGCTATGGAAAGAAGCTTTTGCCGGATGGTAAGTATTTAATGGAAGTTAAGATAAGTGGCGCTGTTCCGCTGTGGTTTACTAAGATAATATCAGGACTTAATGTTTACCCGGTATCGTTTTCTAAGTATGGTACTGAATATAAGCAGTATGTCCTTACGAATTACACAAGCTTAATGTATAAAGGAGAAAATATATGTTTGAATCAATCTTTACATCAACATCAGAGAATACAATCAGCATTAGCCAGTCAATGTTAGGAATATTAGTAGCAGTTGTTATTGGTTTAGTGATTGCTTTTGTGTACACACTTGTATCAAAGAAGGATGGATATAATAAAAGCTTTATAATAGGTCTTGCTCTTTTACCAGCGATAGTGGCATCAGTTATTCTTCTTGTAGGAAGTAATGTTGCAAGGGCGTTTTCAATGGCGGGAGCTTTTGCTTTAGTAAGATTCCGTTCAGCACCGGGAAGTGCTAAAGATATATCAGTAGTGTTTTTTGCAATGGCAACAGGTCTTGCATGCGGACTTGGTTTTGTGACATTTGCAGGGTGCTTCGCAGTAATAATTCTTCTTGTATTTGTAGTGTTATCGGTAACAGGATTTGGAACAAGAGATGCACATAGAAAACAGTTAAGAATCACAATTCCAGAGAATCTTAACTATATGGCAGTATTTGATGATATATTTGATAAGTATCTTAGTGAAAATGTACTTAGAAAAGTAAAGACAACTAATATGGGTACAATGTTTGAACTTACCTATGAATGCAGGATAAAAGACGAGAGCGAGCAGAAGCAGTTCATAGATGAGTTAAGAGTTAGAAACGGTAATCTTAATATTACAATGGGGATGATGCCGGATTCGGATGGCGGATACCTTAATTAATGCATTAATCATATTATATAATAACAGAACTGCCCGGACAAATTCATGCCGTCCGGGCAGTTTTACATTTTTTTTACAATCTTTTTTATGTCAGGCACTTGTATAATTCGCATATTTATTATATTATAAACAATATACGAAAGGGCGTGGTAGATATGGTAGATAACAACACTCAATTTTTTAAAACTCAGCCAGAGAAGACAATTTCAGTAGAAGGAATACTTGAGCAGGTATATCTTGCACTTAAAGAGAAGGGGTACAATCCGGTTAACCAGATAGTTGGTTATATTATGTCTGGTGACCCAACATATATTACAAGCCATAACAATGCAAGAAGCCTTATTATGAAGGCTGAAAGAGACGAACTTGTTGAAGAGGTTGTAAGATATTTCATTGAAGGTAAAGGCTTATAATATGAGAATTATAGGCTTAGATGTCGGAACGAAGACTGTTGGAGTTGCCTTGAGCGATCCGCTTGGGATAACTGCACAGCCTTTCGAAACGATAACAAGAAAAGAGAATAATAAGTTACGAAGAACTTATGCCAGGATAGAACAGATTATATCCGAATATGATGTAACTGAAATCGTGGTTGGCTATCCTAAGAACATGGATGATACTATTGGGGAACGGGCTAAGGCCTGTGAAGAATTTGCAGCAGCACTGGAAAGACGAACAGGATTACCTGTTACACTGTGGGATGAAAGACTTACTACAGTTGAAGCAGACGAAGTCCTTGAAGAATGCGGGATGAGGCGAGAAAACCGCAAGACAGTTATTGATCAGCTTGCGGCTGTTTTTATTTTGCGTGGATATATGGAATCTAAACAGAAGTAATATTTGGAGGATTTGTTTTTCATGGAAAAGCTTGAATTTATTGACGAGAACGGTGAGAAGACACAATTTTATGTGATTGAAGAAACTAGAATTAACGGAATTAATTACCTGCTTGTATCAGAATCAGATAATGAGGACGAGGAAGCAGAAGCTTATATTCTTAAGGATACATCTGATGCGGCAAGTGAAGAAGCTGTTTATGAGTTTGTAGAGGAAGACAGTGAACTTGAATCGGTAGGCAAGGTGTTTTCTG
>OLZI01001902.1_pt1 | contig 10418 bp, 6 predicted proteins | sample 1674061 | NCBI WGS metagenome assembly OLZI01 (sample SAMEA103958139, study PRJEB25191) | human gut metagenome | biome: human-associated habitat [ENVO:00009003]; feature: intestine environment [ENVO:2100002]; material: feces | place: Germany | collected 2013/2015 | reverse complement strand
CCAAGAAGCCGATACTTCATATTTCCATAAACCCGCACCCGGAAGACGTGCTGACTGACCAGCAGCTTTCCGACATAGCCAAAGAGTATATGCGGAAGTTGGGGTATGGCGACCAACCTTATTTGGTATATAAGCATACCGACATCGACCGCCACCATATCCACATCGTAGGCTTGCGGGTGGATGAAAGCGGCAGACCGCTGAATGACAGGTTCGAGCATCGGCGCAGCAAGCAAATCACCCGTGAGCTGGAGAGGAAATACAACCTGCATCCGGCGGAGCGAAAGGAACGTGCCGAACGCCCGGAACTGAAGAAGGTGGATTACGCAGCCGGGGACGTGAAGCACCAAGTCAGCAACACCGTGAAAGCGGCTTGCTATGGCTACCGCTTCCAGTCGTTCGGGGAGTACAAGGCGTTGCTTGCCACTTGCAACGTGTGCGCCGAGGAAGTCAAGGGAGAGATAAGCGGCAGACCCTATCAGGGGATTGTCTATTCCGCCACCAATGACAAGGGCGAAAAGGAGGGCAACCCGGTAAAGGCTTCCCGTATCGGCAAGTCGGTGGGCTATGAGGCGGTACAGCGCAGAATGGAGAAATCGGGCGAAGCAATCAGGAACGGAAAACTGAAAGAGCGTACCCGGAAGATTGTAACCACCGCCATGCGGACTACCCGCAACCGCAGGGAACTGGAGCGGGAACTAAAGAAGCAGGGCATTGACGTGGTATTCCGGCAGAACGACAGCGGACGTATCTATGGCGTTACGTTCATCGACCACGACAGCCGGGTGGTGCTGAACGGTTCACGCTTGGGCAAGGAGTATTCGGCGAACGTGTTCAATGATTTGTATTCCGATGAAAGAAAAACGGATATACGGCAGGAACAATCTACGCATCAGGAGCAGCCGGACTTCACGCCAAAAGCTGACCTCATTTCAGGCGTGGCTTCCGTAGTAAGTGCGTTCGGTGGATTGTTGGGTGGTACATCAGGCGGTGACGAGCCGCAAGACACTGCCCGCCAAAAGAGAAAGAAGAAAAAGAAGCGTACAAGACGCATCGACTAACTTAAAAAATTACAATCATGCAACAGGAAGATGATTTGAGAGGGCTTGCAAAGGTCATGGACTTTATGCGGGCAATCAGTATTCTATTCGTGGGAATAAATGTGTACTGGTTCTGTTACTCCACCCTGAAAGAATGGGGAGTGACGTTTGAAGTGATAGACAAGATTCTGTGGAACTTCCAGCGCACCACCGGGCTGTTTTCGTCTATCTTATGGACAAAACTTTTTTCGGTGGTATTCCTCGCCCTGTCCTGTATCGGCACAAAGGGCGTGAAAGAGGAGAAGATAACGTGGACGAAGATACATGGCAGCCTTGCGGCGGGTGTCGTGTTGTTTTTCCTGAACTGGTGGCTGCTGGAACTTCCGCTGCCACACACGGCGGACACTGTGTTTTATATCGCCACGCTGTCGGCGGGCTATATCTGTATGCTCATGGCGGGTACATGGATGTCCCGGCTGTTGAAGAACAACCTAATGGATGATGTCTTTAATACAGAGAACGAAAGTTTCCAGCAGGAAACAAGGCTTATCGAGAACGAGTATTCGGTAAATCTGCCTACCCGGTTCTACTACAAGAAGAAGTGGAATAATGGCTGGATAAATGTGGTGAATCCGTTCCGTGCCAGCCTTGTGTTAGGTACGCCGGGCAGCGGCAAGTCATACGCAGTAGTAAATAGCTATATAAAACAGCAAATTGAGAAAGGATTTTCGATGTATTGTTATGATTATAAGTTTCCCGACCTTTCGGAAATCGCTTACAATCATTTGCTTAACCACTTGGACGGTTACAAGGTCAAACCGAAGTTTTATGTTATCAATTTTGACGACCCACGCAAGAGCCACCGATGCAACCCGATAAACGCCAGCTTCATGTCGGACATTGCGGATGCCTACGAAGCCAGTTACACGATTATGCTTAACCTCAATCGCTCGTGGATAAGCAAGCAGGGCGACTTCTTTGTGGAAAGTCCGATTATTCTTTTGGCGGCTATAATTTGGTATCTCCGTATTTATCAAGGCGGTAAGTATTGCACTTTTCCCCATGCCATTGAACTACTGAACAAGAAATACGCCGATGTCTTCACGATTTTGCGCAGCTATCCCGAACTGGAAAACTATCTTTCCCCGTTCGTGGATGCTTGGGAATCGGATGCTAACGAGCAGTTGCAGGGGCAGATAGCCAGTGCAAAAATCCCGCTTTCAAGGATGATTTCACCCGCCCTTTACTGGGTAATGACGGGCGATGATTTTTCACTCGACATCAACAACCCGAAAGAGCCTAAAATCTTGGTGGTAGGCAACAATCCCGACCGTCAGAACATCTATTCGGCGGCACTGGGATTATATAACAGTCGAATAGTGAAGCTGATAAACAAGAAAGGTCAGCTTAAAAGTTCGGTGATAATAGACGAGCTGCCAACGATTTATTTTCGTGGGCTTGATAATTTGATTGCGACCGCCCGAAGCAACAAGGTGGCGGTTCTGTTAGGCTTTCAAGATTACAGCCAGCTTACCCGTGACTACGGGGATAAGGAAAGCAAAGTAATTCAAAATACTGTGGGTAACGTGTTTAGCGGTCAGGTAGTCGGTGAAACGGCAAAAATACTGTCGGAGCGTTTCGGAAAGGTGTTGCAGAAACGGCAGAGCATGACGATAAACCAGCGGGAGAAGTCCACCTCGATAAGCACCCAAATGGACAGCCTGATACCCGCCAGCAAAATATCCAACCTCACGCAAGGCATGTTCGTGGGTGCTGTGGCGGACAACTTCGATGAACGGATAGAGCAGAAGATTTTCCATTGCGAAATCGTGGTGGACAATGAAAAGGTGAAACGGGAAACCGCCCGTTACGTGAAGTTGCCGCAGATTATCGACTTCACCGACAAGGACGGCAACGACCGGATGCAGGAGGAGATACAAGCCAATTATGACCGCATCCGTCAGGAAGTCCGGCAGATTGTCGAGGACGAGATAACCCGGATTAAGAACGACCCGGAGCTATGCCACTTGATTAAGGAGGAAGAATAGCTGTATATAATAATGTATGGAGTGAAGAACAGCCGATGTAGCTTTACGGTTGTTCTTCATTTTGCTTTTTGGTGCGGTAGGCTTCAAAACGCACTAATATTTCGTGCAGGTTCTTCAATGCTTCCACAGCCTTGCCTATCGGCGGCATCTTGCTTTTGTCGAAAGTCAGTTTCTTCAAATCGGCAGTGTACGCCGTAGCCACTTCGGGCAACGCCATGACCGCTTCGGCATCCTTGAATATCGGTGCATCAGCCAGCGACAAGTGCGAACGGGAGTTTTTATTTAGTCCGTCCTCTATCGTCACCCGGTACATGGCATCCAAGAAATCTTCCGAATGTAGGTAATCGTTATATTCCTGATTGTGGTAGAGTGCCGACAAGTCGTAAACGTCACGGATATGCTTTGCCAACAGTGCGGCTGCATCCTCATTGTAAGACAGCTTTACCAGCCTTGAAACCTTGTCGCAGATAGTCTTTCGGGGGTTGATACACTGCGTTTCAAAACTTCCCAGCCCGTAGGTGCTTATCAGTTCCTCTTGCCCGATGCTTTCAAGAAAGGCGGTCACAATCGGTTTGATAACCCGCTTGTCCGCCGGGTAGAACATCCGTTTTTTGTCCGGCAGGTCACAGGATTTTATCTCTACTTCCAAATGTTCTTTCAGTCCCACGCCTTGAAATACATTGTCATACGAGAAATACAGTTTACGGTAATTACCGCCCGTTTCCGACAAATCTTCCTTGTATATGTCACTATTGAGTTCGGCTATGTATTTGGAAAGTTTCTTGTTCAATGTCTTTTCCGCCTGCTTGGACGCACCTTTGTCACCCGTGAACACGAACAAGTCCAAATCTTCCGAGAAACGTTCTATCAGCCCGTAGGCTTTGGAAAGTGAAGTTCCGCCTTTGAAGTAGGTCTTATCCGCATATTCGGACATGGAAATATCCCGCAGTATCTTCGATACCCAGTAATCCTTTTCCACGTGCGACTGCTCGTAGCCGAAATGTTCAGCCGCCAGTGCGATGATTTCCTTGAACGCTTCCTTGTCCGAATGTAAATTCATATTTCTGTCCTATGCTGTTTTATAATCCAAGTTGAACCGTGTCGTGGGAAGAATGGTCTTTACCATTTCCGTTTGCAACACGGTTTGTCTGATGTCGCCCAGTATGTCCGCCACCACCTTTCTGACACGTGGCGGGTAACTTTTCGCCAAAGATACGATTTTTTCCAGTTCCGGCAGGCTGTACCCGTTGAAATATTGGCTCTTGACCCGGTTGTAGATGTCCTGCCCGGTTGTTCCGGGTATGCGCTTCATGTCCTTTATCGCATCGAGCAGCCGCAAGTACGGGACAAGGCTTTCATCCGGATAGACCATGCAGTAGGCTTTCACGCACTCTATATCCAAGTTCTTGAAACGGAAACGGCGAACCGGGTTAGGAGTGGCTATCGTTATGGTTGTGGCAACCTGTTCGGTCAGCCCCATTTTGTTATAGATGTAAGCCCCCGTGATATAGCCGTTCAGTTTTTCAGTCAGGTAGCGGAACTGTTCATCCTGATAGACAGGGAGCTTTCCCAGCCCCAGCACTGATTTCTTGGGACGGTAGTACGCCCCCTTTTCAACCCGTACCAGTACCCCTTTGCGGCTCTGTTCGGAAAGTAGCACCGCAACATTGGCGGTCTTTTCCGTTTCAAACGACAAATCCCGGAACGTGAATATACGCCCGGTATCTATCCGTTCAATCTGCCCAAGTATCTCTTTTCTGAATGAAGCCATATTTATGTCCTTTGTTTCTATATGCAAAGATAGTATATTATGTAATCACCTGCAAAAACATAACAAAGATTTTGCCGAAGATGTTTTCTTTTTGTCGTGTCACCTGATAATAAGAGAATAAAGGAAACACAATCAAAGGCTTGCCAAACGCTTCACAAATGGCTCGCAAGCATAATGCAAATTTTAATAAGTCGTTGATTATAAGGCATAAGGTCTATAATTAAATGGCTCATAAATGGCTCACACAAAGAGAGTGATTAACCTCTCTCTCTTTTTTTATGCCCTTTTCAATTCTGCAACCAATGGTTGCGGAATTTCATCCCACCCGGACAATTTCAGACAACGCAGGACAAATTCGGACAGTCCTTGCCGCCCGTCCAAATATAGCATATTTAGTCGCTACCTTTGGGCGGGACTATTCCCGTAACCACTAAAATTCCAATTATTTATGGCAAACAGAATGACCCCGCCCGCAGAGGGGCAGGAAAAAGACGTGCTGCTGGTCTTGGATAAACAGCAGGGAAAGGTGAGTGCCGTTAAGGGTATCGACAAGGAGGGCAATTTGCAGACCGTGCCACCCACTACCGGACACGGCGGCGAGTTCATGCAGGTGGACAAGAACAGCGATGTGTTCAGCAACTTCATTTCCAACTTCTACCGCAAGTATCAGGACACTTCCGGGCTGGAACTGTTCAGCGTCAAGGCTTCCGAAGCGGAGCGGGACGCAAAGGCAATCGAGGACAACCACCGCAACCCTACACCGGAGGGTGACAAGCGGGCTGAAATGCTTCGAGTTCCGAAGCCCGACTTCCACGAGTTCAAGCAGGGCTACCGCTTCGACCCTGCAAAAATCGACTGGGAGAACCTGAAAAAAGTCGGCATCACCGCCGACACCCTAAAAAACACGAGGGACTTCGACCGGGTGATGCGTGGCTACAAGTCCCGCAACACCTACACCGTTTCGGGGACGGTGGGCGGCTTCTACCTCAAACCTACCGATGTCAAGCTCTCTTTCTATCAGGCAAAGGACGGCACGGTAGTACCCAAGCTACACGGCGTGCAGCAGGACGAAAAACTGTTGCAACGCCCGTTCCATGAACACGAGTTCACCAAGCAGGAACAGGGCAACTTGCAAGGCACTGGCAACTTGGGCGGCATCGCTGAAATCAAAGACCCGAAAAGCGGCGAGCAAATCCCCGTGTTCGTCAGCCGGGACAGGTACACGCACGAACTGGAATACATGCGGGCTGACAAATGGAAATGCCCCGATACAATCTGTAACGTGCAAGTCAGCCCGGAACAGAAAGCCGCCTTTGAAGCCGGGCAAGCGGTGAAAATGGAAAACCTGCAATTCAGGGACGGCACGAAGCGCAGTGCCTATTTGCAGGTCAGTGCGGTGGAGCGTGGCTTGGAGTTCCTGCCCCGTGCCGCCGTCCAGTTCTTGCAGCAGTGGCAGCAGCCCGCAGAGCGGCAGGTCGCCGGGCTAAAGGACGGCAAGGGCGTTGAGTTCAACGGTCATGTACAGCCCGGCGCACAGGGCAAATCCCCCGACAAGGTGCAGCCGAAAGACGTTACCCCCACCGCCGAGAGCCGGACGCAGGTAGCGGTCAATTCGGGGGGCAAGACCAACGAAGCCACCAAGCAGGGCAAAGAGCCGTTGAAACAGGGTCAGGACAAGCCCACCGCCAAGCAGAAAGAGAAGCAGGAGAAAGCGCAGGACAAGAGCCTGAAAGCTGACAAGCCCAAGAAGTCCAGAGGAATGAAAATGTAATATCCACCATTAAAAAGTAAAGAATTATGATTGCATTGATAGCAGAGAAGCCCAGCGTGGCAAAGGACATCGCCCGCATCATCGGGGCGACCGGGCGTAATGACGGTTATCTTTCCGGCAACGGGTATATGGTGACATGGGCGTTCGGCCACTTAATCCAGCTTGCCATGCCGGAAGCCTACGGCGTGGCGAACTTCCGCAGGGAGAGCCTGCCCATACTGCCGCCCGATTTTCAATTAATCCCCCGTCAGGTGAAAGCGGAGAAAGGTTACAAGGCAGACCCCGGCGTTCTGAAACAGTTGAAAGTGATAAAGGAAGTGTTCGACCAGTGCGACCGGATTATTGTCGCCACCGATGCCGGGCGTGAGGGTGAGTTAATCTTCCGCTATATCTTCCATTACCTGAACTGCCGGAAACCATTTGTGCGCCTGTGGATAAGCAGCCTTACCGACAAGGCAATCCGTGAGGGGCTGGATAACTTGCAGCCGGGAGAGCGTTACGATAACCTCTACCTCTCTGCCAAGTCCCGCAGCGAAGCGGACTGGCTGATAGGGATAAACGCCACCCAAGCGTTGAGCGTTGCCGCCGGGCAGGGGGTGTTCTCGCTGGGCAGGGTGCAGACACCCACGCTCGTGATGATATGCAGCCGCTATTTGGAGAACAAGAATTTCGTACCCGCCAAGTTTTGGCAACTCAAAGCGGCGACTGCCAGCGGGGGAATAAATTTTACCGCCCAATCGACCGCCAAGTGGGAACAGCAGCCCGAAGCCATAGCCGCCCTGCAACGGGTAAAGGATGCCGGGCAACTTGTGGTTAAATCCGTTGAGAGGAAAGAAGCCTGCCAAGAACCGCCGCTTTTGTACGACCTTACCACGCTGCAAAAGGAAGCGAACACGAAGCTGAACTTCTCGGCTGACAAGACGCTTTCCATAGCGCAAAGCCTGTATGAAAAGAAAGTGATGTCCTACCCAAGAACCGGAAGCCGCTATATTCCGGAGGACGTTTTCGATGAAATGCCGGAACGTGTCGCCCTGCTGGGGCAATACCCCCGCTTTGCCGGGTATGCCGCCGGGCTGGACGGCACACCCCTGAACCGCCGCAGCGTGAATGACGGCAAAGTGACCGACCACCACGCCTTAATCATTACCGAGAACCTGCCCGGCGAACTTTCCAAAGACGAGCGGGCGGTTTACGAGCTGGTAGCCGGGCGTATGCTGGAAGCCTTTTCGGGCAAGTGCGTGAAAGACGTTACCACCGCCTTGCTGTCAGGGGGAGATACCGACTTCACGGTGAAAGGGTCTGTGATGAAAGAAGCCGGGTGGCGTGCCGTGTTCGGCGAGCAGGAAACGGGCGGGGATGAAGAAGCCGCCAGCCTGCCGCCACTCCAAGAGGGAGAATATTTGCCACTCTCCGGCGTGGATCTGCTCGAAAAGCAGACCAAGCCGAAACCGCTGCACACGGAAAGCAGCCTGTTGGCGGCAATGGAGAACGCAGGCAGGGAACTGGAAGATGCCGAACTGAAAGCCAGCCTGAAAGATGCCGGGATAGGCACGCCCGCCACCCGTGCGGCGATTATCGAAACGCTGTTCGCCCGCCAGTACATCGTGCGTGAGAAGAAGAACCTTGTGCCTACCGACAAGGGGCTTGCCGTTTACAAGATAGTCAAGGACAAGAAGATCGCCGATGTCGAAATGACGGGCATGTGGGAAACCGCCCTTGCCAAGATAGAAGCGGGCAGCATGGATGCGGACACGTTCCGGAAGGGCATCGAGGTGTACGCAACGCAAATCACCGCAGAACTGCTATCGGTGCAGCTATCTGTCGCTGCTGGTGAAACCTGCCCCTGCCCGAAATGCGGCAGCGGGCGCATCCTGTTCTACCCGAAAGTGGCGAAGTGTTCCAACGTGGACTGCACGCTTACCATATTCCGCAACAAGTGCGACAAGCAGCTTTCCGACAAGCAGATTGTCGAGCTGGTGACGAAACGCAAGACCGGGCTAATCAAGGGCTTCAAGGGCAAGAACGGCAAGGCTTTCGATGCTTCGCTGGTACTGGACGAGCAGTTCAATGTCGGTTTTTCATTCCCCGAAAAGAAAGCGAAACCGAAGAAATAGCTTATCTTTGCCGCTGAAATTTCATTGTGATAGGTTTTACAGCTTATAATAATTGAAATTTTAGTGGTTGCGCCCGGAGGGAAACCGGGCGCATTTTTTTATATGTTCCCGCCAAACAGGTAGGTCGAACAGACCACCCCGTTATCCAGCACCCTGCTTTCCGAGAGCTTCCACAGCGAGCCGGATGTTTCCCCGACAAAACCGATGCCTTTGCCCGCCATGACCGGGACGGTGTAGATTGTCAGGCTGTCCAGCAGTCCGGCTTTAATCAATGAAGTAAGCAGCTTGCCGCCACCCACCACCAGCATGTCGGTTTCCTGTTTCAGTTCATAGACCCTTTGCAGCGGTTCTTCGGTCAGGAACTCCACCCCGCAGTCCGGCGTCACGTTGGTATCGTAGTGTGACACCACAAAAGACCGTTTGCTTTTGTGCGGCCACCCGCCCCAGTGTTCAAAGATGTAGTTGTAGGTGTTAGCCCCCATAAGCAGGCAGCTTGCGGCGGCGTGTTCCCTTGCCGCCAGTTCCTTGACCTCACGGGGCATCCAGTCCAGTTCATAGTCCGGCGTGGCGGTATGCCCGTCCAGCGATACGGCGATGTGCGCTTTGATTTGTTCCATATTGTCAGGTATTAAAGTGATATAAATCCCTACTGTCTTGGCACGTTAGCCGCCACCCCCAAAAAGAAAGCGTGGCATGACGCTGTTTCAAAGTAGAGGTACTGGCATACCCAAAAGAGGAAACAGTGCAGCCACGCTATGACAAACGCATAGCATATCCTGCGCTGAATATCCCCTCTTTTTGAAAAGTGCCAGTTTTCTACTTTGGGACGTTCGGCGAACGTATATGTTATATATAAAGGCAATATTCCGGCAACCGCCGTCCAACTGCCGTTACTTTTCCGTGTAACTTCTGCAAAGTTAAGCAAATACCCTGAAAAATCACGTGCAAACAGAAAAAATCCTGCCGTGTTATCACAACAGGGCAGGACACAAGCACCTAAAAATACACAAGTTCAGCCCATACGCCTACGGGCAGCTTGCGTTCCTTTGAAGATTATATGAACCGATGACAAAACAGCTTTGGTTCGCCGTGTCTTTGGTGATGATGTCCCTTTCCCGCATGAAGCGGATATAGCTCTTTGCGGTGCGCTCCTTGATGTCCAATACCTGCTGCAACTGCTCGCAAAGGTCTATGTAGGTGATGCGTGTCTGCCGCCCGAAGATGTCACGTGCGACATTCACCAGTTCCCTTTCCTTGCGCTTCTCCTTTTCCTCACGTGGTTTCTCGCCCTTGTACACGTGCATCCCGGCTTCCTTGTCCCAAGCAAAGAGCATCAGCGGCACGTCCAGCGGGCTTCCGTCCCTTACTTTCAGGGCTTTTACCACCGACTGGGTAGGTTCTTCGTCTTTCTCAATGGACAGGATAGTAGCCGCCTTGCGCTGCAACTCGCTGCCCAAATGTCCCCGCAGTTTCAATCCGTTGGGGACGAAGTGCAGCACGCACAGAATACACGTGTTGTAGATACCCGCCAGCCGATAAAGTTCATCTATCACCGCCACGCTTTCCGCTTCATCGTTGGCACTCTTAACAAGGTCGGCGATGCCGTCAATGACGACCAACTGGATGCCGCCGTACTGGTAGTAGAACTTATCCAGGCTCTGCACAATGGCGTGC
>OLZI01001896.1_pt1 | contig 10439 bp, 8 predicted proteins | sample 1674061 | NCBI WGS metagenome assembly OLZI01 (sample SAMEA103958139, study PRJEB25191) | human gut metagenome | biome: human-associated habitat [ENVO:00009003]; feature: intestine environment [ENVO:2100002]; material: feces | place: Germany | collected 2013/2015 | reverse complement strand
CTTCCAGGCACATGCCCAGCGTCTCACGGCCATCTGCCGGGACATATTTGCCCCAGGTGATGCGGGGAATGTTGTCGTCCTTATCAAAGTCCCGCTCGTTGGTGCAGCCGGTCAGGTCGAACCACGGTGTACAGGAAAAATAGATCAGATCGTCCAACTCTCCGCTCTGGTCCAGAAAGGTCTGCTGGGCTTCGCTTTTGGCACGGGTGGTGCGGCAGAAGCTGTCCAGATCGCCCTCCTTCGGCAGCGTGACGATGTGGAACTGCTGGCTGCCGGGCTTCAGGTCGGTGAAGCTGGGCACGCGCTCGTCCAGCAGCCAGACCTCCCCGCTGCGGATGGTATAGCGGAAGTTCTCCACGGCGTTGACCGCATCGGTCACCAGATACCCCAGTGCATAGTAAAAGGAAACGCCATGGGCCCTTGCGTAAGCATGGAGATTGGTCACATCCACTCGGAAGGTGACACTGTAAAACGGCTGGGACACCGCCGAGAAAAACCGGAACAGCTCCGCCCGCGGCCAGACGGCAAGGTCAATTTTCTGCATGAGAGGTCACTCCATATCGTACAGCTTCATGGTTTCCGGGCTGCGGTATTCGTGCTTTTCGTAATAGCCGATCAGGGTGCCGTCGGCGTCCCGCAGGGCGACCATGTAGACGTCCTTGTTCTGTTTGACGTTGTGGTAGGTGTAAACAAGGTTGTGATTTTTGTCAGCGGCAAACCAGTCGATGACCCGCTGGATGGTCTGGCGGGACTGCGGATTGTGGCAGGTCAGTACGCTTTTGCCCAGCAGGGCAGCACCGCCATGCTTTGCATAGCTGGCAATGGCGGCGGGGTTCATATAGATGATGGTGTGTTCCAGGTCGCAGATCACGACCGCTGCACGGTCCTGATCCACGAGACTTTTGAAATAGGCGTTCAGCTCCATGATTCATTCTCCTTTGGCAGGGTCCGGTTTGGTTTTGTCCAGTGCGTCAAACTGCTTTACGATCTGCGGGTCCTTCAGTTTGATGACCTTGCCGGAAAGATAGTGCAGGGTGTTTTCCTCCGGAATTTCCCGGAAGGTGATGCGCACGGCGCACAGGGCCTGCGTTTTTGTGCCGGTGCGCTCGTTCATTTTGCGGTTGCCGTATTTGATGTCGCCCAGCACGGGTTTGCCCAGATAGGCCAGATGGGCACGGATCTGGTGGGTGCGGCCGGTGACCAGGCCGATCTTGCACAGCGCAAAGGGCCCGGCCGTGCGCAGCACATCCACATCCGTGATGATCTGTTTGCGGTGTTCGTCCTGCGCCTGATGGGCGTGGATGCTCACCTTGTTGTTCTTTTCGTCGTGCTCCCACCATGCGGTGAAACGCCCGCTCTGGGGGATGCCCACCGTGATGGTATAGTACTCCTTCTTGAGCAGGTCGGTGCGGATGATCTCGTTCATGTCCCGCAGGGCGGCGTAGCTCTTGGCCGCGATGACGAGGCCCTCAGTGCCGCGGTCGAGGCGGTTGCAGATGCCGGGCTTGAAGCGGTTCTCGCCCTGGGGGTCGTACTCGCCCTTCTGGGCCAGATACTGGGTGAAGGCGTCCACAAGGTTTGCGTCGCCGGTGCGGTCGCTGTGACAGAGCAGGTGGGTGGGCTTGTAGAGGACGGCGATGTTCTCATCCTCGTAGATGACCGTCACCTTGGGCTGGTTCTGCTGCTTTTTTGGGGCGGACTTGCGGGTTGGCCTTGCACCCTCGGGCGGGAAGAATTCGTCGTTGATGTAGAGCTCGATGAGGTCGCCGGCCTTGATGCGGTCTTCGGGTACACCCTTTTTGCCGTTGACTTTGATGCGCTTGTTGCGGAAGCTCTTGTATAAAAGGCTGGTAGGGAAGTCACGGGTCACGCTCTGGACAAAGCGGGAGAGACGGACACCCTCGTCGTTGGCGGTGGCAGTGTATTGTTTCATTCTGTTTTTCCTTAATTCAAGATGATTTCTGCCCTCTGTAGCAAGGCCCGGCCTTTTGCGCAAAGTTGGACTTTCGGCAGGTAGTAGAAAGTGACCCGACTTGCCAATGGCTCTCCCTCTGGGAGAGCTGGCGAGCGAAGCGAGACTGAGAGGGCTGTTTGTACCTATAATAATCTACTCTCCCTATGAAGTCAACGCAGAATATTTTTTGTCGGCTCTTGTCTTTTGCCGAAAATGGGGTACTATAAAAGAAACGACTACAAACAAAGGAGCGCAGCTATGGCAGGACAGAACATAAGCCACGAGGGTCACCGGCAGCGGATGCGCGCCCGGGTGGAGCAGTACGGGCTGGAAAGCCTCGCACCCCACGAGGCACTGGAATATCTGCTCTACATCACCAACGCCCGCCGGGATACCAACGGCATCGCCCACGCGCTGCTGGAGCGGTTCGGCAGCTTTGCCGGTGTGCTGGAAGCCAGTGAAGAAGAACTCTGCCGTGTGCCGGGCGTCGGCTCGGCCAGCGCCCGGATGCTGCATCTCCTGCCCGAGGTGAGCCGGTACTACGAACACAGCCGCACCAGCACCGAGGGTGCGCTGACCACCACCGAACGGCTGGCGGCTTACCTGAAACCCCGCTTCGCCGGGGCAAAACAGGAGAAAGCCCTGCTCCTTTCGCTGGACAGCCGCAGCCGGGTAAAAAGTGTATACTGGCTCAAGGAGGGGAACAGCCGGATGGTGAGTCTCGAGGTGAAGGACGTCGTCTCGGCGGCGCTCCGGGGCGGGACAGAAAGCGTCGTGCTCTGCCACAACCACCCCAACGGTGTGCCGCTGCCCTCCCGCGAAGACCTCGCCGCCACCGAGAACATCGTCCGTGCGCTGGGGCTGGTCAAGATACGCCTGCGCGACCACATCATCCTCGCCGAAAACGACTACTTCTCCATGCGGGAATCCAACCGCCTGCCTTTCTACGACTTCGAGACCGGCGCAATGTTACGCCCATATGGAAGAGAATGATTTACATTATAAAATAATTGTGGTATAATGGCTACGAGAGATACAACTAATCGTAGTTTTAAAAAGGAGGGCTTTTTGTGGCAGAGGAAAAATTCCATCTGGTGTCGTCCTACGCCCCCACGGGCGACCAGCCGCAGGCCATCGCACAGCTGGTAGAGGGGGTAGAGCGGGGCGACCGCTGCCAGACCCTGTTGGGCGTCACCGGCAGCGGCAAGACCTTCACGATGGCGAACGTCATCGCCCAGTGCAACCGCCCGACGCTGGTGCTGGCCCACAACAAGACGCTGGCCGCCCAGCTCTGCACCGAGTTCCGCTCGTTTTTCCCGGACAACGCCGTGGAATATTTCGTCTCCTACTACGACTACTACCAGCCGGAGGCCTATATCCCCAGCACCGATACCTATATCGAAAAGGACAGCGCTATCAACGACGAGATAGACCGCCTGCGCCACTCGGCCACGGCGGCGCTCTCGGAGCGGCGGGACGTCATCATCGTCGCGTCGGTGTCCTGCATCTACTCGCTGGGCGACCCCATCGACTACCGCAGCATGGTCATCAGCCTGCGGCCTGGGATGCAGATGGAGCGGGACGAGTTGTGTGAAAAGCTGGTGACGCTGCAATATGAGCGCAACGATGTCAATTTCATCCGCAATAAGTTCCGCGTCCACGGCGACATCGTGGACATCTATCTGGCTTATATGAGCGAGCTGGCCATCCGGGTGGAGTTCTTCGGCGACGAGATCGACCGCATCACCGAGTTCAACCCCCTCACGGGCGCCAAGCAGAACGTGGTCAAGCACGTTGCCATCTTCCCGGCCAGCCACTATATCGTCAGCGCCGACAAAAAGGCTGCCGCCATTGAAAAGATTCGCGCCGAGTGCGACGCGCAGGTGAAGCAGTTCACCTCGGAAGGTAAGCTCATCGAGGCCCAGCGCATCCAGCAGCGGACGAACTACGACATTGAGATGCTGACGGAAGTTGGTATCTGCAAGGGCATCGAGAACTATTCTGCCGTTCTGTCGGGTCGTGCGCCGGGCAGTATGCCCACGACTCTGCTTGACTATTTCCCGGACGACTTCCTGCTCTTCGTAGACGAGAGCCATGTCACCCTGCCGCAGGTGCGGGCCATGTACGGTGGCGACTACGCCCGCAAAAAGACGCTGGTGGAGTACGGTTTCCGCCTGCCGTCGGCCTTTGACAACCGCCCCCTCAAGTTCGAGGAAGTGGAATCCAAGCTCAACCAGATGATATTTGTCTCGGCCACCCCCGGCGAGTACGAGCGGAAGAACAGCACCCAGGTGGCCCAGCAGGTCATCCGGCCCACTGGTCTGCTGGATCCGCTCATCTCGGTGCGCCCCGTAGAGGGGCAGGTGACTGACCTTCTGGGCGAGATAAACGCTCGCATCGAGCGGCATGAGCGCGTCCTGGTCACGACGCTGACCAAGAAAATGGCCGAAGATCTGACGGATTACTTTACCGAACAGGGAATAAAGGTCAAGTATATGCACCACGAGGTGGACACCTTCGAGCGGATGGAGATCATCAAAGACCTCCGCCTCGGCACCATCGACGTGGTGGTGGGCATCAACCTGCTGCGTGAGGGCCTCGACTTGCCCGAGGTCAGCCTTGTGGCCATCCTCGACGCTGACAAAGAGGGCTTCCTCCGCAGCGAGACGAGCCTGATTCAGACCATCGGCCGCGCCGCGCGAAACGCCGACGGCCTTGTCGTGCTCTACGCCGACACCATCACCCCCTCGATGCACCGCGCCATGGACGAGACTGAGCGCCGCCGCCAGATTCAGGACGACTACAACAAGGCGCACGGCATCATTCCGCAGACCATCCGAAAGGACGTGCGCGAGATCATCGAAATTTCCAAGAAGGACGAGGAATCCGCCCGCCGCCGCGGCAAGCGCAAGCTCTCCGAGCGCGAGCGGGACGAAGAGATCAGAAAGCTCGAAAAGCAGATGCAGGAGGCGAGCCGTATGCTCGAATTCGAGTACGCCGCCATCCTGCGCGACCGCATCATCGAGCTGCGCAAGGAGAACACGAAATAACAAGAAAGAGAAAAAACCTGTGAAAAAATACGCTTCCTACGCCTGCATTTTAGCGGCCGCCGCCTGCTGGGGCTGCATCGGCCTATTCAACCGCCCGCTGCTCAATGCCGGCATCGCGCCGGAAAACCTTGTCGTCATCCGCAACCTGGGCGGCCTTACGATGCTCGCGTTCTTCTTCCTCTGCACCGACCGCAGCGTCTTCAAAATGAAGACAAAGCACCTGCCGATCTTTATTGCGACGGGCATCATCAGCGTCGTGCTCTTCACGCTCTGCTACTTCAACGCGCAGAAGCTTTGCTCGCTCTCGGTCAGCGCGATTTTGCTCTACACCGCGCCCGCGATGGTGGTTCTGATGAGCGCGCTCGTCTTCAAAGAGAAGATCACGGGCAAAAAGCTCCTTGCCCTCGCGCTGGCACTGCTCGGCTGCGCGCTCGTGACGGGCGTTTTCACGGGCGGACTGTCGCTGACGACGAAGGGGCTGCTCTTCGGCCTCGGTGCGGCATTTTTCTACGCGCTCTATTCGATCTTCGCGCCCTTCGGCCTGCGGCATTACAGCCCGCTCGCCGTCGTGTTCTGGACGTTCGTGTTCGCCGCGCTCGGCGCGCTGTTCGTCGCCGACTGGGGCAACCTTATGACGGTTCTGAGCGTGCCGCAAAACGCCCTCCTCGCTGCGGGGCTGGTGCTTCTTTCCACCGTCGCACCCTACATCCTCTACACCAAGGGCCTCGCCAACGTCGAGAGCGGCAAGGCCAGCATCATGGCGAGCATCGAGCCGGTCGTCGGCACGCTCGTCGGCACCCTCGTTTTCGGCGAGCCCATCAGCGCGGGCGTATTCTTGGGCCTCGCCTGCATTTTGGCCTGCGTGTATATTCTGCGGTGATTTTATCCCCGTTTTCCACATAGGAGGTCCCTTATGGCAAAGAATAAAGAAGAAAAAACCAACGTCATGCGCGTTTTGGAGCAGAAGAAGATCGCCTACACCGCGCACACCTACCCGCATGAAGAGGGCATGGCGGTCGACGGCGTCACGGTGGCGAAGTCCATGGGCTTTGACCCCGCCATCGTCTTCAAGACCCTTGTCGCGCGCGGCGCGAGCAAACAGTATTACGTCTTCGACGTGCCGGTCGCGGAGAATCTTGACCTCAAAAAGGCCGCGAAGGCTGTGGGCGAAAAGTCCATCGAAATGATCCACCAGAAAGAGCTGCTGCCGCTCACGGGCTACGTCCACGGCGGCTGCTCGCCCGTCGGGATGAAGAAGCTCTTCCCCACGGTGTTCCATGAAACCGCGGAAAACCTTGAAACAATGATCGTCTCGGCGGGCAAGATCGGCTATCAGGTCGAGCTTGCGCCGCACGACCTTGCCGCGCTCGTGCGCGCGAAATTTGCGGATATCATTGTTGAATGAGGTTGACATAAAAAATTCAGAAGAGTACGCTGGTCTCACAGCTGCGAATCCAGCAACAGGAGTTATCGATTCATGCCAAGTAAGATTTTTGTCAAAGGCGCAAGAGAGAATAATCTCAAGAACATCGACGTTGAGATCCCCCGCGACGCGCTGACCGTCATCACGGGCCTGTCCGGCAGCGGAAAATCGTCCCTCGCGTTCGACACCATCTATGCCGAGGGCCAGCGCCGCTATGTGGAGAGCTTGTCGTCCTATGCCCGTATGTTCCTTGGGCAGAAGGAAAAGCCCGACGTCGACTATATCGAGGGCCTTTCCCCCGCCATTTCCATCGACCAGAAGACCACCTCGCAGAACCCACGATCCACCGTCGGCACGGTGACGGAGGTGTACGACTATCTGCGCCTGCTCTGGGCGCGCGTCGGCACACCGCACTGCCCGAACTGCGGAAAAGAAATTCGCCAGCAGTCCATCGACCAGATCATCGACCAGCTCATGGCGCTGGGCGAGGGGACGCGCGTGCAGATCATGGCGCCGGTCATTCGCGGGAAAAAGGGCGAGCATGTAAAAATTTTCGAGGACGCGCGCCGCTCGGGCTATGTCCGCGTCCGCGCCGACGGGAACATGTATGACCTCGGCGAGGAAATTTCCCTCGAAAAGAACAAAAAGCACAATATCGAGGTCGTCGTCGACCGCCTGATCCTCCGCCCTGACGTCGTCCACCGCCTGACGGACTCGTGCGAGACCGCGGCGGCGCTTTCGGGCGGTCTCATTCTTGCCAATATCCTGCCAGATGACCGCGATATCCTCTTTTCGCAGAATTACGCGTGCGAGGACTGCGGCATCTCCATCGAAGAGCTGACGCCGCGCATGTTCTCGTTCAACAACCCGTTCGGCGCATGCCCGACGTGCACAGGCCTCGGCACGCAGCTCAAGGTCGACCCCGAGCTCGTCATCCCGAATAAGAGCGTTTCCCTGCTCGACGGCGCGATCTGCGCCTCGGGCTGGAACAACGTGCGCGGCGACGGCATCTCGCGCATGTACTTTGAAGCGCTGTCGAAAAAGTACCATTTTTCCCTCCGCGACCCTGTGGAAAAGCTCTCCAAAGAGGTCATGGATGTCATTCTCTACGGCACAAAGGGCGAAAAGCTGGAGCTCCAGTACGACCAGCCGCGCGGCAAGGGCGTTTTGTATCAGGCGTTTGAGGGCATCATCCCCAACTTAGAGCGCCGCTACAAGGAGACGCAGAGCGACGGCGTGCGCGAGGAGTTAGAGTCCTGCATGAGCGAGTGCCCCTGCCCCACCTGCGGCGGCAAGCGGCTCCGCCGCGAATCCCTCGCCGTCACGGTCGGCGGACTTAGTATCAGCGACTACTGCGAAAAATCCGTCGTCGACGCGCTCGACTTTGTGGATCAGCTGACGCTGACCGAGCAGCAAATGCGCATCGGCGAGCGCATTTTGAAGGAGATCAAAAACCGCCTCGGCTTCCTGCGCTCGGTAGGACTCGAATATCTGACGCTCTCGCGCGCGAGCGCAACGCTCTCCGGCGGCGAAGCGCAGCGCATCCGTTTGGCGACGCAGATCGGCTCGAGCCTGATGGGCGTGCTCTATATCCTCGACGAGCCGTCCATCGGCCTGCACCAGCGCGACAACGACAAGCTGCTCGCCACCTTGAAACGCCTGCGCGACCTCGGCAACACGCTCATCGTCGTCGAGCACGATGAGGACACGATGCGCGCGGCGGACTACCTCATCGACATCGGCCCCGGCGCGGGCGCGCACGGCGGTCAGGTCGTGGCCTGCGGTACGCCGCAGGAGGTCATGGCGAACCCGAATTCCCTGACCGGCCAGTATTTGAGCGGGAAGAAAAAGATCGAAGTGCCGAAAGAGCGCCGAAAAGGCAACGGCAATTTCCTCACCGTGCGCGGCGCGCAGGAAAATAACCTCAAAAACCTCGACGTCTCGATCCCGCTCGGCACGTTCACGTGCGTCACGGGCGTGTCCGGCAGCGGCAAATCGTCGCTCGTCAACGAGATCATCTACAAAAAGCTCGGCGCGGACTTAAACCGCATGAAGGTCCACCCCGGCCGCTGTAAGGCTATCGAGGGCGAGGAATTCCTCGACAAGGTCATCTGCATCGACCAGAGCCCCATCGGCCGCACGCCGCGCTCCAACCCCGCAACGTATACGAATTTATTTAACGACATCCGCGACCTCTTCGCCTCGACCCCGGACGCGAAGGCGCGCGGCTATGCCGCGGGCCGCTTCAGCTTCAATGTCCGCGGCGGCCGGTGCGAGGCCTGCTCGGGCGACGGTCAGCTCAAGATCGAGATGCACTTCCTGCCCGATATCTATGTGCCCTGCGAGGTCTGCAAGGGCAAGCGCTACAACCGCGAAACGCTCGAGGTCCACTACAAGGGCAAGAGCATCGCGGACGTGCTGGAAATGACCGTGGAGGAGGCGCTCGAATTCTTCCGCGACCTTCCAAAGCTCGAAGCGAAGCTCCGCACGCTCAGCGAGGTCGGCCTCGGCTATATCCGCCTCGGCCAGTCGTCTACGACGCTCTCCGGCGGCGAAGCCCAGCGCGTCAAGCTCGCGACCGAGCTTTCTAAGCGCTCCACGGGGCGCACCATCTATATCCTCGACGAGCCGACCACGGGTCTCCACACGGACGATGTGAAAAAGCTCCTTGAGGTTTTGCAGCGCCTTGTCGACGCGGGCAACACCGTGCTCGTCATCGAGCACAATCTGGACGTCATCAAGTGCGCGGATTATCTGCTCGACCTCGGCCCCGAGGGCGGCAGCGGCGGTGGAACGCTCGTCACCTGCGGCACGCCCGAGGAGGTTGCCGCGTGCGAGCAGTCCTACACGGGCCAGTATCTCAGGAAAATGCTGCGTTAAGATTCACCCATCACCCGTCCGCGCCGTAGAATGGCGCGAGGTGATGATATGCGGCTTTTACAGGACGGCGTTGTCGCGGCGCTCGCCGCCATCGGCTTAACGGCGGTGATCTTTCTGCTCGTTTCGGCCATCGTGCACCCGCGGCGGCGCGGCACCATCCCCGCCACGGCGGTCATCGAGACGTGCGGCGAGGCAAAGACGCTCGAATACACGGTGCGCGCGCTGCTGAGGTCGCGCTATGAAGAGGGCGGCTTTTCGCGCGTCGTCATCGTGGACTGCGGCCTTGCCGACGAGCCGCGCCGCGTGGCGGAGCTCTTGTGCCGCAGCGAATACGAGGTCTACCTCTGCCAAAGGGAAGAACTGACCGATTTTTTCACTTAGGAGACAGTTATGGGAGAAGAAACGACCATCATGGGCACGGTCCTGTCCGTCGTTTTCCAGAATGAGGAAAACGGCTATGCCGTGCTGCGCCTTGTGACGGACGACGGCGAGCTTTTAACGCTCGTTGGCTGCGTCCCCTGCGCGGCGCCGGGCGAAAATCTGACGGCGACCGGCTCGTTTTCCTCCCACCCGCAGTACGGCGAGCAGTTTTCCGCGAGCGAGGTCGAGCGGTACCTGCCGTCGAACGAGACGGAGATTTTAAACTACCTCGCTTCCGGCGTCGTGCGCGGCGTCGGCCCCGCGACGGCGGAAAAGCTCGTCGCCAGATTTGGCATCGAGACGCTGCAGGTGCTTGAATCCGAGCCGGAAAAGCTCACGGCCATCAAGGGCATGACCGCCCGCCGCGCGCAGGAGATCTCCGCGGCCTTCAACGAGCAGATGGGCCTTCGCCGCGTGATGGAATTTCTGGCGCATTACGATCTGCCCGCCGCGCTCAGCGTGCCGCTCTACCGCCGCTTCGGCGCAAACGCCATGGCCGCGCTCGAGCGCAACCCCTATCTTCTCTCCGACAGCGCGTTCGGCGTGGACTTTTCCCTCTGCGACGAGATCGCGCTCTCCATGGGCTTTGGCGGCGACGCGTCGCTCCGTACCGAGGCGGGGCTGACATTCGAGCTCTCCCACAACCGCGACGCGGGCGGACACGTCTTCCTCCCGCGCGAAAAGCTCCTCGCCGCGACGGCCCAGCTTTTGG
>OLZI01001893.1_pt1 | contig 10456 bp, 6 predicted proteins | sample 1674061 | NCBI WGS metagenome assembly OLZI01 (sample SAMEA103958139, study PRJEB25191) | human gut metagenome | biome: human-associated habitat [ENVO:00009003]; feature: intestine environment [ENVO:2100002]; material: feces | place: Germany | collected 2013/2015 | reverse complement strand
GTCGCCAGATTATCCGCGCCCGATGCGCTGGCCTTGATCTGACCAATCTGCGTGACGGTTTCGGTTGAGCTGCCCGCAGCGGGCATCACTTTATTGATATGCAATGTTGCCTGCCCGCCCTGTGGCAGATGTGCCTGAACGGTAAAGGCGTGCGTATCGGGCTGCTCGTTTGCCGTGTCGTCCTTCGGCAATGCCATGAACGTGGCATCAGCGTACTGGATGTCCCATTCGTCGAATGTGAGCTGGCGGAAGTACGGCTCGCCGTCGGAAAGCGGACGCGTGGGCGCGGTTATGGCGGTGCCGCCCTGGATACGCGCAAGGGGAATCTCGACATCACGGTAGCCCGCCATGCTAATGGAGATGCCGCCGTTAAAGTCGTACGCGTCAAGGAGCGTTGCCTCGTCCACGTAGCCTTCCGAAAGAGGGGCGACCTCAAAGATGGCCGTGCCTTCGTCATCGGTCGTGGCGGTGAGCTGCTTGCCTACGGCATAGCGCGATGTGAGCGTGACCTGGGCACCTGCGATGGGCGTATTCTTGTTGGCGACGTCGACCACGACCACACCAAACATGGTGCGCGAGAGAACGAGCACCTTGAAGGGGTCTTCTTCGTCGGCATAGGCCGCGGTGGGCGCGAACGGCAGCAGGAAGGCATTTTCGCTTCCCGGCACGCGAGGCAACATAATGCTCGCCAGCGAGGACGCTCCAGCAACAAGTAACGAACGGCGATCAAGCATCTTGGGCTCCCATCCCGCAAATATCGGTGGAAATAATCCAATTTTGCGAGAAGACGCTTCGTGGCGGTAGTGCCGTTCAAGGGTCAAAATGTCCAAATTGATCGAGCGAAGCGCCGGGTTCCGGAACGCGTTCGATGCGCTTGGCAGCCCGGTCGCTAACGCAACATGTGCGCGACCAGCTCGGCGCGTGTGCCGATGCCAAGCTTTGCGTATACGCCGGATAGGCGGTTTTTGACGGTGCCCGGCGATACTCCCATATGGCGTGCGATTTCGGCGTTGGTCCATCCGCGGCAGGCGAGCATGGCCATGGTGAACTCTGTGGTCGTTAAATCGTCGGCAACGTCCTCGCCCGAATCGGGGTTGTGGATGCGCCGCCAGCCGTAGCTGAAGCGGTACGTGATCTCGATGATGCGTGCGAAGTCGTCAGGGTATTGCGTTTTTAGGCATACCTCGATGAGCCCCTGCAAAAGGCCGTGGTGCTCGCCAATGAGCTCGATAAGGCCGTCGGGGCGCGCAATGTCCCAAGCGGCTCCAAAATGCGCTTTTGCGGCGTCGATGTCCTTGAGGCTCATGCATGCCATGGAAGCTGCCAGGTGCAGGAACAGTTCCGAGATGGGATAGCTTCCCTGTTTCATAATTAGGGCGTTTTCCGCCATGCCCAGGCTGCGGCCGTATTCGCCGCGCAGATACAAGGCGTGCGTCATCACGTAGCTGGCGAACAGTCGCAGGCCTTCGGGTAGGTGCGCCGCAAGTGGATAAAACTCTTCGGCAGAATACGGGGAAGGCAAGTGCAGCAGGACGCTCGCGGCCGAGGCGAACAGGATATGCGTGGCGTGGACGGCGGGCGATTCCTCGTCGGCCGGCGTATCGAGGATGCCCGCAAGGCACCGGCGGGCGTCGGCGATACGGTTGAGCGACAGACTGGCGTATCCGCAGATAAAGCATGCGGAATAGCGCAGCGCGGGATCGGTGACGTCAAGATAGGGGTGCGCCGTCTTGGCGGCGAGTGCGGCCTGTCCGCGAAAGTACAGCGCTTCTGCCGTGGCGATGGCGCGTGAATCGGGGTCGGAAATGCCTGCAACTGCAGCGTCAATCTGCCCCGGCACAAAGGCGGTGCACATCAACGGCATGGGAACGCATGGGTAGCCATCGCAGTCCATCTTCCATCTCCCAACAGCTGGCAACACTAGCAGCAATTGTACTCTTGTTGCTCGGGACTGGAATTTGTGGGTATCGCCTACGATTGTGCCGAACGTATAAAGGAAGAGTCTATTGGCGATGCTCCCAAGGTGGCTACCGAAGTCTAGCTGACCTTGGGATATAGAAAAACTGCCGCCCCTGCAAAAAGCTCTGTCGCAGCGATGGGAAACGTATCTCGTTCTGCATATAATGAGGTCATATGACGGTGCGTCTGCATACGCGCGGCGCATTTCCATCGAACCGAGAAGGAGCTCTGCATGGATCCCAACAAGCGTCCCGACGACATGGTACGTATCACCACTCCCGAACTTGCCCAGGCGTTCATCGAAGAGCAGGTCGCTGCAATCCGCGAGCAGATCGGCGACAAAAAGGTCCTGCTGGCTCTTTCCGGTGGTGTCGACAGTTCGGTTGTCGCGGCCCTGCTCATCAAGGCCATCGGCAAGCAGCTCATTTGCGTGCATGTTAACCACGGCCTGATGCGCAAGGGCGAGAGCGAGCAGGTCGTCGACGTCTTCAAGAATCAGATGGATGCCAACCTGGTTTACGTTGACGCCACAGATCGCTTCTTGGACAAGCTCGTGGACGTCGAGGAGCCCGAGGCCAAGCGTAAGATTATCGGCGCCGAGTTCATTCGCGTGTTCGAGGAGGAGGCCCGCAAGGTTGGCGATGAGGTCAGCTTCCTCGCCCAGGGCACCATCTATCCCGACATCCTGGAGTCCCAAGACGGCGTGAAGGCTCACCACAACGTGGGCGGTCTGCCCGAGGATCTGCAGTTTGAGCTCTGCGAGCCCGTCAAACTGCTGTACAAGGACGAGGTCCGCGTCGTGGGTCGCGAGCTCGGCCTGCCCGAGAATATGGTTGAGCGCCAGCCGTTCCCCGGTCCCGGCCTGGGCGTCCGCTGCCTTGGTGCCATCACCCGCGACCGTCTTGAGGCGCTGCGCGAAGCCGACGCCATCGTGCGCGAGGAGATCGACAAGGCCGGTCTGACCATCTGGCAGTATTTTGCCGTCGTGCCCGACTTCCGCGCAACCGGTGTGCGCGAGGGCAAGCGCGCCTACGATTGGCCCTGCATCATCCGCTGCATCAACACCGTCGATGTCATGACTGCCGAGGTTCCCGAGCTCGACTGGGCGCTACTCAAGCGTATTACCGCTCGCGTCACCGCCGAGGTTCCCGGCATCTGCCGCGTGTGCTACGACCTCACGCCGAAGCCCGTCGGCACGGTGGAGTGGGAGTAGGCTTCTACTCTTTTGGGCGAATTGCATTGACAGGGAGGGGGTCCCGCGCAAACGTGTGCGGGACCCCTTTCGTTTTACTGTTCGGTTAATGCTGCGGATCGTTTTGGAAGGCTTGCGAGCATAGTGGTCCCGTTCTCGGAACTTGCTTCGACCTCTACGGCGCCACCGTGAAGCGCTGCAATCTCCCAAACGAGCGCTAGCCCGAGTCCTGCGCCGCCGTATGCCCTGCTGCGGGATTTATCCAGGCGAAAGAACGGTTGGAAGATGCTCTCACGGTACTGTTTGGGTATTCCCGGGCCCTGGTCCTCGACTCGCAGGAACACGTGGCTGTCGTTGTCGCAGATGGAGACGTTGACAGTCGAGCCGGGGCGGCTGTAACGGATGGCATTTTCGACCAGGTTAAACACCAGCCGATAGAGGAGCGTGTCGCTCCCGATTACTAAAGCGTCTCCAGCACAATTGAGGGCTATGCCCTTATTTTCGGCAAGTGGCGCAAGGTCGGTGAGGACCTCTTCGGACAAGGGACCAAGTTCCACATCGTCCTCGCAAGGAACGCTGCGCAGCTCACTCATCTCGAGCAATACCTTGGCCATTCGAGACATGCGCTCGGTTTGTTCTTGTAGCAGGCCGAGCAGCTCGGCTGTTTCGGGTTGCAAACCGGAGTGTTCGGAGATGAATAGTTCAATCTGTGCTTGCATAAGGGCGAGCGGGGTGCGCAGCTCGTGTGCGGCGTTGCCGGTAAACTGACGCTGTGCAGAGAACCCTTCGCCAAGACGAGCGATCATGTCGTTGAAAGAGGCGCTGCATCGTTGTAGCTCGGTGGGCACATCTTCATTGAGTCTGATTTCGCTTAGGTTGTCAGGTTGCACACGCTCAACCTGAGCTGCAAAAGCCCGTAGCGGTTTGAGTGCACGGCCGCTCACAAAGTATGCCAGCGCGCCGCCAAGGAGTGTGACTCCAGCCGTGATGTACCAGGCTGTCGTGCCAAAAGACTCCTGTGCGTCGTTTACGACGATCGTGACCTTGTCATCGAGGGCTGCTTTCGTTGGGTCGAACGCCTGGAGCGAATCTTCGCCGGTTGCGTTAAAGGCCGAGATGTCGCTGCCGATGGCATCCATGTAGCGCATGCCCGTATAGCCGACCAGGCAGTTCGTCAGCACGCATGCCGCACACGTGAGCAGTGCCGTCATAATCGTTATGCGCCATTGCAGCGAAAGCCCTTTCATTCTCCATCCTCCATAACGTAGCCCTCTCCAATCCGATTGCGAATCGGGTCGTATCCCAAAGCGCCGCGCAACTTTTTTCGGAGCGACGAGATGTGAACGCGGGTTGCGTTGCTAAAGCTGTTCACGGTGCTATCCCAAACGTGCTCTATAAGCTCCTCTTGGCTTACCGGTCGCCCCTGATTAAGCATCAGGTATTCCAATATTCCCGTTTCCTTGCGTGTAAGAGATAGAGCCTCACTGTCCACGGAAGCGATGCGCGCCTTGGTGTCAAAGTTGAGCTTTCCGCAGGTTAATACTATGTCGCTTTGTGCGAAGCGCCTGAGGGTAAGGCTGCGGATCCTTGCCGCAAGTTCGTCCAGATGAAACGGCTTGGTAAGGTAATCGTTGGCGCCGGCATCGAGTCCGGCAACTTTATCGGATACTTCGCCACGTATATCTGATAATTTTTCCCTGTCTCCAAATATCTGATATGTGTTTATTCCCTGTGGGTTGTCAAATCTTTTCTCTATATCAAGCAGTCCCGAATATGAGAACACCTTGCCATATACATCAGGCTTAATAAGTGCAGCATGTACTGCTCCATATCCCCCCATTGACATTCCTGCTATGTAACGGTCTTTTCTGTCACATGATAATCCAAACCAGTTAGTACAGGTTTCTATAAGTTCTTCTGTTAAAAATGTAAAATATTTTCTTCCATGTACATTATCAACATAACATTTGTTATCACCTGAAATCATTATGACCGCTATATCAGTATTATCTACATAATCTGCCGCTCTGGATTTCGTAATCCATGTTGTATAATCTCCTCCCATTCCATGAAGAAGATATAAAGTCTTATAACTGCCTCTTCCCTGAGGAATAATTGCATTAATCATAACGGGCATACCAAGTGTTTTTGATTCATAATTAATATTAATTAAAGCCATGTTATCTCCTGCTAAAAAGGAAACCGTCACATATATAAATGTGGCAGTTTCCTTAAGATTAATCTTCAGATTCTACTGTTTTATCTGTGTCTTCTTCAAAGCCCTCTGCATCCTTACCATCTTCATCAGCAGGCTGCTTCCTTACTTTGGAAACTGTAGCAACTTTTACACCCTCATCAAGATTAATAAGCTTAACTCCTGATGTTATTCTTCCTAATGTAGATATATCCCTGCATGCAAGTCTGATTATAATTCCCTCAGTTGTAATAAGCATTACTTCTCTTGTATCGTCTACAGCCTTAGCACCTATAACATTACCTGTCTTTTCTGTTATCTTGTAACATTTGACACCTTTACCACCACGATGCTGAACTGTATACTCGTCAATGTCTGTTCTCTTACCCATACCATTTTCAGAAACTATAAGCATAGTATCTCCCTGGGTACTTACCTGAACACCAACAACTTCATCCTCATCCATAAGACTCATACCTATAACACCCATTGCTGAACGTCCCGTAGGTCTTACATCTGTTTCCTTAAATCTTATACACTGTCCAAGCATTGTTACCATAAGAATCTCTGCCTGATCATCTGTAAGTTTAACTTCTATAAGTTCATCATCTTCTCTTAAATTAATTGCCTGGATTCCTGTCTTTCTTATATTGGCAAATTCTTTAACAGGTGTCTTTTTAACGATACCCTTCTTAGTTGCCATAAACAGGTAATCTGTATCCTGAAGTGTATCAATTTTAACAGGAACTACTGCTGTGATTGTCTCACCCGGTGCTAACTGTAAAAGATTAATTATTGCAGTTCCTCTTGAAGTTCTTGATGCTTCAGGAATTTCATAAGCCTTTAACTTATAAGCTCGTCCTGTGTTAGTAAAGAATGTAAGTACATGATGTGATGTTGTCATGAATAAATCTTTGATATAATCATCATCAATTGTCTGCATTCCCTTTATTCCCTTACCACCACGATGCTGGCTCTTAAAGTTATCAGGTGTCATTCTCTTTACATAACCCAAGTTAGTTCTTGCAATAACACATGGTTCATCTGGAATAAGGTCTTCCATTGAAATATCGTATTCATCATATCCGATAGAAGTTCTTCTGTCATCACCATACTTGTCTGCTATCTCTGAAATTTCAGTCTTGATAACTCCAAGAAGCAACTTCTTATCTGCAAGAATTGCCTTGTATTCTTTAATCTTTTCATGAAGTTCCTTCAACTCAGCTTCAAGCTTGCTTCTTTCCAGACCGGTAAGAGCTCTCAAACGCATATCTACGATAGCCTGAGCCTGTGCTTCTGAAAGTGCAAATTCAGCTATTAAGCTTTCCTTGGCAATCTGTACATTTGCAGAACCTCTGATTATTGATATAACTCTGTCTATATTATCTAAAGCAATCATTAAGCCCTCTAAAATGTGAGCTCTTTCTTCTGCCTTATTAAGATCAAACTTTGTTCTTCTTGTAACGACTTCTTCCTGATGAAGAAGGTAATACTTTAACATGTCATACAGGTTAAGCACCTTTGGCTGGTTATCTACTAATGCAAGCATTATTACACCAAATGTATCCTGTAACTGTGTGTGTTTGTATAACTGGTTAAGTATTATGTTAGGATTGACATCTCTTCTTAACTCAATGGCAATTCTCATACCCTCTCTGTCAGATTCATCTCTTAAATCTGTGATTCCATCAATCTTCTTATCTCTTACAAGCTCTGCTATTTTCTCGATAAGCTTTGCTTTATTAACCATGTATGGAAGTTCTGTAACTACAATTCTGTTCTTGCCATTATTCATTGGCTCAATATTAGTTACAGCTCTTACCTTTATCTTGGCTCTTCCTGTACGGTAAGCCTCTTCAATTCCCAACTTGCCGATGATTGTTCCACCTGTAGGGAAATCAGGACCTTTAACTATATCAAGAATTTCCTCAATTGTTGTGTCTCTGTCTTCTTCCACCTTATTGTCAATCATCTTTACAACAGCACCTATAACTTCTCTTAAGTTATGAGGTGGAATATTAGTAGCCATACCTACGGCAATACCTGATGTACCATTACATAACAGGTTAGGATATCTTGATGGAAGTACTGTAGGTTCTTTTTCTGTTTCATCAAAGTTAGGTATGAAATCTACAGTATCTTTGTTAAGATCTCTTGTCATCTCCATAGATATCTTGCTGAGTCTCGCCTCTGTATATCGCATGGCTGCGGCTCCATCACCATCGACTGAACCAAAGTTACCATGTCCGTCAACAAGTGGATATCTTGTATTGAAATCCTGAGCCAGCTTTACTAATGCCTCATAAATTGATGAATCACCATGTGGGTGATATTTACCCATTGTATCACCAACGATACGGGCACATTTTCTATGTGGCTTATCAGGACCGTTGTTAAGTTCTATCATTGAATATAGAATTCTTCTCTGTACCGGCTTAAGACCATCTCTTACATCCGGAAGTGCTCTGGAAGCGATAACACTCATGGCATAATCTATATAATAGTTTTCCATGGTTTTCTGCATATCGACTTCTTGAACTTTATCAAAGATATGTTCATCCATTATTATAATTCCTTTCCGTGAAGTTATTAATTAACGCAATGTGTAAATCTGGAATACGCCATGCGTAAATCCTAATCACGCGCATTCGTAAAATCTACATACGCCATGCGTAAATCCTACGGATTTACTTATGTGGCTAATCGCCACATACAACTCAAAATTATAAAATATGCCCATGTATGCAAGCATACGGTCATATTTATAATTTTTCCTTGTGCATGGCTTGTTAGATATCCAAATTCTTTACAAACTTAGCATTTGCTTCTATGAAATCTCTTCTTGGCTCTACCTTGTCACCCATAAGTGTTGAGAATGTTACATCAAGTTCTGAATCATCATCTTCATTCATATTAACTCTTAATAATACTCTCTTGTGTGGGTCCATTGTTGTTTCCCATAACTGCTCTGCGTCCATCTCACCAAGTCCCTTATAACGCTGGACTTTATTATTCTGGTCTCTTCCAATCTCAGTCATGATTGCATTAAGCTCATCATCATTATAGGCATACCACACTTTTTTATTCTTCTCAACTTTATAAAGTGGTGGCTGTGCAAGATATACATGGCCTTCTCTTATAAGATCGGGCATGAATCTGTACAGGAATGTGAGAAGAAGTGTTGCAATATGTGCACCATCTACATCGGCATCTGTCATAATAATAATCTTGTGATAACGAAGCTTGCTTATATCAAAATCTTCATGAATACCTGTACCAAATGCAGTAATCATCGCTTTAATCTCTGCATTTCCAAGTATTCTGTCAAGTCTTGCTTTCTCAACGTTAAGAATCTTACCACGAAGTGGAAGGATTGCCTGTGTAGCACGGCTTCTTGCAGTCTTTGCAGAACCACCGGCTGAATCTCCCTCAACAATATATATCTCACAATTCTTAGGATCTTTATCTGAACAATCAGCTAACTTGCCAGGAAGTGAAGTGCTTTCAAGTGCAGTCTTTCTTCTTGTTAAGTCTCTTGCTTTTCTTGCAGCTTCTCTCGCTCGCTGTGCAAGCAACGATTTTTCACATATAGATTTTGCAACTGCAGGATTCTGCTCAAGGAAGTAAGTAAGCTGTTCACTTACTATACTGTCAACTGCTCCCCTTGCAACTGTATTACCAAGCTTCTGCTTAGTCTGTCCTTCAAACTGTGGATCTTCAATCTTAACAGATACGATTGCTGTAAGACCTTCTCTTATATCATCACCTGAAAGTCCCTGATCACTATCCTTAAGAATCTTATTCTTTCTTGCATAATCATTAAAAGTCTTAGTCAGTGAATTTCTGAAACCAGTCAGATGTGTACCACCTTCAGGTGTCTTAATATTATTAACAAATGAATCGACAACCTCATTGTATCCATCATTATGCTGGAATGCTACTTCAACCTGAACATTGTCTTTCACACCTTCACAATAAATAATCTGGCTGTATAAAGGTTCTTTACTCTTATTAAGATACTGAACAAATTCCTTGATACCACCTTCATAATGGAATACTTTCTGCTGCTCAAGACCTTCTCTTAAATCTGTAAGAGTAATCTTGATTCCCTTAGTAAGAAATGCCATTTCTCTTAATCTGTGCATAAGAATATCAAATTCAAATACAGTTGTTTCCTGAAAAATCTCTGAATCAGGAAGAAAAGTAACCTGAGTTCCTGTATCCTCAATATCGCAGTCACCTACTATCTTAAGGTCATAACATATCTTTCCTCTTTCGTATCTCTGCTGATAAATGTGTCCATTTCTCTTTACCTGAACTTCAAGCCATTCAGACAAAGCATTAACTACTGATGCACCAACACCGTGAAGTCCTCCTGACACCTTATATCCTCCACCACCGAATTTACCCCCGGCATGAAGAACGGTATATACAACTTCAATGGCAGGTCTTCCTGTCTTATGATTAATATCAACAGGTACACCTCTACCATTATCAATTACAGTGATAGAGTTATCTTTATTAATCATAACCTCAATATGTGTACAAAAACCTGCTAAAGCTTCGTCAATTGCATTATCAACTATCTCATACACAAGATGATGAAGTCCTCTTCCTGATGTACTTCCAATATACATACCAGGTCTTTTTCTTACAGCTTCAAGACCTTCGAGTACCTGAATCTGGTCTCCACCATAATTCTTCTCTGCATTCTGATCTGCCACTTTAATTCCTCCTTGTTTTACAAAGCAAAATGTAATTAATTCTCATTAACTACATGACCATCTGTTACTTTAAATATTTTGTTGATATTCATTCTGTTATTAATAAATTCTTCAAGTCCGGTGCATGTAACAATCGTTTGTATATCTCCAATGCTGTTTATCAGAAAATTCTGTCTGTTACTGTCTAACTCAGACAAAACATCATCAAGAAGAAGTACCGGAGTATCTTTAATTACAAGTTTCACAAGTTCTATCTCAGATAATTTAAGTGAAAGTGCAGCTGTTCTTTGTTGTCCCTGTGAACCATATTTTCTCACATCATTGTCATTGATTAAAAATATAAGATCGTCCTTATGAGGTCCTTTACCTGTAACCTTGTATTTAATA
>OLZI01001858.1_pt1 | contig 10604 bp, 11 predicted proteins | sample 1674061 | NCBI WGS metagenome assembly OLZI01 (sample SAMEA103958139, study PRJEB25191) | human gut metagenome | biome: human-associated habitat [ENVO:00009003]; feature: intestine environment [ENVO:2100002]; material: feces | place: Germany | collected 2013/2015 | reverse complement strand
CCGCTCCTTTTATCTCTAATACCAAAAGAGACGGCTAATGCCGTCTCCCTTTGCAAGTGCCTGCGGCACCCTTTTGCTATTTACTTTTGATATGCTGGCACACCTTCCGGTATATCCAGCACTACGGTGATAATCACCGTGCTGTCGGTAGCCTTGGCTGCTGTGTCCATAAACACAACCTTGGCACCATTATCCAGATAATAATTAACCTCTTTCACAGCTCCGTTATTGTTATTGGAAAACGTAAAGAGTCTTTCCTTAGCCAGTGCCGAGCCGCTGAAGCCGGCCACCAGCATAAGAGCCGTTAAAGTAAGCAGTAAATACTTCTTCATATTTTGCACCTCTATTTTGCGTCTTTAGATTTCTGCATGATGCGTTCCAGCTCCTGCATAAAATTACGCACATCGGCAAACTGACGATATACGGAAGCAAAGCGTACATAAGCAATCTGATCTGTCTGCTCCAGATACTTCATAACCAGCTCACCAATCTGGGCGCTGGGAATTTCCGCATCCGCACTCATCCGCAGCTCTCGCTCGATGCTGTCGGCAATCTCTTTAATCTTTTCATAAGGCAGCTTTTTACCGTCAAAAAGCTCGCGACGGCCATCCTTCTTGCTGACGACAAGCGGTGTTTCCTCATATTTTTCATATGTAGTAAAGCGTTTGCCGCAATTAGGGCATTCTCGTCTGCGACGGATAGAACAGCCTTCCTCTACAGCACGGCTGTCGATAACACGGCTGTCTCGGTAGGAGCAAAACGGGCACTTCATATTACTGCCTTCCTTTCAATCAGTGACGCAGCCATGGCGGAATTTCATTCGGATCGGAGAAATTCTTGATAACACCGCTACTGTTGCGGTTGATAGATGCTGGACCGCCAACTGCATTTTTGGTAACAGGAGATTTCTTCTCAAAGCCTGTTGCGATAACCGTAACACGGATTTCGTCATTAAGGCTTTCATCAATAACAGCACCGAAGATAACCACTGCATTGGGATCTGCTGCTTCATTGACAATATTGGCAGCTTCGTTAACGTCAAACAGGGACAGCTCCTTGCCGCCGATAACGTTAATCAGTACGCCGCGAGCACCATCGATAGATGCTTCCAGCAGCGGGCTCTTGATAGCAGCTTCGGCTGCAGCCTTGCCGCCGCCTTCGCCCTTAGCGGTACCAACGCCCATCAGAGCGCTGCCTGCATTGGACATAACAGTCTTGACATCGGCGAAGTCAACGTTAATCAGACCGGGAACAGCAATCAGGTTGGAAATGCCCTGAACGCCCTGACGCAATACGTCATCGGCCTTTTTAAATGCTTCCAGCATGGAAGTACGTTTTTCGATAATCTGCAGCAAACGGTCGTTAGGAATAGTTACCAGGGTATCAACCTTTTCCTTCAGGTTGACAATGCCTGCCTCAGCCTGCTTCATGCGGCGAGGACCTTCAAAGCCAAAGGGTTTGGTTACAACGCCGACAGTCAGCGCACCGATTTCTTTGGCACATTCCGCAACAACGTGCGCAGCACCGGTACCGGTACCACCGCCCATACCTGCGGTAACAAATACCATATCTGCACCCTTCAGGGATTCCAGAATCTGGTCACGGGATTCTTCGGCAGCTTTTTCGCCGATTTCAGGGTTTGCGCCTGCACCCAGACCTTTAGTCAGCTTTTCGCCGATTTGGATGCGTTTTTCTGCCTTGGAAAGCATCAGGCACTGCTTATCGCAGTTCACTGCAATAAATTCTACGCCGCTTACGCCGACGTCGATCATACGGTTTACGGCGTTATTGCCGCCACCGCCTACACCAATTACTTTAATATTGGCCAACGGTTCAAAGGTTGTCTCTACGTCATCAAACATATTCTACGTCCCCCTTAGCTTTGGGTAGCTTATTTATAAAAAAATCATTTTTATATTGTTCAACATGAAAGTGCTATTTTCCTGCTTATTAATGAATTTTTTTCTTCATCTTCCGACAGGACACTTATTTGCCCATATAAAGGCGACGGATAATTCCCAGATTCTGGAAAATACGCATACCGAAAATCAGTACCGCTACCAGATATAAATCGATACCGATCAGATTACCTGCATAGCACAAAAAGGCAGTCAGGATACCGTTGATAAAGAATCCGGAAATGAAAACCTGAGTATCATAATTGCCTTCGAGTGAAGCACGTACACCGCCCAGTACTGCATCCATACCGGCCATAACGGCTACGGCAAGCAGACGTGCGTATTCGGGCGGCACTCTGAAAGGACAGTAAACACCGAGTATAAGACCAAGCAAAAGGCCGGCAAATGCAAATCCAATCATTTCGCTGCCTCCTTGCTTTCCACTGTCTTAGCGTATTCAAAGCTACGCGGTGCTTTAAGCGCCGGAATATGCAGCTTTTCAACAGTCTTGATTTTTACCTGAATGCCCCAAAACTCAAAGGTTTCTACAACACCGCCACGCAGACGCAGGGCACTGCTCAGAGTTTTAGGAGCGCCTATAGCCTTTATAACATAAGGCGGAGCGCTGCGGACATTGTTTACCGAAATAGTAGGTCCGGCACAACGAATCTCGCTCATAGCTACAATGCGCTGATCGTTGACAGAAATTGCTTCCGCACCGGCAGCACGCAGCTCGTTGAGTACACGCAGCAAATCTTCATCATGAATAATGTACAAATTAGGATTTTCGCCGGACTTTTTGGCAATATTGCTGTCATCCAGCAAAATCTCAATGCCTTCGCCCTCTACGTCAGTCGTGCCTGCCATCAGCTTCATACGGTCATCAGCAGGATCCTTGGCAGCACCTGCTCGCAAGGTTTCCAGCTCCGTCAGCAGCTGCTTGTTCTCGGCTTCCATAATCTTCAGGCGTTCCGACAAATCCTCTACGCGGTCCATACGCACATTGCGTTGAAGCTCTGTAGTTTTATACTGTACCGAAAGCATAAATCCCAACACCATGAATACCACGGCAATCAACAGCTTGCCCTTTAAATCCATAGTAAAAATTTCTTTCATTATCTCACCCTCACTGTGACATCAGCTGCAACAGCTTTGCAGCTGTAACAAGTTAACAGCAATTTATTTTGGCAAAAGCTTGATATATGGCTTACCGAAGGTCAAATCAATATATTCAGCCTTAATGTTTTTATCTTTAATCTCGTTGAACACAGTCATAAACACAGAAGCCTTCTGTGATACCTCCTGCACCCTGCCCAGACGCACCGGAAAGCTGCCGCTCAGCTGCAGCTTGACATCCTGCTTATCATCAACGGCAATTTCACCGATACGCTGCAGTGCCTCCGGCGTCAGCTGCTGCAAAAATTGCAGAATCTGCAGCACACCCGTATTGGCAACCTTATCGCCCAGATAAAGATTACCGCATTTTATGCCGGCCAGCACAGGAGCCTTAGCATCCGGAATAGTAGTCGTCACACTAAGAACAACGCCGTTATAATCCACCTTCAGATAGCTGTGATAGGAATTGGCAACATAAAGCGCCGGCTGCCGTTCCTCTACGCTCACCTGTAAGGTTGCCGGAAAGCGGTAAGCCACCTCTGCATTCTTAAAGCGGACATCATGCAGCAAAGCCTCACGCAGACGGCCGGAGCTGGCATTGAAAAGATTCAACGGGCCTTGCCCGCAGCCTGCAAGCGAGATAACCTCTGCCTCCGTCAGCTGACTGCTTCCGTGAATGCTGACATTGCCAAAGGCAAATGCAGGATTATGCACATAGCGCCAGGCATATGTACATGTTACAGCAAGTACAGCCGTAGATACCAATAGGCGCACCAGGTGCCAGAATTTCCGGCGTCTGCGTCTGCGCAGTTGTTCGCGTATAGTCTGCGATGAATCCATGCTGCACCTCCTTTGGCTCCTAGTAAAACTTTTTTATTTAGCGCTCAGTAAAATTTTCTCGCACAGCTCCGGGAAGCTGATGCCAACAGCAGCAGCAGCCTTCGGAACCAGGCTGGTTGCCGTCATGCCGGGAACAGTATTTGCTTCAAGTACATAAGCAACACCATCCTCATCTCCCAGCATAGCATCTACACGCGCTACACCGGAAAGTCCCAGCAGCTTGTAGGTTTCTACGGCAATTTTTTGGATATAGGCAGTAGTTTTCTCATCAAACGGTGCCGGGCAGTGGTAATCCGTAGCACCCTTGGTGTATTTGGAATGGAAGTCATAGGCTCCGGAATGCGGTGCAATCCAGATAACCGGCAACGGCTTAGGCTCGCCGTTCTCTTCCATAATAGAAATCGTCAGCTCCTTGCCCTTGATGCACTTTTCTGCCAGCACATTTTCGGAATACTTGAAGGCTTCCTCCAGTGCAGGCACAACCTCTTGTGCAGTCTTGGGAATTACCACGCCGATGCTGGAGCCCTGAGTTGCTGCCTTAATAACTACAGGCAGACCGAACTCTGAAATAATTTTTTCTGCCAGCGTCTGCAAATCACCTGCATCACGCTTGTTGATAATCATGCAGGGTGCGGTAGGAATGCCTGCAGACTGCAGATAACGCTTCGTAGCGGATTTATCCATAGAAACAGCGCTTGCCAGTACGCCGCAGCCGGTATAAGGAATACCTGCTGCCTCCAGAATACTCTGCAAACGGCCATCCTCACCGTACATACCATGAACGGCGTTAAATACTACCTTAGCGTTCATATCACGCAGCTCGTTAATCAGATTAGACGGATTCAGCTCTACTTCCTTAGCATTATAGCCCTTTTCGCGCAGTGCGTTGGCAATAGCGCCGCCGGTAACACGCGAAATCTCGGCCTCAGAGGAAGGCCCGCCTAAAACAACAGCAACAACATCCTGCTTATTAATCTGCATTTCTTTCCAACTCCCTAACTAATTCTTCTCCAATTTTAAACACATCGCCGGCACCAATGGTCATCACCAGATCGCCGGGACGTACAACGCGCTCCAGGTATTCCTCAGCCTTGGTCAGCTTGCCGATATACAGCACCTCCTGACCGGTCGCTGCTTTGATACCCTCCGCCAGATGCATGCTGCTCACGCCGGGAATTGCTTCCTCGCTGGCTGCATAAATGTCAGTCAGAATCAGCTCATCGCAATCCTTAAAGCATTCGCAGAACTCAGAGAACAGCAGCTTGGTACGGGTGTAGCGATGCGGCTGGAATACACACAACAGACGCTCAGGCTTCGTCTGTCTGGCAGCCTTCAGCGTTACGCCGATTTCTGTCGGATGATGCGCATAATCATCAACAACCCAGACACCATTGACTTTACCCTTGGTTTCAAAACGACGTTTGGCACCGCCGAACTTTTTCAGGGATGCAAGAATTTTGTCGGTAGCAATGCCCATCTCATGTGCAGCAGCAAACGCGCCCATAGAATTCAGCACATTATGTCTGCCGGGAACAATCAGATGAACCTCTGTCACAAATTCTCCCTTGTAGTACAGCTTGTAGCTGGTGCCGTCAACACCGTAGGAAATATCACGAGCAATGTAGTCAGCACCCTCGCCTTCTACGCCGTAGGTAATTACCTCTTTATCGGTTTCGGCAGCCAGACGGCGTACCTTGGCATTATCAAAGCAAAGGACTGCCTTGCCGCCTTCCTTGATGTTGCCTACAAACTGTTTAAAAGCCTGATATATATTTTCTTCTGTACCGTAATGATCCAGATGATCATCTTCAATATTAGTTACTACAGCAAGATACGGATACAGCTTGAGGAAGGAGCCGTCGCTTTCATCCGCCTCCGCTACCACAAAGCGACCTGCGCCGTTGCGCGCATTACCGCCAAGGCTGCTTACCTCGCCGCCGATGATAACAGTCGGGTCAATACCGCTTTCTGCCGCAATGCAGGAAATCATCGCACTGGTAGTAGTTTTGCCGTGAGCGCCTGCAACAGCTACGCCGTCGGCAGCATTCATCACTGCAGCCAGCACATCGCTGCGGTGCAGCACGGGAATACCGCGCTTTCTGGCCTCCATCAGCTCCGGATTGTTGGGATGAATCGCTGTGGAAATAACTACAGCCTCGGCATCCTCCACCTGACTGGCAGCATGGCCCATATAAACCATAGCGCCTTCTTCCGCCAGATGTGCCGACATATGACCGGCATTTAAATCGGAACCGCTTACATCATAGCCGCGCTTAATCAATACATAAGCAATCGCGCTCATGCCGGCGCCGCCGATACCGATAAAATGTATATTATGCAGGTTTGCTAATTTGTTTTCAGCCACTCGAGGCCCTCCCTTATTGTTTAGTCAAGGCCACAGCCTCTTTGGCTATAACCTCTGCAGCCCGCGGTCTGCCAAGCTTTTGGGCCGCCGCATGCATCTGCTGCAATTCCTCTTCATGTACTAATAAATGCTCGATAAACTCCAACACGGTGTCGCCCGTCAGGTCCTTATCAAGAATAACCTTGGCAGCACCCTGAGCCTCTACCGCTCTGGCATTAAACTCCTGGTGATTTGCCGTAGCATACGGATATGGTACCAGAAGCGACGGCACTCCCTTAGCCATCAGCTCTGCCAAGCCGATTGCACCGGCACGGAATACTGCCAGATCGGCCGCAGCCAACGCTACCGGCATATTATGCAGATAAGGCTTGATAATAATGTTATCTGCCACACCGCCGCGCTTTTTGATTTCCGCCATATATGCGTCATAATTCACGTCACCGGTCACATGCAGCACCTGTACCTCGGCTCTGCCGGAAAGCGCCAGCTCTGCCTCCAGCATAGCGTTGTTAATGGTGCGCGCACCACGGCTGCCGCCGGAAACGAGAATCGTTTTCTTCGCCGGGTCCAGCCCCAGCTCCTTAACAGCTTCCTCACGCGTATGCTGCAGAATTTCACTGCGGATAGGATTGCCGGTATATTCCAGCTCTGCCTTGCCGTGAAAATATTTGTCGCCCTCTTTATAACCTAAAAATACTTTACGCACATAACGTGACAAAATTTTATTGGTTACACCGGGCATAGCGTTCTGCTCCTGAATGCAGCAGGGAATTCCATTTAACGCTGCCATGAAAACAATCGGGCCGCAGACATAACCGCCGGTACCGATTACCAGGTCCGGTTTTTCGTTACTGATAATCTTGTAGGCATCATATAAGCCGGCAAAAAGCTTTGCCGCGCTGCGCAGGGTATCCAGGCTCAGGCTGCGCTTAAAGCCTGCTACCTCAATGAACTGCAGCTTGTAGCCGTAGCGGGGAATGATATCCTTTTCCAAGCCCTGCTGTGTGCCCACGAAGCTGATTTCCGCCTCAGGCTGCAGTTTTTTTATCTGATCCGCAATGGTCAGGGCCGGATAAATGTGTCCGCCCGTACCGCCGCCGGAAAGAATTACCTTCACTTAACGTTACCTCCCTCCAGCTCGTGTACCAGCTTTTTAAAATAATTTCCGCGTTCGGGATAATTCTTAAACATATCAAAGGATGAGCAGGCCGGCGAAAGCAACACTACCTGTGGCTTATGTGCCATCGAATGCGCCTTGCTCACTGCATCCTCAAAGCTGTCAGCCAGCACGATATTCTGCACGCCGCAGGCAACAGCTGCCTTGTTAAAGCGCTCCTTGGCAGCGCCCAGCAGAATCAGAGCATCAGTCTTTTCCTTAACAAGCTCCATCATCGGCTCCAGCGGCGTCAGCTTATCGTGGCCGCCTGCGAGCAGGATGATGTGGCCATCCTTGAAGGCCTCCAGCGCTTTAATTGTAGAATCGGTGTTGGTAGCCTTGGAATCATTGTAATACGGTACGCCATCAATCGTAGCAACGTATTCAATGCGGTGCTCAATGCTGCGGAAGTTACGCAGCACATCAGCCATATCGCTGATGCTCACACCGGCGAAAAAGCCGCAGGCAATGGCTGCCAGCACGTTTTCTTCGTTGTGACCGCCGAACAGATGCAGCTCGCTGATATTGCAGACAGTTTCCTGCTTGCCGTTCCAACTGATGATAAAATTCCCATCCTGCATATAGATGCCCTGCTGCAGTTTTTCCTTACGGCTGAAGTAACACAGGCGGCCTTTAGTTTCCGCACCCCAGGTACGCACAATAGGATCATCGTAATTAAGCACCGTAACCTGCACTTCGCCCTGCTGACGGAAAATGTTCTTCTTCGCCTCGCCGTAGGCCTCCATCGTATGATGGCGCTCCAGATGATCCGGAGTCAGGTTCAGCACTACTGCGATGTCAGGGCAGAAGCTGCTGACTTTTTCCAGCTGAAAGCTGGAAAGCTCGGCAGCGAGCCAACCATCCTGAGGCAGGCTCTCTACCTCCTTGGACAGTGCCAGGCCGATATTGCCACCTACTGCAGAAGGCTCCGGCAGACGTTTGAGCATCTCGCCCACAATAGTAGTGGTAGTGGTTTTGCCGTTAGTACCGGTGATAGCGGCAATGTGACCGCCATACAGCCTGTAGCCAAGCTCAACCTCGCTGATGACCTCCAGTCCGCGCTGCTCTGCGAGCAGCACATTTGCGTTATCGCAGGCGATACCCGGAGAAAGCACCAGCACACCTGCAATATCAAGCAGGCCTTCAAATGCAGCCTGACCGATGGCCAGCCCACCGCCAACGCTCTCTAAAAGCTGCAGCAGCTGCGGCTCTAAAGTACAGTCCATATCGTTATACAAATATACCTGCTGCTTTCTATCTGCCAGCACCTGCGCTGCGCCACGGCCGCTGATGCCTGCGCCGTAAACGATTACAGCATCCTTTTTAGTCATCAAGAAACACCCTCTATTCATAAACATACATAGGCTATAGCCCTTTCACCGCAAAATTTGCGACAAAACAGTTATAGCCGAAGATTTTTTATACAAATGCATTAAGCCACAGGCATAAGCCAATGACAGACAATACGCAGCTTACTGCTGTAAAAACACGCACAACCTTAACCTCAGGCCAGCCGCCCAGCTCAAAATGATGATGCAGAGGAGACATGCGGAAAATACGCTTACCGCCGCTAAAACGGAAGTAGGTAACCTGAATAATTACCGACAGCGCTTCCGCTACATAGATACCGCCGACAATAACCAGCAGCAGCTCTGTACGTGTCAAAAGCGCTAAAGCGGCAATAGCACCACCCAAAGCCAAGGAACCGGTATCACCCATAAATACCCTGGCAGGATGACGGTTAAACAGCAAAAAGCCCAGGCAGGCACCGGTCAGTCCCAAAGAAAAACCGCTCAGATCCAACATGCCCTGCATGTAAGCAATAAAAGCGAAAACCATGGTAACGGGCAGACTGACAAAGGAAACCAGTCCGTCCAGACCATCCGTCAGGTTGACGGCATTGACCAAAAAGATGATGCCGAAGAACGCAATGGGGTAATACACCCAGCCCAGATCTACCGCACCGATAAAGGGCAGCATAATGATGGTGGTCAGCAGGCCCTGCATGTGCAGCCCCACCAGGAAGCCGCCGGTAACAATGAACTGCATGATAAGCTTTTGCCAGGCAAGCAGGCCCAGGTTGCGGTGCTTGACGACCTTGATATAGTCATCCAGAAAACCGATAAAGCCGGAACCAAACGCCAGGAACAGCGCCAGCAAGGCGGCGCGCACCTGCACAATGCCCAAAAGGTCCTGTGCATAGCGGTAGAACCCGGCATACACCAGGCCGCAGGCCACCAGAATGCCAAAGATGAAGCACAGGCCGCCCATGGTGGGTGTGCCCTGTTTTTTGTTATGCCAGGTCGGGCCGGATTCCCGGATGGTCTGGCCGAAGTGCAGCTTGTGCAGTGCCGGAATTACAAAACAGCCTGAAAGTGCCGTAACGGCAAACGCACCGATTGCCGCGGCAACCAGCATCCAAGAAATGATCATTCCCATGTGATATTCCCCCAAAATATGCAATTATGCGTTTGGCAGCGCCGCGTAAAGCTGCTTTAATACATCATCCAGCTTCATGGCGTGGCTGGCTTTTGCCAGCACAACATCGCCGGGGCGGACGTTCTGCCGTAGATATTCTACTACTTCCTCCGCCGCTTGGCAATGGATGGTTTGCAGTCCTTTCTGCCGGGCTGCTTCGGCCATGGCTGCGCTCAACGGGCCGTAAGCCACCAGCAGGTCGGCGGCATCGGCAGCCCATTTGCCGGTCTGGCGGTGGCCGGGTTCACTGGCAGCGCCAAGTTCCAGCATATCGCCCAGCACGGCAATGCGGCGGCCGCCGGGGCCGGGCTGGCGGTCATGCAGAATCTGCAAGGCTGCTTTCATGCTGTCCGGGCTGGCGTTATAGCAATCCTCAATAAAGGTCACACCGCCGTGCTGCACAATGTTCTGGCGCATACCGGTGGTCTGATAGCTAGCCAGCGCACGGGCGGCGCGGGCACGCTCCAATCCCAAGCGGGTGGCTGCAGTGTAAGCAGCAAGGGCATCATACACGGTATGAACGCCTGCCGTGGGGATGGTTACACTGAACTCATAGGTTTCACCGTCCACGTTATCCACTAGGGTAAAGCCAGTACCCTCCCCTACGGTATGAATATTGATGGCGCGCACATCGGCGGAGCTGGAGCGGATGCCGAACCACACCGGGCGCAGGCGGCCGGGGATCTGCGCGGTGGGCAGCAGGTCATCGTCCGCATTCAGAACCAGCGGGGCGCCGTCCGGCAGGCCCTGG
>OLZI01001851.1_pt1 | contig 10625 bp, 9 predicted proteins | sample 1674061 | NCBI WGS metagenome assembly OLZI01 (sample SAMEA103958139, study PRJEB25191) | human gut metagenome | biome: human-associated habitat [ENVO:00009003]; feature: intestine environment [ENVO:2100002]; material: feces | place: Germany | collected 2013/2015 | reverse complement strand
AATGCTGCCACTGCTCCGGGGTCATGCTGTCCTCGTAGTGGGCGCGGAGGTACTGTGCGCTGGACACCAGAAAGCCCGCCGTGCCGCAAGCGGGGTCGCAGATCAAGTCGTCTGGCGTGGGCTGCACCAGTTCCACCATCATGTCACGGATGTGCTTGGGCGTGCGGAACTGGCCGTTCTGACCCGCTGTTGCCAGCTTGCCCAGCATATACTCGTACAGGTCGCCCTGCATATCAAGGTCGGCAATGTCGTGGGTGTAAAGATCCTCCAGCCCGGTGATGATCTTTTGCAGCACCTGTGGCGTGGGGATCAGGAACATGGCATCGTCCATGTACCGCGCAAAGGCGGTGTTGCCCTCATCCGGGCGGGTGGGGTCGTCCTCGATCTCCACCAGATCGCCGTTTGCGTCAAAATCCGGCAGACGGCCATACTTCATCTTTTTGATGGCAGGGAACACCCGCTGCTGCATGGTCAGGAAAATCTCGCGGGAGTCCTTGTCCTTGAAGCGGCTCCACCGCATAGACTGCCCTGCTTCGCTGGCCGGGAAGATGTGCTCCATCTTTTCGCCCGCCATGTTCTCAAAATCTTCGGTGGCAAGTTCTTTCTCGTCCAGTGACCGGATGAACATGAGATAGGTCAGCTGTTCAATGACGGTCAGCGGATTGGTGATGCCGCCTGCCCAGATGTCCGTCCAGATCTTGTCTACCTTATTTTTAATGGCTCCTGTTACCATGCGTTCCTCCTGAATGTTTGCCAATCGCAAACGGTTTGCATCTTGAATTTTTGGTGATAATACCACAATTTTATTATAGCAGTGTACGATTGCATTTTCAACGTAGAGTGTTTATCGTAAGTGCTTTCTTGATTGCAAGGCAAGAAAGTAGTGAAACATTCAAACAGCCTATTTGCGATATGTAATTCAACGCTGTTGCATACGCACCCGGAGTTCACCCGCATCGTGTTCCATGGTCTACGGTATTCCAGCGCCACCTACCAGCTGATGATCTCCGGCGGTGATGTGAAAACCGTGCAGCGACCGTGCAAATAGCGTATAAAAAGAAAATCCCACGAGGAATCTTACGATTCTTCGTGGGATTTTGGTGCGCTCGAGGGAACTCGAATCCCTGGCCCTCTGATTAAAAGTCAGATGCTCTACCGGCTGAGCTACGAGCGCATACAGTATTTGTACAATATCAAAAATATTGCCGTATAATATTACCACAACTGCGGCCAAAAAGCAAGGCTTCGCGGCAAAAAACTTTCTTTCGCAAAAATGGGCCATGCCGGACGCAAACTTTCCCTTTACAAATCCGGTAAGAATCAGTACAATCAAATCAAGTATCGTTCACGATGGTCCCGGCCGTGCCGTGCGCCCACAGGCCGCACACAGGCCGCTGCGATAGGAGGTCTTTTTCTGATGAAAATTTCTCGACGGTCCGTACTTCGTTACACAGGTCTGACTGCGGCCTGGCTGACCCTGACCGGCTGCGCCCCCACCGGGAATGCGAGCCTTGGCGGCTGCCTGCCCGGCTGGATGAAAAAGGTGCTGCGCGTGCCTTCGTCTGACGCCTCTTCGGCCAGCTCCTCGGCTGCGTCTTCGGCAGCCTCTTCGGCAGCGTCCAGCGAGGCCGCTGCATCGTCTGAGCTGGCGGCGTCCTCGCTGCCGGGCGTCGAACAGCTGGAGGCCGCGGGCAGCGCGCTGCCTGCCTACGACGCCGACCCGCTGACCGGCGAGGCCCGCAGCACCGATGGCCGCATCGTGGGCGTCATGGTCAACAACATCTGCAATTCCGAGCGGCAGAATGCCCGCCCGCAGCGCGGCATCGGTTCGGTCGACCTGCTCATCGAGAGCAAGGTCGAGGGCGGCATTACCCGCTTCTGCGCGCTCTATTCCAATGTGAACAACATCCCGGAGATCGGCCCCATCCGCTCCGGCCGCGACCAGTTCCTGCAGCTGCTCATGCCCTGGAATGCACTGTACTACCACGACGGCGAGAGCATCTTCTGCACTCAGTTCATCCACGTGTACAACTACTCCGGCCTGAACATCGGCGGCAAAAATTACTTTAACACGCCGGTCCATCCGCATGTGGCCCACCGCATCAAGCGAAATGAGAACGTCGCCTACGAGCACACCGAGTTCACCTCGGCCAAGGAGATCAAACAGGCGGCTGCTGACGCCGGCATCGGCCTGACCTATCCGTACGAGGGCACCTTCTTCCGCTTTGCCGACTACCGCACCGATGCCGTGAACGACCTGGCGGACGCGCCCTCGTCCCGGAGCATCCTCATCACCCATTCGGCCAGCTATAAGACGAGCTTTGCCTACAACAGCTGGAACCGGAACTATAAGATGTCCATGTACAGCAACCGCACCAAGAAATTCGAGGCTGCGGTGGACGAGCTGACCGGCAAACAGCTGACCTTTGCGAACGTCGTGGTCTGCTTTGCCAACATCGCCGCCTACGCAGGCGACTCCCACGATGTGCAGGAAGTCCAGTACGTCGAGGGCGGACAGGCCTATCTCTTCACCAGCGGCGGCGTTCAGACGGGCCGCTGGGAGAAGGGTCATCCCACCTATCCCATCCGGCTCTACACCGACGCGGGCGAAGAGATGACCCTGAACCGGGGCAAGACCTACTTCGCTCTTGTAGACAACGACGAGTGGAGCAACTTCAGCTATCAGTAAGACCAGTCCCGCGCTGCGGGACAGAAGAGGAACAAGATGAAATTTTGGAAGCGGACTGCTTTGTGCCTTGCGCTCTGCGCCGCGCTGCTGACCGGCTGCGTTCCCGCTGCGGACACCGCCTCTTCGGCGGCTCCCACCGACCCGCTCACCGGGCAGGAAGCGCTCTGGCCGGGGCAGCGCCCGGTGGCCGTCACGATCGAGAATGAGACGTCCAGCACCACCCAGTGGGGGCTTTCCTCGGCATCTCTGGTGCTGGAAGCCCTGACCGAGCCCCAGAGCGCCACCAGCCTGTGCCTGGTCTACCCGGCCGTGGATGCCGTGCCGCAGGTCGGCCCGGTGGCCGCCGGGCAGGACCTTTACTGGCGGCTGCTCGTGGGGCAGCAGGTGCTGCCCGTCCAGCGCGGCGGCGGCGCCTTTGACCAGAACTATCTGGACTACTACTCCCTGCGCGCGGTCGATGCGCTGGAAGTGGGTACCAACGCCTTCACCTGCGACACCACCTGGACCAGCCGCCCGCTGTGGCGCACCAGCGGCAATGCGCTGGCTGGGGTGCTGCGCAGCCTGAACATCTCCTCCGCCCTGTCGGAGTCCCGCCTGACCGACGCCGCTTCCAGCGCCGCAGGGGAGAGCGAGAGCGAAGCATCCCCCACCCTGTCCGTCCCGCCGCTGCTGCCCCAGCAGACGGAAGGCAAGCTGCCCGACGCCTCCGCTGCCGATGCCGTCCGCGTTCAGGTCCAGTTCGGTGCGGACAACGCCACCGGCTTTGTTTACGACGCTGACAGCGGCACCTACAAAATGCTCCATGCCGACGGCACCCCCCAGCTGGATGCCAACAACAGCCAGCAGGCCGGTTTTGACAACCTGCTCATCCTGTTCAGCGCCTCTTCCCTGCGGGACGACGGCCTCACGCTGGACTACGACCTGAGCATGGGCGGCGGCGTCTGGCTCAACGGCGGGCATCTGTGGACCCTGACCTGGACTCAGGGCAGCGACTCCACCTTTGCCTTTTACGATGCCGACGGCCGGCCCTTCAACCTGCTGGCCGGCCGGAGCTATCTGGCCCTCGTTTCCAGCTTGACCGGTCAGGAACTCACCGTGACCAATTCCGCCGGGGAAGCCCTGACCGCCGCATCGGCCCCCTGACAGACAGCAAAAATCCCCCGTGCCATGCACGAGGGATTTTTTTGTGTCATCTCATTACAGGTCCACGACGCTGCCGACTTCGGCAGGGGTCGTGGGCACCGCGCCCAGCTGGACTTCGTCCATGTCCCGGCGCACCACAAAGTGCATCGTCTGGCCGGAGGCAAAATCGGGCTGGTAGGTCAGCTCCAGCGTGTTCCAGTCCTCCGGCGTCTCGCAGAAGCAGTGGAGCATGGCCCCGCGCCCTGCGGCCAGATTCAGCGTAAAGGCCGAGGCATCCGCCGCGTTCTCGCCATAGAGCGGGGCGGCGAAGCTGCCGCAGCGCACGGGCTGGCCGTCACAGACGGCCGTTAAGCCGGTGCCCAGGCGGTACAGCTCTTCGGTCGTGGTCATCTCGCGGCTCTGCAGATAGCTCGTGCCTACGGCCAGCGCCTTTGCCGAGAGGTTCTCCACCGACAGATACACCAGGGTGCTGCCCAGTTCCGGCGCGGGGGCATAGCCCAGCAGCTCCACAGCGGCCTTGCCGTCCAGCAGGGCCGGTTCGCCCTCGTAGCAGGGGGCCAGCGCCGCAGCCGAAACACCGGTGAGCAGGGCAGCCGCCAGGCTGACCGCACCAGAGCCGGCACATTTCAGGAACGAGCGGCGGGACAGAGATTGTGACATCGGGGATTCCTCCTAACAGCGGAAAAATAGTTCTCTCTATACAATAGTAAATTCCGGACAGCCTGTCAAGGTCTTTGCCCGGAATTTTACCGTGTATTTACTCGTACGCCTCGTTTTCCTCGGACTCCGCCTGGCCGCGCAGGGTATCGGCGTAGCCGAAGGGCACGATGTCGATGGCCTCCACCAGACGGTCCCGCATCCAGAGCTGAACGTCCGTCTGGACAGTGTAGCCGCAGCCGGGGTCTGCCATCCACTGTTCCGGGTGGCGGGAGGGCAGGGCCCGCTGGCTGAGCATGCTCATGATGACGCCGCCGTGGGTCACGCAGGCTGCCTCGGTGACATCCATCCGGATCATATACTCAAACAGCTTGAGCAGGGTCTCCGAGCAGCGGGCATGGAACGCTTCGGTCGGCTCCGCGCCTTCGGGCACAAAGCCGGAGCCGGGGGTGATCCACTTCTTGAAGTCTTCGTCCTTGACCAGCTCCTTCACGGGGTGGTTCTCAAAGACGCCGAAGCCTGCCTCCCGCAGGTCGTGGACCGAGAACTGATGGGACGCGTTGGGGAAGAGGATGTTCGCCGTCTCCACGGCGCGCATCAGCGGCGAGGAGAACACGGTGTCCACCTGGGGGTACTCGAACCGCTCCTTCAGGTCGGCCAGCTGGGCGCGGCCTTCGTCGCACAGGGGGATGTCCGTTCCGCTGCCGATGTACAGCCCCTGGAGGTTGCCCGCCGTGATGCCGTGGCGGATCAGATGCAGTTTGAATGTTTTCATGGGTCAAAACACCTCGATTTTCGCAAAGATCGTCTCATTGTGCCCGTTTCTTTACGCCGGGCGCAATTTTCACGACCCCGGCGCGGCACAAAATATATACCAGTTGCCCCTTAGTTTAGCATAGATATGGTAGTCAGAGCAAGAGCTTTGACAAAAATGACGAAATTCGTCAAAAAATTCCGTCATTTTGCTTGCTTTACAAGTCGTTTTCCGTTGTGTATAATCAACATGCTGTAAACCAAAAATCAAAGAAGTCTCATTTTTCACTGAGGAGCCAAAGATCATGGAATTCAATCGTATCATCAAGCTGCTGCGCAAGGAGCGCGGCATCACCCAGAAACAGGCAGCGGAAGACCTCGGCGTCTCACAGGCGCTGCTCTCCCACTACGAAAAGGGTATCCGCGAGTGCGGTCTGGATTTCGTGGTCCGTGTTGCAGATTACTATAATGTGTCCTGCGATTATCTGCTGGGCCGCTCGGCCGAGCGCAACGGCATGATGCTGACCGCCGACGAGCTGCCCAACCCCGACAAGATGAAGGACAACATCTATCACGGCAGCGTGCTGCCCACCATGAACAAAAAGCTGATCTCCAACAGCCTGAACGTGCTGTACGCCAAGATCGGCGAGTGCCACAGCAAGGCTCTGACCACCGAGGTCAGCAGCTACCTGATGATGGCCGTGGCCAAGATGTTCCGCCTGCTCTACTCTGCGGAGCCGCACAACGCCCAGAGCCTGTTCAGCGTGGAAGCCCGTCGCTGGCCCGGCTACGCCGAGGCCGTGATGCGGATGAACGAGGCCAATGTGGAGGCCCTGCTGGCCGGTGAGAACGTCGGCGTCGGCGAGGGCGTCAAGGACCCGGCCTGCCTCTCCATGACCACCGAGAGCCTGACGCGGGAGTTCCCGCTCTATACCCCCAGCCTCTTAAATCTGGTCAAGACCAGCGAGACCCGCGTTAAGGGCCTTGGCCCGGAGCAGTAAGCCCCTGTGTGAAACTCGTGTTAATTTTTCCGCAAAAGGCTTGCACTTCCCGGCAAAAGATGTTATAAACGAACCATAGAAGAAAAAGGCTATGCCAATTAAGGAGGCAGTTTTATGTCGAACAAGATTTCCCGCCGCGCCTTTCTGAAGGTCACCGGCGTTTCTGCGCTTGCACTGGGTGCCGCATCCATGCTGGGCGGCTGCCAGTCTTCCAGCGGCTCTGTCGAGGTGAAGGTCGGCGATAAGGTCAGCAACTGGAACAACCTGGGCGTCCAGCTGTCCAGCGTCTTCACGCTGTCCGATGCACCCGATGTGGCTGGCCACCAGTATGTCGCCGTTCTGGTCACGGCTGTCAACCGCTCCAAGACCGACAGCATGGCCATCGGCGCACAGAACATCGCGGAGATCGACGCCGCCTATCCCCTGACCGATGAGGCTTCCCGCGCCGCCAACACCGCCCCCTACTTCCACGCGCTGTCCGCTTCCACCACCGACTTCACCGTCACCGTGGACGGCCAGGCTGCCGAGGCCGGCGCTTACGTCTCCCTGTACGACGCCGCCACGGAGAGCTTCTCCGATGTGCCCAGCCTGCCCCCGCAGGGCACCGGCTACATTGAGCTGGTCTGCATGGTGCCCGCCGGCTGGCAGCAGATGACCGTGACCTACAACCCCACCTTCGCATCCGGCAAGAGCATCACCTTCGTGATGAGCGCTTCCGACCTGAAGAACAGCTGATCTTTTGGGACGAAATTTCGTCTCACCTCTGTTTTTTTCGGGTGAGATCTTCTCAAAAAATCTGTGAAAAGCATTGACATCCGCCCGGTTTTCGCCTATTGTATAGGCAAGGCCGTTTTGGCAAAATGATATGTGATCCCATACAAAGGAGGAACCATCATGTCTTTCGCATTTTCCCGCCGCTCGTTCCTGAAATACACTGCCGTCGCCGCTGTCGCCGTTGCCGGTGCCAGCCTGTTCACCGGCTGCAAAGTCGATACCAGCGACTCCTACAACGCGCTCCGCACGACGCCCGGTGAGCTCACGGTCCTGCAGGTCACTGCCGCCATGGGCACCTATGTGGAGGCCAGCAAGAGCTACACCGCACCGAAAGTCACCGCCGGTACGACGACCATTGCCTTCCCCTTTAAGATCACCAATGGCCGCGCCAACCCCATCTATGTGAACCCCAACAACTTCAAGGCCACCGTTCTGGACACGGAAGGCAAGGTCATCGCCAACGCCAAGTATACGGCTTCCCACGGCCTGACCCTAGATGCCTCCCTGTGCGATACTAACCTGAAGAAGGACGCCTCCGTGTCGGGCAATGTCAACCTGACTTTGGACGTTGCTCTCAAAGCGGGCCAGTCCATCGTGCTGACCTACTGCCCCGACCTGCAGTACAACGAGTACTCCCTGAACTGGAAGACCACCTGCGCAGAGGGCTGATCTTCTGCAAACGCTCCGCATCTTCCGCCCGGACTGGTTCCGGGCGGTTTTTGTTTGCCCGCGTTCTGGCAAGGTGTCTCAATTTTTCCTCTGATTTTCAGCAGTTTTGTATCTTGTGTACAGGGTATTTTTCCTTTACAATAGGATCATGGAAAAGGATGGGAGCGCAGCGGCTCAGAACATGCCGCCGCGCTGTTTGTTTTCCGCCCGGAACCGGAAGTCCGGACTTTTGATGAACAGGAGTGTTGCAGTTATGATCAACATGGTAAAGCTACCCACCAATAAGAGCAGTCTGTTCCTGCGCGTGGCAAAGGGGCATTTTGCCACCAGCCACAGCCACATCAACTATTACATCGACGTGACCACCCAGAAATCCCGTCTGTCCGAGGCCAAGGCCGTGGCAAAGGAGCTGGTGGCTGCCTATCAGCATAGCACCATCGTGGATACCGTCCTCTGCCTGGACGGCACCCAGGTCATCGGCACCTGCCTGGCCAACGAGCTCACGAAAGACGGTTTCGCCAACATGAACGCCCACCAGACCATCTATGTCATCACGCCGGAGTACACCACCGGCAGCCAGATCATCCTGCGCGACAATCTGGCCCCCATGGTCAAGGGCAAGCATGTGCTCATCCTGGCCGCCTCCATCACCACCGGCTACACCGTCCAGGCCGCTGTGGAGGCCGTGAACTACTACGGCGGCATGGTGGCTGGGCTTTCGGCTATTTTTGCCACCACCCACGAGTGCATGGGCTACCCGGTCACCTCCATCTTCGACCCCGCCAGCCTGCCGGACTACGCCAGCTATGACAGCCGCGACTGCCCCATGTGCAAGGCGGGCCAGCACATCGACGCCCTGGTCAACAGCTTTGGCTATTCGGCCCTGTAAGGAGACCCCCAATACAAAAGCGTCTGCAGAAGCCTCTGCAGACGCTTTTTGTTTGCCCGGGGCACCGGGTCATTGTTTTTTGGGGAACACAAAGGGATTGCAGCAGTATACCGCCACCAGATACAGCGCCATGAAGCACCACACCACCGGCTCGCACAGGATCACCGCATTGTAGGCAAAGCGGGGGATGAACACCAGCACGAACACCACCTTGCCCAGGAACTCGATGACACTGGAAAACAGCGGCAGCACCTTTTCGCCCAGGCTCTGCAGGGCATAGCGGGTGGACAGCAGCACCCCCAGCACCGCATAGAAGGGGGAAGTCCAGCGCAGATAGCGTGCGCCGTTTTCCAGCACGAGGGCCTCCGACGAGCCGGACACCATGCGCACCAGCCACTCGGCACTCACCTGCATCAGCAGCACCGTCACCACCATGACCACCAGCGAATACAGGTAGATCTCCCGCATGCCCTTGCGGATGCGCTCCGGCTGGCCTGCGCCGTAATTCTGGGAAACGAAGGTGGACGCCGCATTCGCCATGGCGATGAGCGGCATACTCGTGAAGGCAAACAGCTTGCGGGCCGCCGTGTGTCCGGCGATGGTCAGGGTGCCCAGCCCGTTGATGCCGTACTGCAAGATCACCGAACCGGCAGACACGATGCTGCTCATCAGGCCCATGGAGATGCTCTGGCTGAACAGGTCCCAGTACAGCTTGCGGCCCACGTCCAGATGCTTCCGGCCCGGGATGAGGATGCGCACCCGCGCCATGACATAGAGGATGCACAGCACCACTGACACGCCCTGTGCGATCACGGTAGCCACAGCGGCACCGGCCACGCCCATGCCCATCCCGGCAATGAACCACAGGTCCAGCACCACGTTCAGCGCCGAGCTGAGCAGCAGGAACACCAGCGGCATCACACTGTTGCCGATGGCCCGCAGCAGGCCCGCGCACAGGTTGTAAGCGAACATGACGATGACGCCCAGATCAATGATGATGATGTAGCGGTAGGCATCTTCCAGAATTTCGGCGGGGGTGTCCAGCAGCTCCAGCAGGGGCCGCAGGCCGAAAAAGCCCGCCGTGGTGATGATCAGCGACGCCACCAGTCCGATGACCAGCGACCCGGCCACCGTGCGCTTGAGCAGGTCCTCGTCCTGAGCGCCGTAGGCGCGCGCTGCCACGATGGCAAGGCCGTTGCCGATGCCAAGGCCGAAGCCCACCAGAAGCTCGTAGATGGCTCCGCAGGAGCCAATGGCAGCAAGGGCGGTGTCGCCCAGCACGTTGCCCACGATCATGGTGTCCACGGTGTTGTACAGCTGCTGGAACAGGTTGGAAATGAGAATGGGCAGCATGAACAGCACCAGACTCCTGAAGATGGGGCCGTGCATCAGGTCTACATTCATCTGGAAGAGGTTCTTCTTCCGGGACTGGGTCTGGGTCATAGGGTTCCTCCAACTTTATTTTTACCGCAAAACAAGGGGCCGCCCGGAAAGCAGTCCCTTGTTTTGTCGTTTTATGCAGTTGCTTTTTACGAAGAAGCTGCCCGCGGCGGCCCCTCTCGTGAAAAGGCAGTCAGAGCGGCCCGCAGGCCGCTCTGACTGCAAAATCAAAAACATTTTTCCGCTGAAAATTGCCAGAGCGCAAGCGGCGGCAATTCCAATCGTGCTCTTTACAGCTCCTGGGTCTCAAAGCCGTGGCCGGTGAGCACCTCCACGCTGGTAAAGCCTGCGGCCTTGATGGCGGCAGCGGCCTCGTCAAAGCCGTAGGTCAGGCTGGCAATGTCGTGGGAATCGGAGGTGATGATCACCTTGCCGCCCATCTTCTGCCACTCACCCAGCAGCCAGGGGCCAGGGTAGAAGTCCTTGCGGTAGCCGCGGTAAACGCCGCCGGTGTTCACTTCCAGCAGGCAGTCGTTGTCCTTTGCGGCCTGCAGAGCCTTGAGAGCAGCGGCCTTGTAGCGGGGCGACTCCTCGTCGAAGAACTCACCCTTGGCGTTCAGCTTCTTGATCAGGTCGATGTGGGCCAGAATATCCGGCTTGAGGGCGGCCA
>OLZI01001835.1_pt1 | contig 10701 bp, 12 predicted proteins | sample 1674061 | NCBI WGS metagenome assembly OLZI01 (sample SAMEA103958139, study PRJEB25191) | human gut metagenome | biome: human-associated habitat [ENVO:00009003]; feature: intestine environment [ENVO:2100002]; material: feces | place: Germany | collected 2013/2015 | reverse complement strand
GCGAATATATGGGCCAGCGATTGCAACTCCGGCCCTGACGGCTTTGAGTTCGTCTCCGGTGAACACAAACCGCGGGGCGTCCGGACTGCGTTCGCAGGCACGGCAGGCGCATTGCTTGATTGCGTCTCCGGCCGCGTTGACAACTGGCGTGCATTCCTTTACTTCGTCCTTATCAAGCCAGTCTCTGGTGACAAGTCCCATGGTGCACAAGTTGAGCACGTCCCTGACGCAGGTCATGTCGTCCATCGTTGCTTCGCCGGTCGGGAATTTCAGCTCGGTGATGAGCTCAAAGTCCTGAAAGACGGCCTGCAGATGCTCGATGTCAGAGAGCTTCCAGCAGTTGAAGCGGACGGGCTTCGGGCGGTATTTCTTCCTCGGTCTTTTGTTGTTGGCCATTTTGTTTGCTTCTCTTCCCCGGTGTGGGATGATTGAGGTGTTCTTGCCGGAACATTCGTCAACCATCCCACGGAGGAAGCCATGTTGGAAGAACTGAGCGCAACTGCGTCTCTCGTCTCCCTTGTGTTTAAGTCTGTCAAACGTTTAAAAAAGGAACCTTCTATGCAGCTCTCCGCTTCTTTTGTCGGTCGCCGTGGTGATCGTGTCGAGCTTTCTCTGATTCTTTCTGCGGAACAGGAAACTCTTGTTGAGTCCGTGAGCGTCGATGACTGCGGCCTCGTTGATGATGACGGCCGCGTTGTCGACGCCCTGACAAAACCGATTGTTCTGCATGCCGTCGGCACCGTTGTCCGGGTGGTTGATCTCGGCTACAAGCGCCGGGAAATCAAGGCCGCTCCGGTCGAACTGAAGCTGACGGCCGTGCTCAGAAAAGAGCTCAGAATCATCACGGTTCGCGTTCAAACCGACAAAGGTGAAGCGGTTGCGCGGTCAGCGATTTGATTTCTCTTTCGCTTCTTTGGGCTCGGCCGTCGGAGCTGCCGGAGCAGGCGCCGGGGCGGGTTCTTCCTCTTCCGGAAGAATCTCGATGCCTACGCCCTTCTCGGTAGCGATCCCGTCGATCACGTCGGACGCGGTGACGGCTTCGCCGCGGTCGGTCTTCTCGTCAACTTCTACGGCGCGCTGCGCTTCGATGCTGACGGGGAGGAGCTTGAACAACCGGCGGATCACAGTCTTTTTCGCCATTTCGTCCCAGTGAGTAGCCCACGGGCCTTTTGTGCCGGCCTTCGACTGACTGCGCACGGCTTCGATTTCAGCGCGGCTCATCACGTCAAACTGGAAGCCGCCGCCGACAAGACGGGCCACGGCGTAGACGTGGGTCACGGGGCCTCGGTCGGCCATAGCTGCAGGGACGTGCCGGCAGTTCTCGTGCAGGCCGAATTCGTAGTGGAACTCGTCGGCCTCGTGCACGCAGTGAGCGGAGATCGAAACGATCTGCCCGGAACGGCGGGCGAGGTCGATCATTCCGCGGTAGCCGATAATCAGCTGCGCATTCGGGCGGCCGTCGGAAGCCTTGCCATTGCCGAAAGGGAGCAGGTAGCAGTGCCCCAGGGCTGAGCCGGGTTCAAGCCCCAGTTGAGCGCACTGCAGCACGCACCCGTAGAACGACGTCGGGGAACAATTGAGAAGCGTCGGCGTCTTGCGGCATTCGCTCATGACGATACGTGTCAGGCGTTCCGGGGTGAGGGACTTCGGCAGGGCCAAGGCCATTTGCTTCTGAAACGCTTTACCGGTCACCACGTCCAGCAGAGAGCCTTCTTTCGTGGCCTTGACGGCGACGGCCTTCTTAGCAGCAGCGGGGTTGACTTTTTCAAGGAGAGCGTCGGTAGTAGACATTATGTGTACCTTCTAAAATGGGCGGGGCTGGAAGCCCCTGCCCTGAGTGAGTGAAAAGGGATTGCGACTAAAACACCCGGAGAATCCGAGACGGCTCAGACCGTCCTGCGTACTTGGCCCAAAGTTCGGGGTCATCAGCCTTCAGCTGTTTGGCGTTGAACATCGCGCGGGACTGAGACTTGAAGGTGGCTGCCTTCTCGCCACCGATGAGGATTCCTTCGTTTTCACCGATGAGCCCTGCAATCTTGGTGGCGACGGCCTCCATCTGATCTTTGATGCTGGTGGCCTTGTCCTTCAGCTGGCGGTATTCGCCGATAGCGATGGCCGCTTCCGGAGTGGCTTCAACCATGGGGCCGACTTCCCGGCGGTACAGGTGCCGGATGTCGTCCAGGTCTTTCGGTTCCGGTGCCTTGCCTCCGAGGACGTTGTCGAACCAAAAAGCCCGCAGCGTGGAAACGATGGCGTTGATGGCGTCTTCGTTTCGGTCGACCTTGTACATACGGAAGTCGTTTCCTCCGATGAGGACGGCTACGTAGCAGACGTGAACCCCGGTGAGCCGCATGTACCACTGAACCTGCGTTTCGTAGTACAGCGGGATTTCGTGTTCGGTGACGATCTTTCCGGCCTTGATCTCGTCTTCCTGGGATTCGCCCCAGAGTCCGGACGCATAGGCGGACGCGGTCTTGCATTCCAGGATTGCGTCCGTCGTGATGAGCGCTTCGCCCTCCTTCGGATTTTTGGCCGGCCGCACGTTCTTCTGAATCTCCGGCATGACGACGGCGCGGTCGATGTTGGCCCGCATCCAGTCGCCTTCACCGTCGACGAACGTGTAGCCCACGCGCTGAACCTTCATGCCGGTGCGTTCCTGAAATTCCTTGGCGACGATGTCTTCCAGGATGGTGCCGAAGTGCATCGAATTCGTGGTCGACTGCGGTTCGCCTTCGCCGCGCTTCTCCTGCCACAGTTCGACCGGGGTGCGCCAAGTGGAAAGCCCTAGGGCTGCAGCCACGTCAGAACCGCCGATACCCTTGGTGCGCTGTCGCAGCCATTCTTCGCGGGCGAGTCCGGTGATGGGGATGAGTCTTGTCATTTTTTTTACCTATGCCGCTTCGCGGCTGTCTTCGTTGATTGCGTTGTGGTAGTTGGTCATGGGGCCCTAGTCGAGGTTGAGTTCGTCCATCAGGCGGGAGAACTCGTCTTCTGTTAAGGCGTAGGAGTTCGATACTTCTCTGCGGCTGGTGTCCATCACTGAGACTGTATGCAGCTCGTTGTAGACGAAGTAGCTTTGGCTGCCGCTCTCGAACACCATCACGCGTTCAAGCGGGTTGACGTTGAGCGGCTTCCAGGTGTTGGCGTCTCGGATCAAATCTTCGTTGTGGTTGCTGAGATCAATCATTTGCTTCTCCGGTAAGGCAGGGCGCGGACAGAAGCGGTCTGTCGGCTGGTGCGCCCTTTGATCTGCGTCCCGCGTGTAAGGACAAAAATCACGCACAGAATTCATGGGACGCAGATCAAAAGGCACGAAAAAACCCGCAGGCCAAAAGCTTGCGGGTATGAAAAAGCCGCCCGGAGGCGGCTACTGCTTACGCTTTGTAAGCGGTACTATGTAATCGTATTGATTTTGCTGAAAAAATCTAATTATGTAGAATTCTACGTAATTAGATATTGTGTTTTACGTGTACATAAAACACAATATCTTGTGACGGCTACTTGAGTAGCGGTTTGTCAGAAAGTGCGCTCAAGCTCCCCTTCTCAAGCAATGATTTCATTTGCCGGCGAGCTTGCTCGTTCAGTATTCTCAAACGCTCATTCTTCGGAACTTTTTGCTGAATAAGTAAAGCGTTTTGGCTCTCTAAATTGTTTAATACGACTAAGTGATACACCGTCGCAATATCCTCATCGTCGCGAATATTACCTTTTTTATCGGGATTCTTATCTCTCCATTGTTTGGCAGTCATTCCAAACAATGCAACATTGAGTAAATCCGCTTCATTAGCGTAAACCCATCCAGCATTCTTTTTGGACAAGTCTGGAGGAATAAGGAATTCTTTAACAGCATCCGTGTGAACCCTATATGTAGCTTTCGTCATTATCCTGCGGACGCTACGCTCAAAAGTTTCTTCTGGGTCTTCGAGTTTTTTCAGTCGCTGAATTTCTGTAATCAAATACAGCTTGAATTCAGGGCTTAACCAAGAGCAAAATTCGACTGCTATATCCTTATGCGCGTAGGTTGCCCCGTAGCGTCCTGCCGTAGCAAAAATTCCGGTGCCATGAACCTGTGAGACCCACTGCTTCGCAGATAGCCGAAAGCGATTGACGCCCGCTCCAGCCATAAGTTTGCTAAAGGATTCTTCGTCAAATTCGTCGTTATTTAGTTTTTCCCAAACGCCGAGGAACTCAAGGGTATTTTTGTTTTTCAGCCAATCATTAATCAAATCAGAAGAACCGAAACGATTGGCAATATCCGTTAGACAGATGAACTGCTCTGTTCCCTTGGAAATATTTCTAATATCTGTACCTTGAACCACTAAGACATCAGGCATAGCCACCTCCTTTCGACTAGCCAAACACTGTAGCACGCCAATCTTGAATTTAACCTTGCTAAATCACTACAAACTGTAGTAGGTAGCGGTTTCTTTGCCAAACGTACGATTTTTTCGTACGTTCCTAAAAAGCCCCACTCAAGCTCGCTTGGTAGTGAGCTTGAGTTGGCCTTTTCACTGAGGTGACGGTGTGTTACGCCCGCCGCGCCGCCCTCTGGCGTACGCCTCAGCTGTCTCTTGGGTGAGCACTTCGCCCTTAGCCGGTGTCCCAATATCCGGTATCGTCAGGGTGTTCGCATGGACTTTCACCACTTTTGACGGATCGTTCAGTCGTCCGCCTATTGTTGTGCCTTCGGGTAACGCGTACCCACGGGCTTTTTGGTGAGCCGCCCAGTGAAAGAATCATTACCTTCGTCTCACTACGGGCGGGCGGCTCGCCAAAAGGCTCGCGGCCTTCTCGTTTCTAGTACCCCGGCAATGAAAGCAACACATACCCGAGGATGACGAAGCCCGCGGCTGCCAGGACGTTTTCGATGAACTGCTTCATACCATCACCCCTTTGATGAAGAAAGCGACAAAGGAAAGGACCGCAATGACGATCGCCACGGTTGCCTGAGACCAAAAACGATCCTCGGCAATATCGGCCAGGCGGCCCATGAGGAAAACGTGGTCGAGTGTCATTTGGTGTCCTGTGATTCAGTTGTTTTTGGTGTATGAAGATTGCACCACAAAGCAACTATTTGGCAACCAAATAAGAAACCTAGAAAGTGTATTAAATGATGTATATTTGACGAATGTCAAAACGCAAGGCAACAAAAAACCGCCCGAAGGCGGTTGGAAAATAGATGGGTTGTTAGTTCTTGAAGGCTTTATCTGCAGGTATTTGAGCCAAGCGGCCCGATTCTTTGGCAATTTTCTTTTCGTCTGATTTAACTCTTCGCTCAAGTTTTTGGATATCTTCTTCTGCAGGAAGATTTTCCGGCTTAATTCCTCTTTGCCCAAGCATTTCCCGAACGCTTTTGTTGTTTTGAACGTGTTCGGCAGTGATAGGCGCTTCCCCTCGCAGATCTAACTGGGTGACATTGTGGTTAGTCATCTCCGTAGCCAGGTTTTTTGCTGCAATAGTTAAGGTTGGCAAAAAGTCGGCAAGTGGGCGGGACTTTGAAATGCCCAATTTTGCTTTCATTGCCAAGGTGGTGTTGCCGCCAAACAAAGCGCAATCGCCTCTTGAGCGAATCCTGCCAAAGCCTTTGTCGTCCACCCCTCGTTCGTAGATGTTGCGAGATAGAGTTTTTTCTGACTCACGCAAACGCTCCCGAGCCTCAAGTCGCGCGTGCAGTCGCATTCGGTCTTCAATAAGTTCTTGTTTCCTCGTTTGCACCGCGAAATAGCTTTGGGCAAAGGCTATTTCTTGTTTTCTGGGGTCGCCGTTTTGCGCGATGAGATAGCAGGCATAACGAGTGAGCATAAAGTCGGCGACTTCTCTTTGAGAACCGCTTCCAAGGGGAACCATTTTCGTGACGCCACGAAAATGGTCGTCAGGGTTGAATCCTGTTGATTTGCAAGAGGTTATAGCTTTTCCGATCACGCTGATGAAATTCTCCCAACGAGAATATCCGAGCAGTGGCTGAATGTCTCTGGCAAACCAAAACTCTATGTCTTCGTGTTCGGGTACGTGCTGGATGATGCAGTCAAAAGATTCTTTAAGTGATGGCAAATTGTCAGTCATAACAGGTCCTTGTCTTGAAATCTTTCAGGGGTTACAGGCAACGATACCGCCAGTATGTTCAACCATTACCGAAACCTCTTTCTGCACTCAACCACCACGCCGCAAAGCTGCAACTGCAGCTCTTGGGATGATAGCGTCGGGTACAAAGGGTTCAACGGTCGCAGTTCAAATGTTTCACGGCCGTACTTATCGAATCCTGTGACGGCGTACTGCTTCATCGTGGCTTCATTCATGCAGCCGTTGTCGATTCTCGCAACGACATAGTCGCCTGGCCTGGGGGACAAGTCTGGGTTCACAATCACTGTTTCGCCTTCATGAAACACGGGTTCCATTGACGAGCCTTTGATCGTCAGGGCGTAAGCATTGTCCGGCACGTCGTCGCCCACATCGATCCATTCATCGTACGAGTTGTCGCCACTATCGGTGGGCAGGCCGGCCTGAACGAACGAAAGCACGGGGATTTTCTTCGAACGAGAAATCTTGGTGCCGGTGAGTTCATGCGGTTCATCCAGGAATCCCTTTCCGAGATTCAGCTTTTCTTCAATGTACCTGGCGATACGCGGGCCGAATGACTTTTTGCCGGCAAGCATATCGTTGATCTGCTGCGGTGAACGTTCAAGCGCCCGAGCCAATTCGGCTGCTGTCCCGTACTGCTCACGAACCTTCTCAAAGTTCTCAAGCCGAATTTTCGGTAGGTCAATCATGGTGTTCTCCGGTCAATTTTGACCATTATCCGCCAAATACACCATAAAAATGCACCGACGGTTGCAACGCGAACACATTTATAGTATATCATACAGTTTATATTCATCAACCTGTACGGTGTTTAAATGAACGAAACCGCGAAGTCCTTTTTCCGCTCTCTCACTGCAGAGGAAAAAGATGCCGTAGCAGCCAAGTGCGGAATTAACAGGCGGTATCTGAACAATCTTATCTATGGCGATAAGCGTCATCCGGGCGTCAAGCTGGCGGCGAAGATCGAACGGGCCACTTCCTGCCGCATCACCAGGGAGCAGTTACGTCCCGATGTTGACTGGAAGCTTTTGAGCGGCATTTTGTGAAGGTGCTGCTATGGCTCGATATAGAAAAATCGACCCGCGTATATGGAACGATGAAAAGTTCGCTTCGCTTTCACATGAGGCACAGCGCGCTTTCTTTTTCATCCTGACGCATCCGAGCATGACGAGTCTGGGAGCTTTCCGCATCTCAGCCGCCGGTATGGCGCAGGAGCTCGGACTGACTGAGAAAGGGTTTCAGGAACCCTTTCATGAACTCTTGTCAAAGGGTATCGTGAGGTATGACGAAAAGTCCTTTCTGGTCTTCGCTCCGAACTTCCTGAAATACAACCCGCCGGAGAATCCGAACGTCATTAAAGGTTGGGCTGTTGCCCTTGATTATCTGCCGGAGTGCGGCTTAAAGCACGAAGTTTTACTGAAGGCAAAACAGTGCGCATCCAATACTGATAAGGGTTTAAAGGCTTTTGTTGATGCTTTCGGAGATATTTGCCATATCGCTCCGAAAGGGTTTCAGGAACCCTTCCCGAAGGGTATGCCAATACAAAGAACGTCCGAGGCGTGAGCCTGCGTGTGATCGAATCGTCCGGCATCTCTGCCGGGCCGTCCTTCGACTCGCTTGCTGAGTTCCCGTCACGATGCGTCGAACTGCCGGGCACTGTTCCTGAGCTCCTCTCTGAAGAGGTGACAATGGAAGTAAGCCCGGCATGGTCAGAAGGCGGCCAGGTGTGCGTGCGTCAGCGCTACCCGTTGCCGCTTCGAATCACCAGCATGACCGTAGACGTCGAGTTGGTTTGATTGTGCGCGTGTAGCCGGAATGGCCCTCTAAGGTGGTAGGCATCTTAGGGGGCTTTTTTATGGCAGCAGGAGCAGGAAATTTTGGCGCCTGGGGTCTTCTCTTTCAGGGCGTCTACAACACGGTTGAGGCCTTAGGAAGCTTCAGCGTCACAAAGCATCAGAACGCGACCGCCAAGGCACAGGCAAACATTGCCAGGATCAACGCGCAAATGATGGAGGAGAACTACCAGGCAACGATGCGTGCCGGCGAGAAAAGTATCGTCACACGCACCATGCAGGCCGGTCAGGTCAAGTCCTCCCAACGTGCGGCCCTTGCTGCCAATGGCGTCGCCATCGGGGTTGGTAGCGCCGCAGAAATGCAGGCGTCTACAGACCTGATCAAGGAGATGGACGTTCACCAGATCGAATCCAACACGCTCTCGCAGGCGTGGGGGTATCGACGTCAGGCGTCCAACTACATGGGCCAGTCGTACATGGCAGAGGCGGCCGTGCAGAACAAGTGGGCCGTATTTGGCAAAACGCTCATGAACGGCGCGGCTCAGTCTCTGACCAGCTACGCACTCTCGAACGGCAGTCTGTTTGGCTCCAATAGCGGCCAGGCACAAAACCAAGCCTCTGATTCGCCTACGTACGTTGGCGTCTCCAAACCTTATTCCAGCACGCCCACTTCTTACAGCAAATGGTACGTCGATTCCAATGGCGTGCTCACCAACGGCAAGGGGTTCTAAATGCCGATTGTTCCTACCTTTAACAGCAACATCCCGACGGTTCGGGATGCCGGCGCGACAAACAGCGTGCCTCTTCAGCTGCCACAACAGAACTACGACTACGGAAAGCTGATGAAGGAGGCGCTCACGCCTCTGAAGGACCTCACGAATAGTGCGGTCAAGTTTGTGCAAGCCAAGGAGGCCAGGGCCGTCAAGGCTGAAAGTGATGACGCAGAACGCGAAATCATCAGGACCATTAACGGATACATGAACGATCCGGAGAAGGGCTACCTATTTCAGCAGGGCAAAAACGCGATTAGCGGTTACCAGCCGGCGATGGAGGGGATGCAGAAGGACGTCGAGAAAATCCTCGGCAATCTGTCTCCGAAGGCTCGAGAGGCCGTGCAGTCTCGCGCGGTTGATCGCATGACGAATGCTCAGACGCGTGCGCAGCAGTGGGCCGGTCAACAGCAGAGAAAGTACGAGATCACATCTTCGCAATCTCGAGTCGAAGCGCTCATCGATGACGCGGCCGTCAACTACAACGACACAGAGTACGTTGATCGCACCTACAGCTCTATCTGCGATGAAGTCGACTACCAGGCAAACCTGCTTGGGATGGATGAAGACACGAAGAAGAAGTTCAAGAATGGTACGTATGACTTGGTACAGGCCGGCCGATTTCAGCAGTGGTCACAGGTCGATCCTCTGACCGCGTTTGCGGCCTTTCAGGACGAGAAAGGGAACATCGGCCCAGATGTGCAGGCGAAGATCGATTCGTCTCTCTGGCAGTCTGCGAAGGTCCTGCTTGCGGCACAGCTGGCAGAAGGCAAGCCGCTCATTGGCGACAAAGCCGACCTATGGCACGCGGTTCAAACCGCCCACACGGGCATTCCGCTTGTGGACGGGCTCTCGCCTGCGCGCAAGGCAGAACTCTTCTCCGCGGTCCAGTCTCGTCAGCTGCAGAAGCAGACAGAACTGCGATCGGAACTTAAAGACGCAGTTCAGAACACGCTGAGCGAGGCGCAGGAGACCGGTGCCTCTCCGAACATGCTTGACGAAGGTGCATTCATCGATGCATACGGAGAAAAAGATGGCAAGGCCATGTACTCGGATTACCGGCGAGATGTTGCAACGGCTGCTGCTGTCCACAATTTCGCCTCTATGCCGGTTGAAGCCCAGAACGCCGTCATCCGTGCGGCTACTCCTCAGGTTGGCGACAAGGACTACGCAGACAAAATCAGGAATCGCGACGCGCTTGTAAAGGCGCAAGAGGCTGTCCAAAAGAGTCGTAAGAGTGATCCGGTTGCCTATGCCATTGCACGAAAAGAGGCCGGCTATGAGCAGATCGACTTTTCTGATTTAGGGAAGGCGTCAACGCAGATTGCGCACCGTGCAGCTATGGCCGGCGACCTGGCCAAGATGTACGGCACAGAACCGGTGCTCTTCTCTGATCACGAAGTTGCCGCCATTAGTACGACATTCAAGAAGCTGGATGGCGATCAGGCTTACAGCTTTGTGGAGTCTCTTGACCTCAACGAAGATGCTGTCAAGGTTCTCACAAATCAGGTAGGTCGCATGAAAAAGGGCGACGACTTCGAGGTCCCGTTCAAGCTGTATGCGGATCCGAATCTCCGGTCCATGTTGCCGGACTTCTTTGAGGGACAGCGTGCAATCTCAGAAGGCCGCGTCAAGCTCAGTGACCAGGCGGCCACGAACGAAAAGGACTTCAACAAGGTCAGCGCACCTATCTATGCCGGCATTAATGGACTCTACACGGATCCGACAATGCGCTCGAAGGTTGAGATGACCATTCGCAACATTGCCGCCGGCAAGATCGTCCGCTCCGGATTGACGCCCCCTGAAGCAATCGATCAGGCAGTCAAGGCCGTTGCAGGAGTTCGCACGGAGTATCGAGGCGCTCCAATCAGCCTCTATGAAGGTGCCGACATCAGTGACGTCGAGTTCGCCGTCAAGAACACGGCTCGAGAACTACGCAAATCAGGCACGAGCCTCTACTACCCAGACCAGAAGAAACAGCTGACACCAGAGGCCGCTGCCAAGTACCTCGACGGAATGAGCCCGGCTCAGCTGAAGAACTCAACCGAACGAAACAAGTT
>OLZI01001821.1_pt1 | contig 10766 bp, 6 predicted proteins | sample 1674061 | NCBI WGS metagenome assembly OLZI01 (sample SAMEA103958139, study PRJEB25191) | human gut metagenome | biome: human-associated habitat [ENVO:00009003]; feature: intestine environment [ENVO:2100002]; material: feces | place: Germany | collected 2013/2015 | reverse complement strand
CGCTCCTTTACGCTTATTGATGAGCAGAAACTCGCTTACGAAACCGTGATGGACACGGTGCGTACAACGCCCGTCAACGACAAGCACTGCGTCATTATTGTGGGCGGCCCTGGAACCGGCAAAAGCGTTGTGGCGATGAGTGCGCTCGTTGCGATATTGAGAGAGTTCCGCAACAACGAAAAGCGCCGCAATGTACGTTTTGTGTCGCCGACCTCATCCTTTCGTATTGCCATGGTTGAAATGCTGACCAGCGGATGCACCAATAAAAAGGAGAAGGCGAGGCGCAATGCGCTCGCAAAGAACCTCTTTTGCGGCAGCATGGGCTTTTTCACACCTTCCCCTGCAGACCCGAAGGTAAACGGCTTTACCGATAATTATTACCACTGCCTGCTTTGTGATGAATCGCACCGCCTGCACTCGTATCAGAACATGTACCGCGGGACCAATCAGATCGAGGACATCATTCAGGCTGCCTGTGTTTCAGTCTTTTTCGTTGACGACAATCAGGCTTTAAGGCCCAACGATATCGGATCCGTAGCGTCGATTGAAAAGGCCGCGCAAAAGTACAGCGCCAAAATTTCTCGCGTGGATCTTGCGGCGCAGTTTCGCTGCCGCGGCGCTGAGGGGTTTCTTAATTGGCTTGCCGTGGTGCTGGGACTTGCGGACGCCGACACCGCCGGGAATGCGCAAGGGTGGGATAAGGAGAGCTTTGACTTTGACGTGGTTGATACGCCGGAAGAAGTTATTGCGTTTGTAAACGCCAAGAACAAAGCAGCGGATGATGAGGCGCCGATCGCGGGCCAGAGCATTATTTCCGGTGCAAGACTTCTGGCCGGTTACGCCTGGCCCTGGACTAAAGAGGAAAATTCTCACGGAGAAGTAGCGGACGTGGATTTGGGCAGCGTGAAACTGCCTTGGAATAACCGTGCGTCAAGCTACAAGTGGGCCGTGGATCCGGATACGAAGGAACGCAACGAAGTGGGCTGTGTGCACACAAGTCAAGGCCTTGAGTTTGACTGGGTGGGTGTTTTTATCGGCAAAGATCTCCGATACGATCCGGAGAAAAAGATCCTTTACGCCGATCTTAAAAATTACGGGTATGTAAAGTTCAAGGTTGAAACCGGGGCCTTCCCTGGATGGAGTCACATGGTCATTGACAAGGGTGCTTTGGTAAATATTAGGTTGAAAGGTTAACCTTGAGTTTGTAAGATCTCTGGTTGAAAATTGGAGATCTACGATGGTTGAAACAAAGACAACTTTCGACTACGTGGGCGAGATTTGGAGCATCGCGGACTGGGTCCGCGACGTGATCCGCCCGGCTGACTACAACAAGCTGATTCTGCCCTTCGCCTTGTTGAGGCGATTGGAATGCGCACTCGAACCCACTCGTGACGCCGTTTGCAAGGCGGTCGAACTGCACGAGCGTGAATGGGGGTTGGAGAATGAAGCCTACTGCGCATTCTCGGGCAAGTCGTTTTACAACGTGACCAGCTTCCGCCTCAATGATCTTGGCGTGGACAATACGTTGGACGCACTGATGACCTATGTCGGTGGTTTTAGTCCAAACGCTCGCGACATCCTCACTCGGTTCAAGATTCGAGAGACGTGTCAGGACCTGCAGAACGAGGGCATGTTGCATGAAGTGTGCATGAGGTTCGCCAGTTTCGACCTCAGCCCCGAAACCGTCTCCGACCGGATGATGAGCGACATTTACGAGCATTTGATTCAACGCTACGGCGAGGAAATTGCTCAGGGCGCAGAGGACTTCATGACGCCTCGTGATGTGGTCCGACTCGCAGTAAGTCTCGTGTTCGCCAACGAGGACTCATTCCTCAATTCGGACGACGGATCCATCCGCACGTTGTACGACGGCACCTGCGGTACCTGTGGATTCATCAGTGACGCCTTGGACATGCTTGACGAGTGGAAGGCTCGTCACCCGGGTATTTCTCCTGCCGCCATAGTTCCCTACGGCCAGGAACGCGAAGGCGTGACGTGGGCTGTCGGTAAAACCAACCTATTGCTTCGCAACATTGGTAATGCCAGTCAGGACCAATTTGATGCGATGCGTGACCTTTCGGAACACATCCATCAGGGAGACACGCTGTCCGACGACAAGTTCGAAGGTCAAACGTTCAATTACCAACTTACCAATCCCCCTTACGGCAAGGAATGGAAGGTTGAAGAGCAAGCCGTACGCGAAGAAGCTTCCTACGGTTTCAAGGGACGTTTTGGAGCTGGCTTGCCTGCCATCGGCGACGGTAGCATGCTGTTCATACAGAATGTCGCCTCAAAGCTTGCTCCTCCTGCTCAAGGAGGAGGCAAGGCTGCCATTGTGCTGTCGGGGTCTCCGTTGTTCAACGGTGACGCGGGGAGTGGTCCCTCAAACATCCGTCGTTGGTTGTTTGAGCGCGACTTCATCGACTGCATCGTAAAGCTCCCCACGGAGATCTTCTTCCGTACGGGCATCAGCACCTACATCTGGATCCTGTCAAATAAGAAGCCTGCAAACAGAAAGGGCATGATCCAACTTATTGATGCTTCCTCAAAACGCGTGCCTCTGAAGAAGAATCTCGGGAACAAGCGTTACGAGATCAGCGATGAGCAGATTGACTGGATCACCAGAACCTATGTTGACGGCCATGATCACGGTAACAGCATCATTGTGCCCGCCACGGAATTTATGTTCCGACAGGTTGCGACCAGACAACCTCTACGCATGAACATCGTCGTAGATGCAACGAAGACGGAAGAGCTCTTTAAGCACTCCAAGCCTATGAGCAAAATCACGGCGGAAGATCGCGAAGCCATCCAGGTCTGGGTCATGTCTCATGAAGGCGAATCCCATGACTACGCATGGGCATACACCGCAGCCAAAGAACTTGGCAAGCTCATGCGCAATCACAAACCATCCAAGGGACAGTTTGTTAAGGCCATCGCCGATGTGTTCGGCGTGCGTTGTCCAGAGGCCGACATCGCAGTGGACGACAAGGGTGAAAAGGTCTACGACAGCGAGCTCAAAGACACCGAGAACATACCTTGGGGCATGGACTTCACCCAATACATGTCGAAGGAAGTGTTGCCGTACGCCCCGGAGACCGAGATCGACATGAATGTGAAGGACTCTGGTCCATTGCAGGACGGCCTGACGGGAATCGTTGGCACGTCTATCAGCTTTAATCGTTACTTCTACAAGTGCGAGCAACCTCGTGATCCGAGTGAGATTGCTAAGGAAATCCTTGAAATTGAGAATGGAATCGAATCATTCTTGAGGGAGTTCCTCAAATGAGAACGCAGGCAGAAATCCGTAATCACGATTGGTTCGGCAGACTCCCTGAAGGATGGGAGATGAAGCCTCTAAAAAGTCTCTTTACGTTCAGTAAAGGGTTAAGCATAACTAAAAAGGATTTAACTGAATCCGGAAAATCTGTTATTAGTTATGGGCAAATTCACTCCAAAGATTATTTCGGCACAAGGATCGTTAACGACATAATTCGCTATGTTTCTTATGAAATTGTAGAAAAAGGAGATTCATCTTTAGTTAATAATGGGGGATTTGTATTTGCTGACACATCAGAAGATCTTGCTGGTGTCGGAAATTGTGCCTATAACGACTTAGAGAAAACAATCTACGGCGGTTATCACACTATTGTGCTTAACCCTCGGTATGAAATTGATAATAAGTTTCTTGCCTATCAGTTTCGCACTGACGCCTGGCGTCATCAGCTACGGCGTCAACTTGTTGATGTCAAACTTTTCAGCGTAAACCAGAGAATTCTTAGTGAGGCATACGTCGTTTTGCCGCCGGCTGATGTACGGCGTTCTATAGTGTCTTTTTTAGATGCTCGATGCGCCCCTATCGACGAAGCCATCACTCGGCATCGACAGGCGATAGACAAGCTGGAAGAGTACCGCCGCGCGGTAATTAGCAAAGCCGTAACGAAGGGGCTCAGTTTTAACGCATCCATGAAAGACAGTGGTATTGATTGGATTGGCATGATCCCTTCATCCTGGGAGGCGAAAAGAATCAAATTTGTAGCACGTCTTGCAAGTGGAGGGACTCCGAGTAGAGAGTATCCAGAATACTGGGATGGAGACATTCCATGGGTTAAAACTGGTGAACTAAAAGATGGGTTTATCTTCGAAACAGAAGAGCGAATTACTGATATAGGATTATCGAATTCTTCTGCCAGATTATTTCCAAAAGGTACTCTTTTGATGGCAATGTATGGCCAAACCCGTGGTATGACTGGTTGTTTAGGCATAGATGCAGCCATCAATCAGGCATGTTTGGCATTTACTCTATTCGATGGCATTAATCCAGATTACTTTTGGATGGCGCTACGCGCCCTTTACGCCCCTATTCGCGAGGAAAGCGTTGGTTCCGCGCAACCAAATCTTAACTCAAAATTGATATCGAATATGACCATTCCTGTTCCGCCATTAGAAGAACAGAAGAAAATCGTTTTATTTTTAGAATCTCGATATGCTGCGATTGATAAGGCGATCGACCGACAAAGGCAAATAATCTCAAAGCTGAATGAGTACCGTCGGAGTCTAATTCATGCTGCCGTGACTGGCCGTATTGATTGTACAAAGGAGCCGCTATGACCGTAGCCAACGATCTTCACCGAGAGGTTCATTTCGAGAAATACCTGACGCGGATGCTGTCTGGTCTGAATGGTTCCGGGTGGCGCGTAAGTAATACGGACGAAGGATTCGATCCTCAAACCGCTTTGTATTGGCCTGATTTCATTGAATTCCAACGAGCGACCGTTCCAGAGAAGCTTGAGAAGATGGAGCGCGTGCAGGGCGGGAATTGGGAGAACAACCTGCGGTTGCAACTGGTGCAGGCGTTGGAAATGGACGGCACGATCAGCGTGATTCGCAATGGCTTCCCGTACGCCGGCTACCAGACCATCATAGGAGCGGCTCCTTATCCGTCTGATCCACGCATCAAGAACGCGCAACGCGATTACGGCGCGAACATCCTGCGCGTTATGCGTCAGGTTCACTACCAAACACAGGGGAACAAATCGCTTGATCTTGTGTTCTTTGTGAACGGCATTCCGGTCGCGACCGCCGAGGTCAAGACCGAACTCACTCAGTCCGTCCAGGATGCGATCGACGAGTACCGAACGGAGCGCAAGCCAATCGAGCCTGACACAAAACGCCGAAACTACCTACTGATGTACAAACGTGGCGCAGTTGTTCACTTCGCGATCAGTGAGGACGAGATCTGGATGTGCACGAACCTTTCGGGCGATAAGCCGCGGTTCCTGCCTTTCAATCGAGGAACAGAGGACGGACATGCGGGCAATCCGCCAGCCGCCGAAGGCGGATACCGGACTTCGTACTTTTGGGAGCAGCTGTGCCAAAGGGATAATTGGCTGCACATCTTCCAATCGTTTGTTTTTGAAGAAGTCACCAAGAAGGAGGATGCGACCGGCCGCGTTAGGGAGCGGCGCACCCAAATCTTTCCGCGCTTCCATCAGTGGGATGCCGTCACCCGCATGCTCGCGGACGTACGTGCCAACGGCGAGGGGCAACGGTACTTGATCGAACACTCCGCCGGCAGCGGAAAGACGGAGACGATCACGTGGACGGCTCATGAACTTGCCAACGTACGCGATGCAAAGGGCGGTCGCGTGTTTTCCAGCGTAATCGTCGTAACCGACCGTCTCAGTCTCGACAGCAACATCAAGAAGACGATCAAGCAACTCAAGAAGACGCCCGGCTATGTGACCGAAATCGGCACGGATGCAGACGGTCGGCGTACCTCGGACGCGTCGAAGAGCAGGCAGGTCGCCAAAGCCCTCTCCGATCGCCGGGAGATCATCGTGGTCACGCTGCAGACCTTCCTGTACGCCTGGCCCATGATCGTTTCGGATCCCAACCTCAGTGGTCGCAATTTCGCGGTAATCATCGACGAAGCACACTCCGCACAGGAGGGAAGTAGCGCCGCCGCTCTGAAGAGCGCTTTGAACATGGCGTCCGACAAGCTCAAGTTCGCCGTCGCCAAGGAAACAATCGATCGCAACGCGGATTCCGACATGACCGACGAGGACATGGTGACGGAATACTTCACCCGCATGCAGGCCGCGAACGTGATGCCGAAAAACGTTTCGTTCTTTGCCTTCACGGCAACTCCCAAGGCCGAAACCATGACGCTGTTCGGTCGTCCGACGGGAAATTTGGACAAAAATGGTCGGGACATCCCCGGATCATTCCACAAGTACCCGATGCGCCAGGCCATTGAAGAGGGCTACATCATCGACCCGCTCTCGGGATACATGCCTTACCGCACCGCATACAAGTTGGCCGAGGAATACACGCCGGACAAATTGGTGGACGAGAAGCGTGCTAGGCGTGCCATCGCCCGTTGGAAGTCTCTGCACGCGACGAACGTGATGGAGAAGACCGCGCTAATCATCGAGCATTTCATGCGCAACGTGGCTCCGTTGCTCAACGGAGAGTCCAAGGCGATGATCATCACGTCCGGTCGTCCTTCCGTGGTCCGTTACAAGTACGCATTTGACGCCTATCTGAAAGCTCATCCCGGATACGACCGGAGCAAAATCGAACCGCACTTACAGTTCAAGGTGCCGGGAGAACCCCTTGTCGCATTCTCTGACAAGGTAAGCGGAGCGAAATGCGTCCTGCCTGACGACGAGTATTTGAAGGGGCATCCGTTCGCAGCCATTGATACGGGCTACGACTACACCGAATCGAACATGAACAACCTCGGCTACCAAAGCGTCGAAAACGCTTTCGATACGCCTGAGTACCGGTTGATGATCGTAGCCAACAAGTTTCAGACGGGCTTCGACCAACCGAAGCTGTGTGCCCTCTACATCGACAAGCCGATCGCCAACGACATCGAGATCGTTCAGACCTACTCTCGTGTCAATCGCATCTACGCCGGCAAGGATCACGTGTTCATTCTCGACTTCGTCAATGATCCAGATACTGTGGTGAACGCGTTCCGTAAGTACGACACCGGGGCGCACATGAGCGAAGCACAGGACCCGAACGTGATCTATCAGATCAAGAGCCAGCTGGATCAAGCCGACATCTACACTGCAGAAGATTTCAGCAAGTACCGGGATGCGCAGTACAGGGCCGTCACCGACGCAATCAACGGGAGGGACGCCTACCGACAACGCCTCTACAACTCGGTGGATTTGCCCGCTGACCGTTGGTTGAACCGATACAGGGCACATACCACGGCTTACGCCACTTGGGCCAACGTATTGGAACAGGCTCAACGCAATGAAGACAAGACGTCCATCACTATGGCCGAGAAACGAATGCAGGAGGAGCAGGAGGAGCGAGACAAGCTCGTCACTTTCCGCAAGCTTCTGAAGCGTTACTGCTCGGCATACATGTTCCTCAGCCAAATCATCGACCTTGGCGAGCCCGACCTTGAGGTGTTCAACGGCTTCGCCAAGCTCCTCGCCAATCGACTCGCCGACACCAGTCTCGACCAGATCGACGTAAAGGGGCTTGTGCTTACCGACTATCGAATCGACAAGCTTCGTCGAGACGACCAGGACAAGGAGCGTGAACTTCGTCCCATGAAGGCGGGAACGGGCCAGTCGAGTGCTTCCCGCCGACAGAGTCTGAAGCGCATCGTGGCAAAACTCAACGAGACCTGGGGCGACAACGTAAACGTGGTAGCCGCCGCCCGCGCCGTCAACTTCATCATTGACTACGTAGACACGGACCAGATCACCCACATGCGAATCACCAACTCCACCAATTCAAAGGAATCGCTGATCAACGACGGTCGGTTGAAGAACCAAATCAAGATGGCGCTGGTATCCATGGTTAACAACGAAACCGGAACCCTTGCCGCTCAGATCATGAACGATCCGCAGGCGATCGCATCGCTCGCTGATCAAATCTACGACCAGATCGCCAAGGGTAGCCGCTACAGCATCCCCGAAATCCAGAGATACGTTGAACAGGTTGAAAGGGAGCGGAGCCATGACCGGCAATAATTCTGTCGTCCAAGACCTGTTCGGAATATCGGATTGCGATCTCGTTTCTTCCCAGACTGTCGTAGAAAACGGAAAGCGATGCAAGATCATCCACTTGGAATACAGTGGAAACGTACCCGGCAAGTGTCCAAAATGCGGGGAAAAAACTTATAGTCACGGCCAACGCGTTCTGAAGGTTATGGACACCCCATTTGGAGGCTTACCCGCACAGCTCCACATCACGTTCCCGCGTCGTCGCTGTGCCGTCTGCGGGAACATATGGCAGCCGACGTTCGAGAACGTAAACGTGAACCACAAGATGACTGACCGTGCCTATACGGATATTGCGCAGAAGTCCCTGGGTTCTACGTTTCGCAACGTCAGTGATGAATACACGCTGTCCCATGTAACGATCAAGGATGTGTTCAAGGAGTTTGTCCGAGAGCACCGTCAAAAACTACGATTTAGGACTCCTGCGTTCTTGGGCATTGACGAGATCAAAATCAAGAAGATCGGCGAAGTCACGGTCATCACCGACCTTGAGCACCGCACACTGTACGACATGCTGAAGGGGCGCAACCAAGCGGCACTGACCGAATATTTCAAGAAGATGCCGGACCGTGAAAAGGTTTTATGGGTGTGCTCCGACATGTACCGACCGTTCGAGAGAAGTATTGGTCAAGCCTTGCCCAACGCCCGTTGGGTAATCGACCACTTTCACGTGGTCATGAAGGCCAACGAAGCGATCGACACGATCCGACGCGGGCTTCAGCAAAACATGACCAAGAAGCACCGTATCAGCACGAAACGCGGTCTTGCCTACACGCTCAAAACAAGGCGTTGCAGCTTGACCTCGGAAGAGTCCTCGAAGATACGACTCCTTCGCAATGATCCTGTGTTGCAACCGCTGGCCGTCGCATTTGACCTTAAAGAAGACTTTTTCGACATCTGGGACAACAACCCGGCATCGAAGGACAATGCGATGAAGGCGTTTGACCAATGGGAACAAAGCATTCCTAAAGACGGCCTATTCGACTGTTTTCGTGATCTGGCAAAGACTGTCCACAACTTCCACGAACAGATATTCAACTATTGGGATTGTCCGATCGCAATCACGAACGGTTACACGGAATGCGCGAACCGTTTAATCCGTGAAACCAACATGAAAGGACGCGGGTATTCGTTTGATACCTTGCGCGCCCGCAGTCTCTACCGGAAGAACAATCTGCAAAGCATTATGGACAGCGGAGGGCTATCCATCGGACCAAACGTTCTCTCGAATGATCCTTTGTTCACCACCGAGATTCCGGACGAAGAGCTTCAGGAAGCAGAAGCCCAAGATGCGCTCGCAGAATCAGAGTTGGTCGTGGATGAAGCTACCGGCGAGATCCTAAATCAATGATTTGGTAAAAATCAGGTTGGAACGTTCTGCTGGTGAAAAGCGTTCCAACCAATCTTCCTTTTCCTCTCCTGTACGGTTCAGTCGATCTGACCCTCACGTCAGAGCTGATTTCCAACCTTATTTCTTACAAACCCAAAATTACTTCGATACGGGCGGTAAAAACGGCTTGGGGAAAACGCCTGCGGAGCGTGCAAAGAACCTCCTGCCGTATGTTTGCCGCTGCTACCGGGTGCTTCTTTCACGCGGTGTGAGGGGTGCACGGGTTTACTGCTGTGATCCCAACCTTGCGGCGTACCTGAAAGCAGAGCTCGCAAAAGCACAGAACCTCAAGGTTTCTGAGTGACGGAAAAGGGCTTCTGAAGGCCTCAGGCCGCTTCGTCACCGGGGAGGCTGTTGCATTTTTGATGCTGTTTCATTTATCAGCCGGGACATTTTGAAATGGCCCCGGCTCAAACCATGCACGCCGATTTTTCGTCAGGCAAAATAGTTCGAAATCGGCTCAAAAAGCCGCTGGTTTGCCATTTTTTATGTGCGGAGTGTGTATGTCAGGCAGTCATCAGAAAGTTACTTTAGCGATCGACCTCGGGGCCCGGTATACGGGGCTCTTTCTCGTCAGCCACCCGGCAGACCGGGTTCCGACAGCAGCTGATGCCAAGGCGATGACACTGGTGATGCCGCAGGATACGACTGATATGACGTACTCCATGACGGCACGAAGGGCTGCCCGACACCGCATGCGCGGTTATAAGCGTTTTAAGCTTGCCCGGCGTCTTTTGGCGCTTGCCGTGGAACAGAAGATCCAGACCGCGGGTGTTTCGTTTGCTGAAGATGAAAAAAGACGTCAGACACAGGCCTTGCGCGGTTTGCTGAAATGCCGAGGTTACTCGAGGCTCGACGCGGAAGTCGACCTGTCCGCGCTGGAAAAGGTAGATCCGTTCCCTGTGGCTCAGCTTGAACCTTTTCAAGACTTGCTTAGCGGCACAACGGATCTTGCGACACAGTGGGAAAACATCAGTGAACACTTCGACAAAGTCTCGGAGCTGAAAGCTGCGCTTGAGACTTACGGAGATGCAACTCAGTTTAAAAAAGCCGTCAAACAGGTTTTGGATCCGGAAGCGCAGGGGTTTGTTAAGTCCTACGGAGATGCGTTTAACACGTTGTCTGAGGCAGTGGCAAACCTGATTCAGGCGAAAAAATTTGGTCAGCGGTCAAGGTCAGAGTATCTGAAGGAAATCCGGCATGACATCGAATACGACAGCCGGCTTAAAAAATTAATCGGTGTATTTGGCGGTGCGGACAACCTTTGGCGTCTAGTATAACGTTCTGTAAATAAAGCCATTAAATAGCTGGTTCTGGTATAATTGGAGGCTCCTCATCTACTG
>OLZI01001812.1_pt1 | contig 10817 bp, 7 predicted proteins | sample 1674061 | NCBI WGS metagenome assembly OLZI01 (sample SAMEA103958139, study PRJEB25191) | human gut metagenome | biome: human-associated habitat [ENVO:00009003]; feature: intestine environment [ENVO:2100002]; material: feces | place: Germany | collected 2013/2015 | reverse complement strand
TCCTAATTCCTAATTCCTCACTCCTCACTCCTCACTTAAATCTCCCCTCCGACAATTTTTTTACCCAAAACTGTGTTATGTTTAAACTGAGTTTATAAAACCCTATTATAATATCTTTACAATAACAAAAATAGGAGAAAATATATGCTTAGTTTAAAGGACATAAAAAAAGATTATGTCGTTGGTGATTCCACCGTTTCTGCCCTTAAAGGCGTCAGCATTGATTTTCGTGAGAATGAGTTCGTTTCTATCCTTGGCCCGTCAGGCTGTGGTAAAACCACTCTTTTGAACATTATCGGCGGTCTTGACAGATATACCAGCGGTGACCTTAACATTAACGGCAAATCTACCAAGGATTTCAAGGATTGCGACTGGGATTCCTACAGAAACCATTCTATAGGTTTTGTGTTCCAGAGCTATAACCTTATACCGCACCAGACAGTGCTTTCAAACGTTGAGCTTGCTTTGACCTTATCAGGTGTTTCAAAGTCAGAAAGACGTGAAAGAGCCGTCAAGGCTCTCGAACAGGTGGGTCTTGGCGACCAGCTCCACAAAAAGCCTAATCAGATGTCAGGCGGTCAGATGCAGAGAGTTGCCATTGCAAGAGCGCTTGTGAATGAGCCTGACATTCTGCTTGCAGACGAGCCTACAGGTGCGCTTGATACTGAAACAAGTGTTCAGATAATGGAGCTTTTGAAGAGCATTTCAAAGGACAAGCTTATTATAATGGTAACGCACAATCCTGAGCTTGCAATGAAATATTCTTCAAGAATAATCAAACTTCTTGACGGAAGGGTCATAGATGATTCCGACCCTCTTGACAAGAATGTTGTTGAGCCTATCAAAAAGCCTGAAAAAGAGCCTACAAAGGCTGACAAAAAGGCGGCGAAGAAAGAGCGCAAAAAGCTTAAAACTTCCATGAACTTCCTTACTGCGCTGTCTTTGAGCCGAAACAATCTTATGACAAAAAAGGCAAGAACGCTTCTTACCTCTTTTGCAGGCTCTATTGGTATAATCGGTATCGCACTTATTCTTTCTATCTCAAACGGTGTTCAGCTTTATATAGATCAGGTGCAGTCTGATACTCTTTCAAGCTATCCGCTTCAGATAACAAAGACCACCGCAAGTATAGGCGAGATAATGAACACTATGGCGAAAAACCATGAGGATTCAGCAAACCACGATAAAGACAAGGTCTATTCTCAGAATGCCATGGGCGAGATGATAAACACTCTCATGGAAGAAACAAAGGTCAACAATCTGGAGAAGTTTAAGAAATATCTTGACGATAACAGCGACCTGAAAGACCTTACAAGCGACGTTCAGTACACATATGCCACTACACTTAACGTTTTTACGGAGAGCGACAGCGGTGTAATGCAGGTCAATCCGTCAACGCTTCTTGAAGATATGGGATATATGTCCTCAACTCAGATGGAAGCAATGTCCATGAGTGGCTCAATGGGTGGCATGGGTACTGATGTATGGAGCGAAATGATAGATAATGAGGAGCTTATCGACAAGCAGTATGACGTTATCGCAGGACGTTTGCCTGAAAAGTATAACGAAGTTGTGCTTGTAGTTGATAAGAACAACGAGATAAACGACTATGTGCTTTATTCTCTCGGACTTCTCGACCCAAGCTCACTTAACGGCATAGTAAGACGTGCCATGGCAGGAGAGGACATATCCGTTGACAGCGAACAGCACGTTTACACCTATGATGAGCTTCTTGACCTGAAATTCAAGGTCGTTCCTACACCTGATTTCTATAAGAAAAAAGACGGTGTGTGGGAAGATATGACAGGCGATGAGAGCTACATGAAAAAGGCTGTTGCAAACGGCACAGAAATAAGTGTAGTCGGTATCCTGCGACCTGACGAGGACGCTTCCTCTGCTTCCATAAGCGGTGCGATAGGCTATCGTCATGACCTTATGACATATCTTATCGACGAAGTAGATAACAGCGAGATAGTAAAAGAGCAGATAGCAAATCCTGACATAGATGTTTTCACAGGACTTAAGTTCAAAACGGACGAGAATGTGGCAGATACAGACAGCAGTTCAGAAACCGTTTCCGACAGCACAGCCGATACAGAAAGCAAGGCTGACAAAACAGCAGACAGCTCCGACACAGACAAGAAGGCTGGTTTGGTGGCAGGCGACAGCTCTATGGAGATACCTGAGGGAATGACCGAGGAGCAGTATAAGGCTCTTATGGAGCAGAGTGGTGCTTCCGATACAGGCGAGCTTGCAGATATGGGCATGAATGCCATGGGTTCAATGGATATGTCAGCAATTCAGGGCGGTGACATGTCATCGCTTACCGAAACTCAGAAGAAGTATATAGCTTCACTTTCTGACGAGCAAATGGAGCTTATGAAGCAAATGCTCAAAGAACAGTCCGACACAAATGCGGATCAGCTTGCAAACAGCGGAAAATATTCCACTTCAAACTATGACAACAACATGAAAACTCTTGGCTATTCAGTTGTTGAAGACCCTGACAGCATAAATATCTATCCTGTGGACTTTGCTTCAAAGGAAAAGATAATAGATATTATCGACGATTACAACGACAGTGTTGGCGAAGAGGACAAGATAGAATACACTGACTATGTTGGTCTTATGATGAGTTCTATCACGTCTATAATAAACGCTATCAGCTACGTTCTTATTGCGTTCGTTGCAATTTCACTTGTCGTATCATCTATCATGATAGGCATTATAACCTACATCTCAGTTTTGGAAAGAACAAAGGAGATAGGTATTCTTAGAAGTATAGGTGCTTCAAAGAGGGATATATCAAGAGTGTTCAATGCCGAAACAGTTATCGTGGGATTTGTGGCAGGTGCATTGGGAATAATTATCTCCTATCTGCTCACAATACCGATAAACATGATAATTGCACATCTTACAGACGTGCCGATAAGAGCTTCAATACCTGTCAGTGCGGCAGTTATACTCATTGCAATAAGCGTTTGTCTGACGCTTATCGCAGGTCTGTTCCCGTCAAGAGTGGCGGCAAAGAAAGACCCTGTTATCGCACTGAGAACAGAATAGTTAATTTTAGACCCCAAGGAGGTAATCACTATGAAAAAGCTTACAGCAGAAAAAATTGACAACATCATGGGCGCAATGAGTTGTATCGTAACAGGTTTTTGTCTTATGGCTCTCATTATGATGGGACATTGCTGATTTTCTGACATTCCCATAACAAATTCCTATATAAACTACTGCCCGTCATACCATTTTGGTTGGCGGGCAGTAGTTTTCTTGTGAATTGGTGTGGTATGGCTTAGAATATTCTATAAACCGTCACAAATTTTACACAATAATAGGTTATTATATAAGCAAAGAATATGAATTAAGGTATCAACACACAAGGATTGTATGCAAGCAGGTTGCGTGCATTGCCGACAGGCGTTCCTTGTGCGGTGCTGCCTGAATAGGAGGGAATGACTATGGCAAAAATTCTTGTAGTCGATGACGAAATTAAAATAAGAGAGATAATCAAAGAGTATGCCGAGTTTGAGGGATATGAAGTAGCTCAGGCTGAGGACGGTATGCAGGCTGTGGAAATGGTGAAAAATCAGGATTTCGATATCATCATAATGGACGTTATGATGCCGAAGCTTGACGGCTATTCAGCTTGCAAGGAGATAAGAAAAATAAAGCAGATACCTGTTATAATGCTTTCCGCAAGGGGCGAGGAGTATGACAAGCTTTTCGGCTTTGAGATAGGCGTTGACGATTATGTAGTAAAACCGTTCTCGCCAAAGGAGCTTATGGCAAGGATAAGGGCGGTGCTTAACCGCGCGTCAGCTTCTCAGCGCACTGAGGACGTTATAAGATACGAGGGATTAGAGATAAACTTTACAGCCCGTGAGGTAAAGATAGACGGGGAGAAGGTTTCCATGACTCCGAAAGAGTATGACCTGCTTTTCTATCTGGTGAAGAACATGAACATTGCGCTTTCAAGAGAGAAGCTTCTTGAAGAGGTATGGGGCTTTGATTTTTACGGTGACGACAGAACTGTGGACACTCACATAAAAATGCTGAGAAACAGCCTTGGAAAATACCGCAATCTTATTGTTACTCTGAGAGGAATGGGATATAAGTTTGAAAAGATCCAGTAAGCTTGCAGAAGTCAAGGAAAAAGTCAGCAATAAGACGGCGGAGATAAAGGCGAAAAGAAGTCTGCGGTCATATGTGTGGATGTATTTTATCTTCTTCACGGCTTTTATTCTTATTCTTATTTGGCTTTTTCAGTATTTTTTCTTGGAAAGATATTATCAGTCGGCGAAGATAAGAGATATCACAGACGCTGCAAATCAGATAATCCAAGCATATGGCACTGACGAGCAGGAGGTAACGAACCGCTCGCTGGCTTTTGACAACAGCCTTTGCATTGTTATAACGGACGAAATGGGCAATCCTATTGTGATGGAAAACAACATGGGAGCATATTCGCATCTTAACAAGGTCATAAACAAGGGCTATGGCATCGGACTTTTCAAGATGATATCTAAGCTAAAGCAGTCGGACGATAACTACATCACGAAAATTGCTCAGAATGAGAATTTCAAGAGCAAGGAGATATTTTACTGCACATCTATCTACACTGATGATTCGGATAAGCAGGCGTATCTTTTTATTGAAAGCTCAATAGAGCCTATAGATTCCACTGTAAGCATTATAAGAGAACAGCTCATTTATATCACTATCATACTTTTTGAGCTTGCTTTTATTGTAACTATGTATATCTCAAAGCGACTTTCAAAGCCTATCGTTGACATTACGAACACGGCGAAGAAATTCGGTGAAGGGGATTATACAGTGGAGTTCAATGGTCATGGCTATTGTGAGATAGAGGAGCTTTCCACGGTGCTTAACAATGCCAAGGACGAGATACAAAAGGTATCGGAGCTTAGGAAAGACCTTATTGCGAACATATCTCACGACCTGAGAACACCGCTCACTATGGTAAAGGCTTATGCGGAAATGATAAGGGACTTGTCGGGGGATAATCCTGTGAAGAGGCAGGAGCATATCCAGGTCATTATCGACGAGGCTGACAGGCTTTCAAGTCTGGTAAATAATCTGCTGGAGCTTTCAAAGCTGGAGTCGGGCAATGCGGAGCTGAAACTCACGGACTTCTCTATAGTTGACAAGCTCAATGACTGCATGACTCGATATCAGATACTCATAGAGCAAAACGGTTATGATATCAAGTATATCCCAGACGAGGACAGAGTGATAACGGCGGATATTGCAAAGCTGGATCAGGTAATTTACAACTTTATAAACAATGCTATAAACTACACGGGTGACAATAAGGTCATTCGTATCAAGCAGATAAACAAGGCTGATGCGGTTCGTATTGAAGTAACAGACAACGGAAAGGGCATTTCCAAGGAGCTTCTGCCGAAGATATTTGACAGATACTATCGTGACGCAAAGGTAAAGCGTGACGTGGTAGGCACAGGACTTGGACTTTCCATTTGTCAGGAGATACTCAAAGCCCACGGCTTTGCATACGGTGTTCAATCGGAGGAGGGCAAAGGCTCGACCTTCTGGTTTGAAGCAAAGATCGCAAAGCAGGAGAGCAAGACTGTTCAGAAAATGGAGAGCAGGCTTTCGCTCAGCGGGCTGGAGGAGAAATAGGGTAAAATTTAAGAGTGCATTATCTGAGGTGGTAATGTACTCTTTTTTTATTATGTCAGCGTCTGCCATGGTGAAATAACAAAGTTGGGTTTATAAATAATGATCCATGAGCGGCAATAAAAAACCGCCCTACATAAAGTAAAGCGGATCGGGTGCAGGGGCACGCCCCTGAATTTGTAAAAGTGACACACAAATTATCACCGCGGTGGCTTTGTGCGTTTACAAAAAGCCTTGACGGGAAATGTCCGCCACGGCGAAACAATGGTTGGGTTTTAGATAAAATTGATGAGCGGCAATAAAAAAACCGCCTTACATAAAGTAAAGCGGAATTGGGTGCAGGGGCACGCCCCTGCTGGTGGAGGTGAGGAGAATCGAACTCCTGTCCGAAAGCCTATCCCCACGAACTTCTACGAGTGTATTCTGTTATTGCGGAAAACTCCCGTTCCCTTGCACAAAGGCAAACAGACACGCCTGTGTGTTTGGTAGGCTGTGATACATCACAAGGCTACAGCCGTCGCTTTGTAACGTTCACCACTGATCGACGCCTTTACCAAAGCCGTGGTACTCTAAGGCAAGACGAGCGCTGACTTAAGCAGCAGCTAATTCAAAATTATCGTTGTCGTCTAATTTTAAAACGTACGCCGTTTAAAGAGTGTGCGCTCCTCTACTCGCTTATCGTGCTTCAAAACCCCCGTCGAAACCTTTACACCCCCATGTTAGTTTCGCTCTTTCATGGCACGCTCTATGTCACGCTGTGCAGCTTTCTTTGCCATGTCGTCACGCTTGTCATAAAGCTTTTTACCTTTGCAAAGCCCAAGTGCAAGCTTGACTCTGCTGCCTTTGAAATATAGCGACATCGGGATAAGCGTAAGACCCTCCTGCTGTACCTTTCCGAACAGCCTCAGTATCTCACGTTTGTGGAGCAGCAGCTTTCTCTCCCGGCGTGGATCACGGTTGAAAATATTGCCGTGTTCATAAGGGGATATGTGCATACCCTTGACCCACATCTCTCCGTCCTCGATAGAACACCAACTGTCTTTCAGATTGACGCCGCCGTTCCTTATAGACTTGACCTCTGTTCCCACAAGCTCGATACCGCACTCGATCTGCTCTAACACGAAATAATCGTGACGTGCCTTTCGGTTGTCGGCAATCTGCTTTGTGCCTTTTTTGTCTATCGCCATACTGCTCACCTCCCGTGGAATATTATTATAACACCATTTCATGCCTTTGTCAACAGGCAAAGAGTTCAAAAAATTGTACAAATGGTCGGAATGTTTAGATTTTTACACATCTCTGTGTGTGCTTATGTGCAAATTCGGGTATTGAAATAGCTTTGATGGTGTGATATAATATTAGGTATGAGAAATAGTTAGTTGAAAGATGAGAGAAGATCTGGTATGAAAAATAAGAAAATAGATATGTTAAACGGTCCGCTTGTGGGCAAGATCGTTATTTTTGCACTGCCCCTTGCATTGTCAAGTATTTTGCAGCAGCTTTTTAACTCCGCTGACCTTGCGGTGGTGGGCAGATTTGACAGCGACAAAGCCATGGCGGCGGTTGGAAGCAATTCTTCATTGGTGAACCTTATTGTAAGCCTTTTTCTGGGGCTTTCTGTCGGTGCAAACGTTGTGGTGGCCAGGCTTATAGGCCAGGGGAGAAAAGATAAGGCAAACGAGGCTGTACATACGGTGGTGCTTTTGGCGGTCATAAGCGGATTTATCATACTGGGTGTAGGCGAGATACTTGCACCGATACTCCTTGGCATGATGAATGTGCCTGACGATGTTTTAAAGCTTGCAACGCTGTATCTCAGGATATTCTTCTTTGCAATGCCTTTTATAGAGATATATGACTTTGGTTCGGCAGTGCTTAGGAGCAAGGGCGACAGCACCCGACCTCTTTACGCTCTTATCACCGCAGGCGTTATAAATGTTATTCTGAACCTTGTGTTCGTGATCGTGTTCAAAATGGGCGTGGCAGGCGTTGCAACGGCAACTGTTATATCAAACTTTTTCAGTGCCTGCATGATACTTTACTTTCTTACCCACGAGGAGGAGATGCTAAGACTTGATTTCAGAAAGCTCAGGATACGCTGGAAATATCTCCTCGGTATCATAAAGATAGGCTTGCCGGCTGGTTTGCAGAGCATGGTTTTCTCACTGTCAAACGTTGTGATACAGGCGGCGATAAACAGCTTCGGTTCAGACGGTATCGCCGGAAGCACAGCGGAACAGAATTTTGAGTTCATGGCATATTTTGTGATAAACGCTTTCGCTCAGACTGCGACCACCTTTACAAGTCAGAATTTTGCGGCTCAGGATAAGGAACGCTGTAAAAAGATATACAGGCTTTGCACCTTTATCGGGCTTGCAAGCTGTCTTGGGCTGAGTATGATATTCCTTATTGGCAGACACCTTTTTATACAGATCTTCTCAACGGACGAGAACGTTATACACTACGCAATGATAAGAATGTGGTCAGTTTGCCTGTTGGAGCTTCTTACGGGCGTTTACGAAATATCGGGCGGCTGTCTTAGGGGAATGGGTCACTCTATGACACCTGCGGTCATAACTGTGCTTGGCACCTGCGTGTTCAGGCTTGTGTGGGTGAACACGATTTATGCGGCTCACAGAAGCTATCTTATGCTTATGATAGTTTACCCTGTTTCCTGGGTGATAACAGGCACTGCGGTAACAGTGGCTTACTTTATCACAAGGCGCAAAGAGTTTGCACAGATAGGTAAACGCAGGGCGGATATTATTTGATAGACAGGCGACAATTCGGATAGACGTGGGAAGGGGCAAACGCTGTTCGCCTCTACAAAAAAAGATAAATCTGCACTCTGAAAGCTTTAGGATTTTCGGAGTGCAGATTTTTTTGAAAAAAGTCGCAACTGTCCAAAAAAAGTTACCACAAATGGTTTTTAGTGTGATATAATACATACATCAGGAACGAACAAAGACTTCTGCACACTCCTTCTAAGTTGTTTAAATTGTGTTTTATTTGTTATCTTATGTTTACTATTGACTCCTTTGTTTTATTTGTTTTTTTCATAATACCCCCTTTACTGTGTTCCTGAGAGCAGAAGTCATTTTTTTACCGCAGTTCTTTTTGAACTGCGGTATCTTTTTTTATGTGTTACATAAGCTTATAAAAATTGGCGTCATGCTTTTGATACAAAGCCTTTTCGCAGAAGTGGGATAAGTATTCCGCCAATGGAGTTGCCAAGGGACATTATAATAAGGTAGCCAAAGGCTTTAATGCTCCATAAATCTGCTATGGTAAAGAAATACATATTAGCGACGCAGTGTTCAAAGCCGCTGAGGATAAAGACCACAACGGGGAGAAATATTGCAAGTATCTGTCCCACAGGGTTTTGGATAGTTTTATAGCCGTCTGCGGCAACGAACATAAGTATTCCGCAGAAAAATGATAGGATAAAAACGCTTGTGATATTATCCCCAAGCTTTATATTGCAAAGCTCTGTGGCTTTGTCGCTTATGATGGATATGCGTGTTTGGGTAATAAGCAGGACGGAGAGGACGGCTCCTGCAAAATTGCCGATCCATATTATGCCAAGCTCACCGAGATAAGAGGGTTTGTTTTCAACTGCGTAGCCGACTTTTCCTGTGAAGAGATTAAAGCCGAAAGACAGTATCACGAAAAGTCCTATGCCGAAAAGAAGCGCTCCCAAATATTTGTTAGGGCAGGAAAGATAGACTGTTCCGCCTATGGCTATCGCCACGCCTGTGAGCAAAGAACGCAGAAATATGTCGATAATTTTCTTCATGTAAATTCTCCTATAACTTTTTTGTGACAAAGCACTGTGTTATTATACTATATTATAATGGCTGTTTCAACAAAAAAAGTGGCATTGTTTACACTTATTTTGATTTTTGTTTCCAAGTAAGCCATGGGCAACATGAGTTTTGCGACATATTTCTTGCGACATAGGAGATATGCGATGTGAAGAATAGTCAGAACAGATCCAGCATACTGTCAAGATAAATTTGCTCTCTGACCTTTAGCTGATGTTCGGGTCTTGTCATATAGTAGAGCAGAAATTCAAGTATCAGGGCGCTTCCAAGGCTTCTGCCCTCTATTTTGAAGTTTGAAAAGCCCATTGGGAGATAGGTGTTTTGGATATCCTCTATGCCGATAAAGGCGGGGCTTTCCATGGCTTTTGAAAAGCGGTAGCCCTCTGAGGCATTGGGTGCTTTGCAAACATGGTCGGGGCAGTTTTCACCGAGATTTTTGCGGCTGACGTTTTCATAGCAGTTTTTTCGGTCTGCACAGCCTATATAACAGCACTCGTTGCAAAGAAACTCCACTTTGTTTTTCTGCTCAGCGGTGAGATCGGAGAGTTTATCCAGGGCTTTGTTTAGGCGAAAGTCGGGGACTACATAGGAAAAATCGTCATTATCAAGCTCGTTTACAAGCTGAGAAAACTCGGTGAGGACTTTTGTGGTAGAGGACACAAAATAGAGGTGGGGATAATTCTCTTTCAGATATGAAAGAAGCAGGTCGGAGCATATTATCACACCATTTTGTGGAGGCGGGCTTTGGGAAAACAGCCTGCAAAGGTCGTTGCACTTTTTGTCTGAAAGGTGTTCTTCTCTTAGCAGGGAATTGCTGAAGGTCAGCCGTGAGGAGATGTTATATTCTTTCATAAGGTCGAGGACTTCTCGTGGAGAATGTTCGCCGAAGCCTGCTCGTCCGCCGCCCCATATACAGTCGGCAGGTGCGCCATAGACAGAGCCTATTTCGCACCAGTCATAGAAATATTCTCTATGCTCACGGAATATGGGAAGGAATGCGGCGTAAAGGTCATAAAACTCGAAAAGCCCCGGCAGGTGGTAGTATGCTTTATTGGTCATGTGGGGTCACCTCTTTTTTTATCATTATAGCATGGCGGGGGTGGGAAGTCAAAGTTATTTTTCCATTACTACTATCTTGTTTGATATATTGCTCACAGGCTTTATCTTTTTAAGAAGCTTTGGTTTTTCATTCATATTCATCTTCTTCCTCCTGCGGTGTCATCTGGCTAGTTGTGATTAACTCGTCTTTTTTTATGATAGAACATTGAGGGGGAAAATGTCAATAGAGGTGGGGCGGATAGGGGAGTTGGAGCAGAAAAATACCGATAC